>Ga0065721_10049214_pt1 | contig 41584 bp, 30 predicted proteins | sample Mesricmetagenome_FD_59108 | JGI IMG/M metagenome (GOLD analysis project Ga0065721, IMG submission 59108) | Mesophilic microbial community from rice straw/compost enrichment Sample: eDNA_1 v2 (version 2) | ecosystem: Engineered > Solid waste > Grass > Composting > Bioreactor | place: USA: Davis... | reverse complement strand
ACGCCTCCCCCGCCGTCGCTTCGCTAAGCCCTATTCGTAGTGGCTTACACCGCGTCCGGGCGGATGTCCGTCAGGGCGTTGTGCAGCGTCGGTACGATCGTAATATTCAAAGCCCGGAAGAGAGCGTCTACGGTCAGTGTCGGGGCTTCGGACGCCTCACCGACGGACGTGGCCTCTTCAGGCAGTACCTCTTCCACGTCCTCCTGTAGCGCCTTGGAGCGCGGCACGAGCGCGCGGGCGTCTGCGAGTATCCGGTTATACCCCTCGATCTGATCGGCGGTCGGCGGGGCGTACGGGTCGGTGCGCGCTGCGGCTTCGAGTTCTAGCGCAAGGTCTCCCGCCTGATAATAGGTGGCGGAGATCCGGTCGGGCCAGTCGCGTATATCTACCGTATCCACGGTCTCAGCTGTCGTGATCTCGCTGTTATTGTTCGCAGTGCGAAAACGGTCGTCGGACGCAGGGGTTGCCGGTTGAGACAGTATTTTCATATGCGGTAACCTCCTCCGCCCCGTATATACCCGGCATGGGGCGCGCTTTACCCAGGGGATGCCCGGGCGTGATAGTCTTTCAGAAAGAAGGTCAGTGGGAAAGGCGAGCGGTGGACGTGAAACAGCAGGGCAGGGGCGAAAACCAGAGAGACGGGGCGGCGCTCCCGCGCGCAACAGCCGGGGGTGTTCGCTGACATGCTCGGTGGTGAACCGCGCTTTCTGCCTGCTGTGAAGCACCTGCCCGAGGACCACCCGGCACGCCAGGGTATGCGCCTGGTCATATTCGGGATCTTCGTCAACGGTGGCCTGGCTCTGGTCAAGGCGGTTGCCGGAGTAGTGGGCAACACCTACGCGCTGGTGGCGGATGCTATCGAGTCCCTTTCCGACGTCATCACCTCTGTGATCGTCTGGTGGGGGCTGTGCATCGCCGCGCAGCCACCGGATGACGACCACCCGTACGGCCACGGCAAGGCCGAACCGCTTGCCACGGTGGTGGTGGCGGTCGCGCTCTTCGGCGCGGGTATCGCCATCGCGTACCAGAGCGTGCGTGAGATCCTGGTGCCCCACAAGATGCCCGCACCCTTTACGCTCGTCGTGCTGGTCGTGGTGGTCGTGGTAAAGGAGGCGCTGTTCCGCCGGGTGCTGCGCGCAGGGCAGGAGGCGGACTCTACGGCCGTGCAGGGGGATGCCTGGCACCATCGCAGCGATGCCATTACCAGCGCGGCGGCGTTCGTGGGCATCGCCGTGGCGATTCTGGGCGACCGCTACATCGGTGGCCCGAACTGGTCCAGCGCCGACGACTGGGCCGCGCTGCTGGCAGCGGGGCTGATCGGGTTCAACGCCTGGAACCTGCTGCGGCCGGCGCTGGCGGAGTTGACCGACGCCACCCCCGACCAGGCGATCATTGATGAGGTGCGGCGCATCGCGCGCACCGTGCCGGGCGTGGTGGACCTGCACCACACCAACGTCCGCAAGATGGGCTTCGAGTACTACGTGGACCTGGACGTCATTGTGGACCGGGACATCGCCGTGTGGCAGGGGCACGACATCGCGCACCTGGTGCAGGACGCCATCCGCAAGGCCAACCCGCGCATTCCCCGGGTGCTGGTTCACGTCGAGCCAAGTCGCCTGCCGTCGCCGCCCGCGCCACCGCTCCCCCCCGACAAGGAAGAGTAAATGTACGCCGACCTGCACGCTCACACCACCGCCTCCGACGGCACCCTCACCCCCGCCGAACTCGTGCGCGCGGCCCACGCTGCGGGTATTGCCTACCTTGCGGTCACCGACCACGACACCGTGGCAGGCGTCCCCGAGGCGCAGGCTACGGCGCGCGCCCTCGGCATCACCCTGATTCCAGGGGTGGAGTTGTCGGCGAAGGGCGAGCCGGGCGAGTGTCACCTCCTGGGCCTGAACATCGACCCGACCCACCCGCCGCTGGTGGAACGGCTGGCCGAACTCTCGGAGAACCGGCGCACCCGCAACGCCCGTATGGCTGAGCGCCTGACGCAACTGGGGGCGCCGGTGACGCTGGAGGAGGTGGCCGCGCTTGCACCGGAGGGCGCGAACCTCGGCCGCCCGCACTTTGCAAAGGCGCTGGTGGCGCGCGGGCATGTGCGCGACGTAGCCGAGGCGTTCGACAAATATCTCGGAGACGGCAGGCCCGGCCACATCGCCAAGGAGACGCTCTCCCCGGCGGACGCCGTGGCGATGGTCCACGAGGCCGGGGGGCTATGCTTCCTGGCGCACCCGGGCCTGCTGCGCCTGCACGAGCACATCACCGACGAGGGCTTTGTCCGCCGCCTTCAGGCGTTTGGCCTGGATGGCATCGAGGCGTACTACTCCAAGTACTCCCCGGCGCAGACGGAGCGCTACCTGCGGCTGGCGGACAAACTCGGCCTGCTGGTGACGGGGGGCTCCGACTTCCACGGCGCCAACAAGCCGGATACCCCGCTCGGCGCGGTGATTGACGGCGCCCCGCTTCCCGCCGACCGACTGCCGCAGGCGCTCCTTTCGCCCTAAGGCGGATGGGCTGGGGAGGCTTTGCGCTCTACGGCTTCGCCTTCTTCTCGTGCGTGAGGAACCACTCCCAGAGTCCCTCGTCGCGATAGGCTTTGTCCCAGGAGTTGTGGCCGACGCCCGGGTAGGTGGTCAGCGTCACGTTGGCGCCGCCGCCCGCCGCCTTGACACCCTCCACGGCGGCTTTCGACCGCTCCACAGGCACGGTCGGGTCCGCCTCACCGTGGAACACCCGGATCGGCATGTCCTTCAGCGCGGCCAGCGCCGCCGGGTTGCTCGCGCCGCCGCAGATGGGAGCGAGGGCGGCGAACCGCTCCGGATGCTTCGACCCGATGTCCCACGTACCAAAGCCACCCTGCGAAAGGCCGGTGAGATACACCCGATTCGGGTCCAGGCTCCACTCGCTCAGTGCCTTGTCCAGAACCCCCAAAACCAGCGCGTCGTGGTCCAACCAGCGCGTCTGCCGCGTGGGCTTCTGCGGGAATAGGATCACATAGGGCCACTTCTCCGCGTTTTGCATCACGGCGCTGCCCAGGCCGACCGCCGCCTGCTTGAAGCCGTCGGTGCCGCACTCGCCGGCACCGTTCAGGAACACGATCACCGGCCACTTCTTCGCCGGGTCGTAGGACGGCGGCACGAAGGCGATGTACCGGTGTTCGGTGTCGTCCAGCGTGATGGTCCGCAACAGGAAGCCCTTCTCCGTTGGGCGCGCGGACGCCTGCTGCGGGACGGCGGCGGTGACGACCGGGGCGGCGGCGGCCGTCTCCGAAGCCCCGGCGGGCGTGTGCAGCAGCAGGAGGCCGCTCAACAGGGCAGCCGCAGAGACGGCAGCGGTGAAGGTCCGGGCGCTGCCTCTGCGGCTTTGCCGGGCGGCGCTTCGGGCGTGAGATAAGTTCGTCATGATTTCCCCCTGGCGGGACGCACCCGCTCCTACACCATGGTTACGTCGCGCCGGCCTGAATTCCTGTCCGCACCACGGAGGTAGGGAGGTGCCTAATAAACAAGCGGTGAACCCAATGGGGCTACGCGGGCGCGCCGTCGGCGCAGGACGCCCGGGAGGCGGCTCGCAAGCAGAAGGAGTTGACATGCTTGAATTGCGCAGGAACTGGCTGCCGCATCGCACCGCAGCCCGCCGCCGTCGTGCCTCGGCGCACGGCGCTGCCCTGGCCGTCGCCGCTGCCGCTACCCTCGTACTCTCCCTTTCGGCCCCCGTTTGCGCTCAGACTGGCTTCGGCACGCAGCTTGTGCTGTCCGGCCTGAACAACCCGCGCGGGATCACCTTTGGGCCGGACGGCGCTCTGTACGTCGCTGAGGCCGGCATTGGTGCTGACCCGAGCGACCCGAATCCCCCGGGTATTCAGGAGATCGCCCCGCCCAACCCGACCGTGTTCTACGGCACCACCGGCAGCGTTACCCGCTACGACCTGGGGACCGGCACCTCCGCGCGCGTGGTCACCGGCATCGGCTCCCTGGCGGTCACCGGAGGCGGCGGCGCCATCGGCCTGGCCGATATTGCGTTCGATAGCGGCGGGAACGCCTACGGGGTCACTGGCTGGGTGAACGATCCCGCTCTGCGCGCCACGTTCAACGACGGCGGCGGGAGCAACATCGGCAACCGCTTCGGCCAGCTCGTTTCCCTCGACCTGACCGGCAATAGCGTCACCAACGTCGCGGACATCGGTGCCTACGAAGACATCAACAACCCGGACCCGCCGGAGCGCAATAGCAACCCCTTCAGCCTGACGGTACGCTCCAACGGCGACATCGCTGTGGTCGACGCCGGCGCGAACGCCCTCTACAACGTCAGCGGGTCCACCGTCAGTCTCATTACCACATTCCCGTACGCGCCGAACCCCGGGGAGGGGCCGCCCTTCTACCAGCCTGTTCCGACGGCGGTCGCTGAGGGCGCGGGCGGTCTGCTGTTCGTCAGCGAACTGACCGGCTTTCCGTTCCCCGCGGGCGGCTCCGACATCTACGTCGTGGACCCGACCCTGGCGAACATCGGGGACCGGATCACGCGAACCCTCACCGGCTTCACCACGGTTATCGACCTCGCGTTCAACAGCACGGACGGCTTCCTGTACGTCCTCCAGTACGGCACCGACGGTCTGGACGGCGCGGGCCAGCTCCTGCGCGTCGATCCCACCACCGGCGACCGCACCCTGGTGCTCGACAGCGGCCTGACCACGCCGGGCGGTCTTGCCATCGGCGCGGACGGCTCCGTGTACGTCACCAACCTGGGCGTTTCCCCCGGCGGTGGTCAGATCCTCCGGGTGGTCGCCGTGCCGGAGCCCGCGACCGGCGCGCTGCTCCTGCTGGGCCTCGGGGTGGCCGGGGCGGGCGCCCTGCGCCGACGGCGCCGCATCGCGAAGTAGCCGACCCTACACCTTGGTCAGCGCGGCCCGCGCCGGGTAGTTCCCGGCGCGGGCCGTCCGCTTTTCTGCTCCTTTCACCCCGATGCTGGCGCGGCCTGACCGCCCCTCAATCGCCCCTCGAAGCCTGCACGCCAAAGGCCCACCAGCGGGCGGCGCGCTCGGCGGCGTCCGCCAGCCAGGGCTCGGCGTTCGCCACGGACTCTTCCAGCGTACAGGGGCCGGGGGCAAGAGGGATCACCGCGCCAACGCCCAGCGTGCGGGCCAAAAGCGCCGGGTCCACGTCCGGCGCGACGGCTCCGACGATCGCCCCCACCGGCACGGTTCCGCCTGTCGCCGCCCCCGCGCGGCGGGCGACTCCCGCCACCACTTTGCCCCCCAGGGTCTGGGCGTCCAGGCGCCCCTCCCCGGTCAGGACCAGGGCCGCCCCCTGCACGTGGCGGTCAAAGTCGGTCGCGTCCAGCACGATCTGGATGCCCGGGTGCAGCTGCGCCTGCGGGAACGCCCAGAGCAGTCCCGCTGCGGTGCCGCCCGCCGCGCCCGCCCCCGGAGTATCCCGGCTCCAGGGGTGGGGGGCCTTCTCCAATACCGTGGCATAGTGTGCCAGGGCGCTGTCCAGCAGGGCCACGTCCGCCGGGGTCGCGCCCTTCTGCGGCCCGAACACCGCCGACGCGCCGCGCGGGCCGGTAAGGGGATTATCGACATCGCAGGCGATCACCACCTCGACGCCCTCCAGTGTTTCCGCCTCGGAGGCGTCCGCCGAAGCGAGCCGCGCCAGCGCTGCGCCCCCGGGTGGGAGTTCGTTTCCTGCCGCGTCGCGCAGACGAACCCCCAGTGCCTGGAGGATGCCCGCTCCGCCGTCGTTTGTCGCTGAACCGCCCAGGGCGACGAGCACGCGCCGCACCCCAGGATAGCGCGCCGCCGCTCGGAGCAGTTCGCCGACCCCGCGTGTGGTGGTGTGCTTCGGGTCGCGGCGCTCCGGGGGAACCAGCGTCAGCCCCGCCGCCTCGGCCAGTTCAACCACTGCGGTCTCGCGGTCACCCAGCAGCGCCCAGCGCGCCGCGGCCCGCGGCCCATCGTCGCCCAGAGGGCCGGTGACCATGACTTCGTGGAGGGTGCCGCCCGTCGCTGCCGCCAGTGTGGCGGCCGTGCCCTCGCCGCCGTCCGCCACCGGCAGTCGCACGCACTCTGCATCAGGGAAGACGCGTTCCCATCCTCGCGCGATGGCACGGGCGGCGTCCGGGGCGCTGATTGCCCCCTTGAACGAGTCGGGCGCGATGACGACCTTCATGTCCGATTCCTCACAGGGCGTCCCGCCCCTTGATGCGGGAGATACGCTCGATCAAGCGCTTGGCCTCCTCCTGACGGTGGCGGAACAGGCGGTCCAACTGTGTGCCGAGGTACAGGCGGTCAATGATCGCGCCCAGCGGTCCGCCGGGAGGGGCGTACTCGATCTGGTCGGTCAGGAGGGTGCCGCCCTGGAAGGCCGCGAAGCGGCGGCGGTGGGTCCAGGAGGCGAAGGGGCCTTCAACCTGCCGCACAGCGTAGCCATAGGGTGGCGTCCAGTCGAAGACCTCCACGGTAAACAGGTGGGAAGCGCCACCGGCGCGCGTGATGCGGTAGGTCACGCGCACCTGATCGCGCAGGTCCGGGGTGGGGGCGATGTAGACCTCTTCGGGCTGGTCCGGGGGGCAGATGCGCGGGTGGTTCGCGAGGCGAGTGTGGAAGGCGAACACTGCCTCGGGGATGCGATCGATGAACACCTGATACTGGCGGCGTTGCAGCGCGGGCGGCGGCATATCGACAGTGTATCGCGCCGCGCCCGCGCCGTTCCCTGCTCTGCTTACTATGCCCGGTTTGCCCGGCTCTTCGGTGCGCGGGTACGTCGCCGGCGCGCCATCATGCCCAGCAGACCCGCGCCGCTCCCCAACCCCATCAGCGCGAACGTGGAGGGCTCAGGAATCACGGTGGTGTTGAAGCCCATCACGTCGAATGCGCGCAGGTCGAGTCCGGTAAGGCTCAACATCTGCCCGTTCGCTGCGGTCGGGTCCATCACCCCCATGTAGGTGCCTGTCAGGTTGTTGTCTTTCCAGTGGCTTGCCTGTCGTCCATCGCCAAAGCGGACGCCCGTGGAGAACCGGGACGTATTGATGTCGCCCGTGATAGGGGTCTCCCCGTCCAGCGAGAAGAACTTGGTGCGGTTGTCCGCGGTGATGTCAATGGCGCCGTTTGTGATGCTGTCAGCGGAGTACCGGAACAGATCGAACACGGTCGGTAGGTAGTTCGCCTGGGACGACCCGGGGGTGTTGTCGATGAAGTCGGCGGCACTGATGAAGCCGAGGGCGTGCCCGAGTTCGTGCGCGGCGATGCCGACGAAATCGAACTGGTTGGAAGCGATGCCATTCGACCGGTCGTAGTCGAAGGCGAAGTTCGTGCTGAACGTCATGCTCGCGTCCGGTCCGGTCATCCCGCTGAAGCCCAGTGCCTTCAGCGTGGCACTGGTGCCGATGATCTGGGAGTGCGAGGTGACGTACGGCGTGGCGCTGTTACCGTTCTGGCTCGTGCGGTTCACATAGACGTTGACCGAGTTGCCGGCGGCCAGATGGGAGGTGGCTATCAGGTCATCCGCTGAGGTGGCGTCCGCGATCAGCGTCGTCCGGAGGTCACTGTAGTTGACCAGGTACAGGGCCGGGTTGGTCGAGCCGAGGATGCCCGAACCCAGGGACGCAAAGTTGACGTCGATATTGAGGGTGATGTTATCGGTCAGCAGGTTCTCCCAGATATTGCCCGCCTGCTGCATCGCGGCTCTCTGTTGCGCTGTCCCTCCGGTGAAGGAGAAGTTAAAGGTGATGGCATGCGCCGGTCGCAGGGTCACCGCTCCTGCGCACACAAGCAGCGCTGCCCCGGTCGCTGCAAACGTCCTGAACTTCAGCGTCTTCCTCAAAACGAGACTGTCCCTTCCCCTGCCCCGCCCATGCCATGTTGCGTATCACCCCGAGGCGGTCAGGAAATGCAACTTCCAGGCGAACCTACCCCGGCTGCGCCGTGGGAATTTCTCCGTCACGCGTTTGGAAACAAGCAGCGAGAGGTGCCCGTGCTTCACAGTCTACCTGAATTTTATAGTAAAATTACCTGTTTTTTACAGTGGGTTTTATGTAATTTTACGGGGTAAGGGGCCAGCCACGCAGGAGTTCATCAACGAAGGGGCGGGTGAAGTCCTGGCCAGCGTCCCAGAGGGCTTCGAACCAGGTGGAAACGGCTTCACAGCCTGCGTCGTCACGGACGGCGACGTTTAGCTCCGTGGGGGTGCCGGGAGAGGGGAGGGTAAGGTTGGTGGAACCCACCAGGGCGACCGAGCACGTGCCGCCCGCGCGCTCGAAGAGGTAGGCTTTGGCGTGCAGGCGACCGTCCGGGTAGATGCGCAGGCGCAGGCGGTTAGCGGCGACGGCTCGCGCCAGCCCGACGAGCAGCGCGGCATTCGCCTCCGTCCGCTCAATCCGGGCCAGGTTCTCACGCAGCGCCAGCGCCGTTTCGGCCACTACGCGGTCCCGCGCGGCGCGGGGCAGGGCGGCTACGTCCTGTCCCGGCGGAACCGCCGCAGTTATGGCATCCGGGGTGTCCCGGGCGGCGGCGCGCTGCTCGTCGGTCAGCGTACTGACCGTATTGCCAATCAGCAGGTGCATTTCCGAGGCGGCGCTGGCCTCCAGAGCGTCCCAGGCCGGCGCGAGCCCGGGCACAAAGAGGTAGCCGAGGGCGAAGCGGATGCGGGTGGTGCCGGGCGCGGCGGCCTCGGCGCGCACCCGCGCCACCAGCGGCTCACCCCCCGCTAGCACATCGCCCGTGTTGCCACCGCTGTTCGCCGCGCCGCTCACAGGCGTCGTACCCGTATCCGGGCGAGCAGTTCGCCCTCGGTAAGATTCTCCGGCAGCCCGCTCACCGCTATCTCCCGCGTTTGACCGGGCATCAGGTGGAATCCATTATCGGAGAAGGTGGCCACTATCCCCTCGAAGCGCAGCCAGACGAACGCCGCGAAGCGCTCGGCGGAGAGGGTGAGGGTGTGGCGGGTCGGCAGGCTCCAGGTCAGGTCAGGGTCGGGCAGGCGCAGGTCCTTCGGCTCCGCGAGCAGCGACACGGCCTCCGCCAGCGTCGCCCCGTCCGGCGCCGTGAGCGTGGCATAGACAAAGGCGGAGGTTCTGTCCGTGCCTTCCGGCACCGTCAGGGTGGCCGCCGCGCCGCTGGCGGCGTTGGCGGGCGCGGTCGTCTTCGTTTCGACGCGCGCCCGCTCCGTGCCGTCAAAGTCGAGCAGGCGCAGCGTCAGCGTCCCGGGAACGGCCTCCCGCGTGTCGTTGACGAGGTGAGCCGCGAGGGCAGTATTCGGCGCCGCGTCTTCCGCTGGGTGGAGCGACAGCAGGAGCGGGGCGTAGGCCCGCTTCACGGCGTAGTAGGCCAGCTTCGGCTCACCGGCGCTGTCCACGACCGACCACGACTGCACCGGCCAGCAGTCGTTGAGCTGCCAGAACAGGGTGCCCCAGCAGCGGCCCTTGATGCGCCGCCAGTGCTCGATGCCGAACGACAGCGCGAGCGCCTGGTTCATCTGTCCGTAGTAGATCAGGTCGTCGAACGTGTTGATCTTCGGGAAGTGCTTCTCGATGTAGCCGATGTAGGTGTCGTAGCCCTTGCGCGTCTTATCGTGCCAGCGGGCCACGGGCGAGCGGGGCCACCGGTCCTCGGGCAGCGTGCAGGACTCCCAGGCGTTCCACCCGCACGGCCCGCTGAAGCCGAACTCGGACGAGAACCGGCAGTTGCTCTCAGCGTAGTGTATCCAGTCGCCGGTGGTGCCGCCGTGACTGTGCCAGACCGCCCAGTAGTGGGCGTCGCCATAATTCTCGTCGCGGCAGGCGGGGCAGTCGTCGCCGCTGAAGGGCGAGTTCGGCCAGTAGGGCGTCTTCGGGTCCTCCGCGGCCAGCACTGCGGGCAGAACCTCGCTGACCAGATGCTCGCCGTAGAACTTCGTGGCCTGCGTCTCCCCCTCCCAGCGGTACTGGTGCAGCTCCGTGTTCTCGTTGCCGCCGCACCAGAGGGCGAGGCTGGGATGGTGGCGCAGACGGCGCACGGCGGCGGTCGCCTCCGCGCGGACGTTCTCCACGAACCCCGGGTCGTCGTCCGGGTAGAGAGAGCAGCAGAAGGGGAAGTCCTGCCAGACCAGGATGCCGAGTTCGTCGCAGAGGTCGTAGAAGGCGTCGGACTCGTACAGACCGCCCCCCCATATCCGCAGCATATTGAACCCGGCTTCCTTGACCTGTCGGAGCCGTTTCTCTAGTCGCGGCCGATCGATGAGGGAGGGAAACGTGTGGTCGGGTATCCAGTTGGCTCCCTTGATGTAGGTGTCCACGCCGTTGACGCGGAACAGGAACCCCTCACCCTTGCCATCCGGGTCCGGTTCGCGGATCAATTCGACCGTTCGGAACGCTACCCTGTCCGTGCGCTTGCTGACGAGCGTCCGGGCGCCCCCTTCGGAAACGCTCCAGATGCTGGTGTCGAGAAAGAACGCGGCTTTCGCGTTCCCGGTCTCTGTGCTCCACCGCTCCAGGCCGTGCTCGTCCAGGTCAAGGTCGAACGCAACGGATGCCCGGTTGCTGCGGGCGTCAAAGCGCGCCCGGCCGGTGGGAAGCTCCATCTCCAGAGCAAGATCCGGCGCGTACCGTTTCACCGTCACCGAGACAACGGCGCGGACGGTTTTCGGCCCGGTGAACTCGTAATCCATCCGCCAGTCGGTGATTTCGGCGACGGGGACTGTGACAAGCTCCACCGGCTGCCAGAGGCCGCAGGAGACGAGCTCCGGACCCCAGTCCCAGCCGAACATGTACTGCGCCTTGCGCACGAATGCCCGCGGGCCGAAGTTGAAGTAGCCCTGCTTCCCCCGGTCGCCGGGGGCGCCGTCGCCCAGATACGCCTCCGCGCGGGCCTGGCCCAGCTTCAGGGCCGAGGTGAACTCGACGCGCAGTTCGTTCTGCCCCGCGACCAGCGCCTCGGTCACGTCGAAGCGGTGCGGGACGAACATATTCTCCGCAGTTCCGATCAGCGACCCGTTTAAGATCACGCGTGCGACCGTGTCGAGGCCGTGGAAGTGCAGGAAGTGTCTGCCGAACTCTCCGCGCGCCGCCAGTCGCTCCGCGTCCACCGTGAACGTGGTGCGGTAGGTCCAATCTGCCTCGTCCACCCAGCGGCAGGAGCGCTCCTGCATCCGGAAAAACGGGTCGCCGATGACGCCCGCGCGCATCAGGTCGAGGTGGACATGTCCGGGGACGGTCGCTGGAATCCAGTCCCGCTCTCCCCCGGAGAGGAAGAGAAGGTCGCGACCCAGCGGCACCCGCTCGGCGACTTCCCAGGGGCCGTCGAGGGTGGTGGTAAGAACGTGCATAGTCGCTCTTACTGTACCTTAAGAACAGCCCGGACAGCCTGCGGCTCCCTACAAGCAGGCCAGCGTCTTGTTGCTGAGATCCGCGCCGTAATGGGCGCGGTGGCGCGTTTTCCGCTCCAGCGCCTCGATGACGCTGTGGGTGAACATCTCGCCCTCCATCTTCTGCGCGCTGCCCAGACCGCCGGGGCTGAAGACATTGATCTCCATCAATTTGTCCCCAACGATATCCAGGCCGACCAGGAACATGCCGTCCTCCAGGAGTTTGGGGCGTACCAGGTCCGCCAGGCGCAGCATGTCGTCCGTGACCTCCGCCCGCTGGATGCGCCCGCCCGCGTGCAGGTTGCTCCGCATGTCGTCCGGCGCGCAAACGCGGCGAAAGGCGGCGTACTTTCCGCCCCGCATCAGCGGCTCGCCGTTCATCACAAACAAGCGCGTGTCGCCTTCGGCGGCGGCGGGCAGGTACTCCTGCGCGATACAGTAGCCGTCACGCGTGATAGCCTCGACCATCTGGTTGATGTTCGCGGCGTCGTCCAGTCGCGCCAGGAAGACGCTCTGCCCGCCGGACCCCTGGAGGGGTTTGAGCACTACCTTGCCGTCCTCCGCCTCGATAAAGGCGCGGATGTCCGCGACGCTGCGGGAGATAAGTGTCCGCGGCCGTACGGCGGGGGGGAAGTTCTGCAGGTACGCCTTGTTGATGGCCTGCGCCAGGCTGGCAGGGTGGTTCACCACCATCACGCCGCGCCGCGCGGCCAGTTCTCCGAACACGATCGGGGCGCTCTGCGCCCACGGCCGGCCGGCATCCTCAGCCGGGTTATTGCGCAGCATCAGGACGTCCAGATCGTCGACGTTGATGCGCTCCCGCACCGCCTTCTCGCTCCGGAGGTCGCGCAGGAAGGTCTCCTCGCTCTTGTAGCTCTTGCCCGGTGCGGTGACCGCGTGCGCCCCGATGCTCTCGTCGGCGTTGTAGACGAGGTCTCCCACGCTCATAAGCCACGCCTCATGCCCGAGATGCTTCGCTGCCAGGGCGAGCCGCGTGGTGGTGTAGGCCGCCTCCTCCGTCTCCAGGTCGTTAACCACGAACCCAATTCGCATGGGAACTCCTCTGCCCGGTAGGGCACTGCCTACACGTCGTTCTCTTCGATGAGCGCGAGCAGGCAGACAGGATTTTCCCGACACTGTAGGGTTTTGAAACGTGCCGCCGTGGCCGAGTCCTCCTCTAGATAGCGCGGCAGCAGCGGCGGGGGACGCAGTACGCCCCGCCAGCGCAGCTCCTCGACCAGCGGAAGGTGCTCCGTGCCCAGCTTTCCTGCCCAGAGCGAGGTCACGTCGTCATACCCCCCCGGGTCTCGCTCCTGCTTCTGCTGCTGCCGCGCGTGCAGGTACCGCAGCACAAAGCGCAGCCCCCGCAGGTACACGGCGTCCTTGGTGAACCCGCCGCCCCGGAAGACGCGCAACGTGACATTGAACGCTGCCCGTGCGCTGAACCCGTGGGTATCCCGAAGGAGGCGGAACACCTGCACGAAGTCCGCCCCCGCGGTCAGGCTCTTCACCGCAACCACACGCGCTGCCAGCAGCCGCAGGCGGCTTCGAGTGAGGCCGCCGGCCAGATACTCTGCAAGCACGGCCAACCCCTCCTGAAGCTCCTCGTAGCCGGGCAGGCCGCGCGCCAGCAGTTTCAGCGGCTGCGCTGTGCCGTTGACGAATGTCAGGACATGGGTCCCGACCTCGTGGTGTAGCAGCGCCTCGGCCCGCCGCGGGTCGATCCGGACCCGCTGGCCCACCAGAAGGTCGCCCCCGGCCACCATCACCCCCGGCACATCGCTGCGTACATGCACCTGCGTCTTCAGGGTAGGCCACCGGGAGCGGTAGTAATCCAGCTCCGCCCGTGCACGCTCCGCGAACGCCGCCGCGCCCAGATAGTCCCGGCTGCCGCCGCTATCGTCCTCGTCCGCGGTGCGCAGACCCTCGGGGGTAGCTGCCAGCAGCGCCTCCGCTTCCGCCAGAAGATCATCCTCCACCCCGCCGAAGAGCGCCAGACTATCCCCCAGGAACGCGGGCGTGTCGCGGTCCTCCAGCAGCGTGATCTGTCGGTCCAGTTCGCGCCGCTTGTCGCGAAAAAGGCGTGCAAGCGTCGGGTCCTCAATGCCCTCCAGGCGAATGGCGTACAGACGGCGCTTGAGTTCGTCGGGGTCCAGCGCGAGCAGGCGGTAGTGGAACGTCGGCGGTTGGGAGTATTGGAAGGCCGAGAACTCCTGCCAGGCCGCCTCGGCGTTGACCGGGGTGACGTTCAGCAGCAGGTCGCAGGCGCTGTCGATCTGCGCCAGGGCGCGGTCCGCCTCCCAGACCGCCCGCACCACCGCCTTGCGGCCGAGCGCCTGATGATGCACCGGTCGGTGGCTCGTCTGCACCTGGGCAAAGTCGAAGATGGCTTTGTGCAGCGCCCGCGAGAAGTCGGCGCGGAAGCGCTGGAGCGTGAGGGGCAGGAGGTTTCCCGCGGCATCCCGGTAGAAGCGGGGCGCGACCTCCACGCCCAGCATCAGGCAGCCTTGGTCTTCCGCCTGCGTCGTAGTCAAGAGCGGCGGCATCCCGGGCGGCGCGCATACGGCGCCGGTGCGTACGGACACCGTGGCCGGTTTACGTGTTCCGGGGATGCGTATCTCCTCCAGCGCCTCGCGGAGCGCCCGCACGGTCGTCGGCTCCGCCTCCGCGCGGGGCGTCACCACCCGAAAGTCCGCCGCATCCTCTCCCCCGGCGTCGGCGGATTCGGCAGCGGCGGGCCACACCTCGATCAGGAGGAACGCCCCGAAGGTGTCCGCCTGGGTGCGCACCACGGCCCCGGCGAGATCCGCCACCTGGCTCTGGTTTGCCTCATCACCCGGCGCCACCAGATACGAGGCCTCCGACTGTACCAGGAGCCGCACCGCAGCCGCATCGCTGCCCCGCGCGCTCCCGGTCGGTCGCCGGAAGACGCACAGGAACGGCAGGGGGCGATCGACATGCAGGCGCCCTTTTTCCGGCAGGGTGCGCCGCACCGCCCGCCCCCGCCTCAGGCGCGCGACAATCTCCGCCAGGAACTCCTCGGAGTACGGCGCGGCGGGACCGGGCGGAAGGGAATCTCCCGCCTCCGCTATCCGCCCCGCGGGTTGGTGCCGCCTCATCCCCTCAGCGCCTCCAGAACGCCCGGCACGGTGGTGGCGAGCGCCGCGCGGATGGCTTCCACCAAGGCCGTGTCTGGCTCCCCCGTCCACTCGTCCATGAAGAACTTCTGGAACTCGATGGAAAGAACACAGGCGCTTTCGGGGAAGTTCTCGTGGGTCCAGCGGGCGAACTGCCCACCCCGGAACTTCACATTCTCGCGGATGTCCAGCGCGCCACGCCCCGGGAACTCGAAGGCGCTCAGGTCGCCCACGAACCGGTCGATGACCGCCGCCCACCGCGATCGGTCCCTCATCGTGCCGGTGCCCACAATCACCTCGGGATTGGCCTCCGGGTCGTCCGGGGGCGCATCCGGCCCGCCCCGGCGGTGGTTGTAGGTGTGCAGGTCGTAGACCACGAAGCGCCCGTGTCGCGCCGCAGCCTCCTCGAAGAGGGTGCGTACCTCGGCGTAAAAGGCGTCATAGCCCGCCAGGGAGTTCTGGAGGACCGCGTCCGGCGGTCCAGCCGCGTCCTTCCACACGGTCAACCCCCAGGCATCCGCGGGAACCCGGTACACCGCCTTCTCACGCGGGCGGTTCAGATCCAGTTCAAAGCGGGAGTGCAGACCGAGGATGCGGGTCGGTGCGACCGCGGTCCACACGGCGGAGAAGGGGTCTTCCTCGCGCAGGCGCCCGGCCTCGTCCAGTGCCAGATGCGCCGCGGCGTTTTCGCTGACGGTGTGTCCGTCGTGTATGGCGGTAGCGATCAGCGGGACGCTGTCGGCGTCCCGGTCGCGCTCAATGCGCCAGAAAGGCGGCGTGGTCTCGGTGTTGTTATCGTCCATGTCGGAAATCCTGTCAGGGATTTACCCGCATGGGCGATTTAGAACACGCCCACTGGTGCCGCAGATGATTGGTCGCCGTGGACTGAAGTCCCGGCTTCTGTGATTCAAGCCCGCCTCCGCGGGCTAACGACAACGGGGGCGGCTATGGATTAACCGTAGCCGCCCCTCGCGCCATGTAGCCCGCGGAGGCGGGCTTGAATCACAGAAGCCGGGACTTCAGTCCACGGCACCAAGGCCCCCATAGGGACCGTCACGCCCGGACCCGGGCGTAGTTCTTCTTACCGACCTTCAGCACCGCACCGTCCGCCACCGGGACGCGCGCCTGCGGATCGGTCACCTTCTCGCCGTCATAGGTCACGCCGCCCTGCTCGATCAGGCGGCGCGCCTCGCTCTTGGAAGCCGCGAAGTTCGCCAGCAGGATCAGGCGCAGGAGGGGTACCTGCCCTTCCGCGACCTCCTCCGCCGGGACCGTCACGTCCGGCATCTCGGTCGGTACCTGCCGCTCCGAGTGGATACGTCGCCACTCCGCCCCGGCGGCGTCCGCCGCCTCCGCGCCGTGGTAAATCGCCGCGATCTCGCGGGCCAGGCGGTGCTTGGCCTCCATCGGGTTCGCCACGCTCGCCAGCAGGGCGTCGAACTCCGGCTCGGGGACGTCCGTGCAGAGCAGGAAGTAGTCACGCATCTGGGCGTCGGCCAGGCTCATGAGCTTGCTGTACTGGTCCAGCGGCGGCTCGCTGATGCCGACGTAGTTGCCCAGCGACTTGCTCATCTTCTTCTGGCCGTCCAGCCCGACCAGCAGCGGCATGAACAGACCGATCTGTGGGTCCTGTCCCACGACGCCCTGCAGGTCGCGCCCGGCCAGGATGTTGAACGTCTGGTCCTGCCCGCCCATCTCCACATCCGCCTCGATGGCGACCGAGTCGTACGCCTGGGCGAGCGGGTAGAGCAACTCGTGCAGGCTGATCGGCTGGTTCGTCTCGTAGCGGTTGCGGAAGTCCTCGCGGGCCAGCACCTGCGCCACGGTCATCTTCGCCGCGAGCTGCACCACGTCCGCGAAGCCCAGCTTGCCCAGCCACTCGCTGTTGAAGCGCACTTCGGTGCGCTCGCGGTCCAGGATCTTCGAAAGCTGGTCCACGTACGTCGCCCCATTGGCCTTGATCTCCGCTTCGGAGAGCATGGGGCGGGTGGCGGAGCGGCCGGACGGGTCCCCGATCAGCGCCGTGTAGTCGCCGATGATGATGACCACCGTGTGCCCGAGGTCCTGGAACTGGCGCAGCTTGCGCAGTACCACGGCAAACCCGAGGTGGATGTCGGGCGCGGTGGGGTCGAGGCCGAGCTTGACGCGCAACGGCTTGCCGGTCTTGGCGGACTTCTCTAACTTGGCGCGCAGGCCGTCCTCGGGGACAATGAGCTGCGTCCCGCGCTTCAGGCGTGCCACCTGCTGTTCGATGGATTCCATTTCGCTCCGAGTGTAGCACGCGGGCGGGGGGGCGTCAACAAATGCGCCCTCTACTCCCCTGCGGCAGCGGGAGGAAGCAGGTGCGTCACGGGGACGGCCGCGCCCGGCGCGGCGAGCGGCGCGACGGATTCCTCCTCAGAGTAGGCAATCCGCTCGGCGTACCCGTCTGCCCCGGGGTTGCTAGGTATTCAACAAGACGATAGTGATCGCGTGTCGCCGATTCTGACCCGTCTCGCTCAATACCCACCCGTCGATCAGTTCGTAGCGCCCGACCAGTAGCCCGTTTTCCACCAGGAAGCGGCATTCGCGCCGCGTCCACCGCTTGCGGTTCGGCGGCGGCTCATAGGCGACGGCAGGGGAGGGTGGGGGGGAGGGGCTGGGGCATGGCTCGTCTCCGTCATGCCCGCGATCAAACAGGGATACCAGAATCGTACTGCAGGGCATCGCGCGGGTTTGCCCGGAGGACTCCCGGGTGTTATTCTGAAGCGGAAAAGCACGCTAAGGAGCGACACTTATGGAGAACGCCCCCACGCGGCGGCAGGTCCTACAGGCGGGGGCCGTGACCCTGGCCTCCGCGGCCACAGCCACCGCCGTCAGCGCCGTCAGCGCCGTCAGCGCACACGCTCAGGAGACGAAGATGACCCCCGACACGTCCGGGAAGAAGCGCGTCCTGCGCCTGGCGCACCTCACCGATATCCATGTGCAGCCCGGGGGAAAGGCGCCCGCCGGCATGGCGGCCTGTCTGGAGCACGTTCACACTCTGAAGGATCGCCCGGACCTCATCCTGAACGGTGGCGACAGTATCATGGACTCGATCGGGCGTGAGCAGAGCGCGGTCAAGGCGCAGTGGGACCAATGGGACCGGACGCTGCGCGAGAACTGCACCCTGCCGGTGTTCCACTGCATCGGCAACCACGATGTCTGGGGGCTGGACAAGGCCAAGAGCAAGACCACGGGCGACGAAGCGCTCTACGGCAAGAAGTGGGCGCAGGACCAGTTCAAACTCAAGGAGCGGTACTACAGCTTCGACCGGGCGGGCTGGCACTTTGTCGTGCTCGACAGCACCATGCCGCAGGGGAGCGGCTACACCGCGCGGCTGGATGACGCCCAGTTCGAGTGGCTGACCGCCGATCTGGCAGCGACCCCGAAGGCGACCCCGGTGCTGGTGCTGTCCCACATCCCCATCCTGTGCGGGTGCGCGTTCCTGGACGGCGACAACGAGAAGTCAGGGAACTGGACGGTGCCGGGCGCCTGGATGCACATTGATGCCCGCCGCATCAAGGACCTGTTCGTAAAGCACCCGAACGTCCGCCTGGCGCTCAGCGGGCACATCCACCTGCGCGACCGCCTCGACTATAACGGCGTGACCTACCTGTGCAACGGCGCGGTCTGCGGCGCCTGGTGGGGCGGCAACTACCAGGAGACGGAGCCCGGGTACGCCCTCGTGGACCTGTACGCCGACGGCACCTGGGACAGCCGCTACGTCGCCTATACGCGCGAGCCGGCTGCTTGAACCATACCCCAAGGAACCCTGCTCCCGTGATGCCTGTCGCTTCGCGTGCGTTTTCCCGCGCGTCCGTTTCTCTGCTGCTGGCGCTGCTCGCCCTCGTCCTTCCCGCCGCGCGGGCGCAGACCTGGGACCGGGACGTTGCTCCGGGAATCGTCTTCCGAATGGAGCGGCAGGAGAACCCCGCCCGCAACCTCTATGGGCTGCGCATCGACCCACGCCGTGTGCGGGCGGAGAGCGCGCTGGCGGGCGGCACGGTGTACGCGCCCGGCCCGACGAACGGTCGGGCCTCCGTCAGCGCCATGGTCCGGGAGCACGGTGCCCTCGGGGGCGTGAACGGCGACTTCTTCCAGTGGGGCGACGACCCCGGCGGCGACCCTCAGAACCTGATGCTGCGCGGCGGCGAGTTGCTGAGCGCGCCCGGGGCGGGCGGCGCCCGGGCGTTCGCGGCCGGGTGGACCGCGGGCACGGACGGACTCGCGCTCGGGGCCGCAACCTGGGAAGGGACGGTATCGGTCAACGGCGGGGCGCCGCGCCCCCTGAGCGGCCTCAACGGGCGCGCGGACGCCGGGGCGCTGGTCCTTTCCACGGACTCCGCCGCCTACGCCTACGCGAGCACGGACGCGGTAGCGGCGCGGGTGCGGGCGGACGCCGCCTACCGGCTCGGGCCAGAGGGGACGCCGCTCCGGGGCGTGGTGACTGAGGTCGCGCCGCTGGCAAAGGGAGTCCGGACCCGGATCGGGCCGGGCGAGTTCCTGCTGGTGGGCGCCGCGGGCGGGAAGAGGGGCGCCGCCGCGGACGCCGCGGTGCGGGCGCTGAAGCCGGGCGACCGGCTGGAGGCGAAGGTGCGGGTGAAGGGCTTCGACTGGGCGAAGGTGCGGGAGGTAATGGGCGGCGGGCCGATCCTTCTGAAGGACGGGAAGAGCGCCCTGGCCCCGGGCCCGAACAGCTTCGCGGACACCCGTCACCCGCGCACGGCGTTGGGGCGCACCCGGGACGGTCACCTCTGGTTCGTGGTGATCGACGGGCGTCAGACGATGAGCACGGGCGCGACCCTGGCGGAGACGGCGGAGGCGCTGCGCCGCTGGGGCTGCACCGACGCGATCAACCTGGACGGCGGGGGGAGCAGCGCCCTGAATCTGCTCGGTGTCACGCTCAACCGCCCCAGCGGCGGCGTGGAGCGGGCGGTGGCGAACGGTATCCTCCTGTACGGTGATCGGCCCGCCCCAGCGGAGGCCGGACAGCCGCCGCTTGCGCTCGCCCTGCCGGCAGAGCCGCTCGTGGTGGGGCAGGCCGCGAAGGTTACGGTGACGCGCGGCGGGGCGTCCGTGGACCCGGCGCGGACGCTCTTCGCGGCGCAGGGGGCGGCGTGGATCGACCAGGAGGGCACGCTGCACCCGGTCAAGGAGGGCGTCGTCGAGATCACGGTGCTGTCCGAGGGGGGCGTCGCGCGGGCGCAGGTGCGCGTGGGCGGGGCGCAGGGGGCGCCGGCGCCCGCGGTCAGCCCGGCAGCAGGGTAAGCATCAGCCAGAGCAGCAGCGTGGCGACGACGAGGGCGGGCACCGTGACCAGGAGGCCCGCCTTCGCCAGTTCGGCGGGCGTGACCTCGACGCCGCGCTGCGCCAGCGTCGCCCGCCACAGCATCGTGGCGAGTGAGCCGACCACGGTGACGTTCGGCCCGAGATTGACCCCCAGCACCGCGGCGTAGAGCGACGCCTGGCCCTGCGCGGCGAGCGCGGTCAGCGAGAGCAGGCACATCGGGATGTTGTTGACGATGTTCGCGCCCAGCGCCGTGCCGAACGCCGCCGCGAACAGTCGTCCGGGCAGGGTAACGCCCCCGACCTCTCGCAGCACGCCGCCCAGCCACGCGGCCAGCCCGATGCCCTCTACCCCGCGGATAACCACGAACATCCCTATGACGAACGGGAATACGGACCAGGCCACGCCGCGCAGGGCGATAGTCCGCGCCCGCACCCGACGCAGCCACTTTCCTGCGGCCAGCAGCGCGACGGAGGCGGTCGCGGCCACAGTCCAGAGCGGCCACCCCAGAAGCGCCGGCACCGCGAAGTAGCCGACCAGGGTGAGCCCGAGGACGATCAGAGTGACCCGGAAGTACGGCAGATTCGGCACGGCGTCCAGGGGGTCCGGGAACGCCGAGGCGTCGAAGCGCTCCGGAATCTCGCGCCGGTAGGCGAGGCGCAGCACCCACAGCGTCACCAGAGACGCCCCGACGGTCGGCGGCGTCATCAGGAGAGCATAGCGCAGGGTGGAGTCCCCGATCGCGCTGAACGCGAGCAGGTTGGTGAGGTTTGAGACCGGCAGCGCCGAGGAGGCGATGTTCGCCACGAAGGCGCACGCGAACAGGTACGGCTTGAGCGGCAGGTTCGCCCGCGAGGCGACCGCCCACACGAGCGGCGTGAGCAGCAGGGCCGTGGTGTCCAGCGAGAGCAGGGTGGTGATCGCCGCCCCGAGCACGAACACAAGGGTCAGCAGCCGCCGCGCGTCCCCCTTTGCCGCTCGCGCGGCCAGGGTCGCCGCCCAGTCGAAGAAGCCCGACGTGTCCACGAGCGCCGAGAGCGCCATCAGGAAGAGCAGAAACAGGAGGACATCCCCGCTCTCGCGCGTGACCTGCCACGCGGCAGCCGGGGAGACCAGCCCGGCCGCCAGCATGAGGACGCCGCCAATCGCGGCGAACCACGCCTCAGAGAGGCCTCGGGGGCGGGTGAGCACCCCGGCCAGGGTCAGGCCGAAGATCAGGAGCGTAAGCGCAGTGGACAAGGCGGGTAGGGGCAGCGGACGGCCCGCAGACAGTATAACACCCGCCCCGGCCTGCGGCTGTTCAGAACGCCGCGGGAATGGCTATAATTGGGGTGTGACCACATCTATTACCATCGCACCCACCGCTACCCCCGCTCCTCCGTCGCCCCAGGCAGACGGCGGCGACCTTCTCGCCGCGCTGGACATCGGCACGAACTCTGTGCGAATGTCGCTTGTGCGCCTGGACGCCGCCTCCGGCACCTGGCAACTCGTCTCCCAGCATAAGGAGACGGTACGGCTGGGGCAGGACGAGTTCGCCGCTAACCGCCTTTCCGACGAGGCGATGACTCGGGGCGTATTCGTGCTCTCCCGGTTTGCCGACATCGCGCGCGGGCGCGGCGCCCGTGAGATCGTTGCCATCGCGACGGCGGCGCTGCGCGAGGCGCAGAACCGGGAGGAGTTTATCGAGCGGGCGCGCACCAGGGCGGACGTCGAGGTGCAGGTCGTCCCCGGCGTGGAAGAGGCGCGACTCATCTATCTTGGTGTGGTGTCCGGCCTGGAACTGGGCGCGCGCAAGGGACTCTTTATCGACATCGGCGGCGGCTCCACCGAACTGATTGTGGGGACGCAGCGGGAGCACCTGGTCCTCGAAAGCCTGAAGCTCGGCGCCATCCGCCTGGGGAACCGCTTTCTGACCGGCATGGACGGCATCATCCCCCACGCGCTGTATGAGACGATGCGCCAGTACACTCGGGGCGTCGCCACGCATGCCTACCGCAAGATCGAGCAGGCCGGGTTTGATGTCGCGGTCGCCTCCTCCGGCACAGCCATGAACCTGGCGGCGGTGGCCGCCCGCCGCGCCGGCCAGGACCCTGCTACCTTTAGCAACTACACGCTCAAGACAAGCGACCTGCGGGAGGTGGCCGAGATGCTCTGCGGCCTCACCCTGGAGGAGCGGCGCAAGGTGCCCGGCCTCAACCCGGAGCGCGCCGATATCATCGTCGCCGGCGCCGCCGTGCTCCACACCCTGGCGGACGACCTGAAGATCGACGGCTTCCTGATCTCCGACCGGTCGCTGCGCGAAGGGGTTCTGGTGGACGCCCTGCTGCGTCGCCTGGGCGACTCCCGGCCCGCCGCGACTGTCGCCGCAGGTCTGCCGCACGAAGCGGGGGTACGCAGCCGCTCCGTGGACCGCCTGGCGCGTCTGAACGCGGACGAGAAGCGACACACGCAGCATGTGGTCCGTCTGACGCTGAGCCTCTTCGACCAGGCGCGGGAGCGTGGCCTGCACGACTACAATGCCCAGGACCGGGAACTGCTGGAGTACGCGGCGACACTGCACGATATCGGCGTGTTCGTGTCGCATGGCGGGCATCACCGGCACTCGTATTACCTCATCCGGCACGCCGAGATGGCGGGCTTCACGGACGAGGAGATTGAGGTGATGGCGAACCTGGCCTACTTCCACCGCAAGTCCGCGCCCAAGAAGCGGCATGCGCACTTCCAGGCGCTGCCCGCCCGCGCCCAAAGCTTCGTCCGGCAGGCGTCCTCGCTGCTGCGCATCGCCGAGGGGCTGGACCGCTCGCATCTCGGCTTAGTCCGCGCGGTGACGCTGGATTACGACCCGGCGGCCCGCCACGCGACGCTGACCCTGCACTCCGACGGCGACCCGCGCCTCGAAGTCTGGTACGTCAGCAGCGAGAAGGCGGCCTTCGAAGAGGCGTTCGGCATTACCCTGGAGGTCCGCGCCGCCGACCCGGCGCCGCAGAGCGTGCCCGCCCGCCTTTGAGCGGCTCCCACCGAAAGGAACCCACCCGTTTATGACCCGCGAGCAAAAACTGCGGCGCGCCGTCCCTTGCGCCGCCTGCCTGACGCTCGGCATGCTGATCGGCGCGGGCGTTTCCCCTACCCTGGCGCGGCAGGCGGTGGCACCGCCTGCCTCCGCCTCCGCGGCGGTTAACCCGCAGGAGCGCGTCTTGTACGCCAACCTGTATATGCAGACGTCGGCGGAGTACCGGGCCGTCTGCCTCCAGACCTACGCCCTGGCAACCGAGCGCCTGAACGAGCGTCTGGCGAACGCCGCGCTGAGCGACAAGCAGCCCGCGGTGGTGATGGACCTGGACGAAACGGTGCTGGACAACGGCGGGTACCAGGCGTACCTGGACCGGGAACGCGGCGTCTTCACCGACGCCACCTGGGACGTATGGGAGCGCGACTTCGCGGGCGAGGTACGCCTGGTACCCGGCGCGAAGGAGTTCATCGAGGCGGCGGAGAAGCGCGGGGTGGCGGTGGTCTACCTGACAAACCGCCTCGAAAAGAACCGGGAGGGCACTATCGCCGCCCTGAAGCACGTGGGCCTGAGCACGGAGAACATCGAGGACCGCCTGCTCCTGAAGGAGGGGACCTCCGACAAGACCGCCCGCCGGGCGCAGGCCGCAGAGCGATACCAGGTGCTGATGCTGGTGGGGGACAACCTGCGCGACTTCTCCGAGGCGTTCGCTGCCCCGCGTCTGGAGGCGAGCGACGCCGCCGGCCAGATCCGCGCCATCGCGGCGCGGGCGCAGGCGGTGGACAAGCACCGCTACCGCTTCGGGACCGACTGGTTTATCCTGCCGAACCCGGTCTACGGGGAGTGGGAGCGGGTTCTGGGACCCGACCCGCGCACGAAACTTCTCCCCACGCGGATGCGCGGCGCCGCAGGCGCGCCCGTTGCGACCCCCTGAGCACCCCGACTACGGGAGGCGCTGGTACACGCGGATGTAGTCCACCTCCATGACCGCGGGGAAGGGGGTGGTCTCGTCCGGCATGCCAGGCAGGTCCCCGCCGACCGCCAGGTTCGCCAGCACGTACATCGGCTCGCGTGGGACGTTATGGGTTGCCCGGTGCCGCTCCACATCGTCCACATACCAGACGATCTCGTCCGGCCCCCACTCCACGGCGAACGTGTGGAAGTCTTCGGCGCAGAAGTCCGGCCCCGTAAACGTCTTCGTCTGCCAGACGTGCCGCCGCCCCCCGGCGCCCGACTCGCGCCAGTGGTGGGAGAGCAGCGCCTCGTTGGGCTTGTGGCCCACTATCTCCACGACATCGATCTCGGGCGGCCACGCCCGCGTCTCTGGCAGGAGCCAGAAGGCCGGCCAGAGGCCCTTCCCCTTCGGGAAGCGGGCCCGAATCTCGAACCGACCGTACTGCTGGGCGAATTTGCCGTAGGAGGAGACCATGCCGGAGGTGTAGGGCATGCCGCCCTCCGAGCGCCGCTCTGCGGTGAAGCACAGATATCCGTCTCGCACCGTGGCCCCGTACGGCGCGTAGTACTGCTGCTCGTTGTTGCTGTGCGTGCGTTCGCCGTTCGGGTAGGAGTCCAGCCAGCGCGACGTGTCCAGCGTGTCCCCACCGAACTCGTCCGCGAAGGTGAGGGTCCACCCCGGCCGCTCCGCCGGGGAGGGCGCTGCTGCCACACCGCCCGTCTGCGGCCGTGCTGTGGCCGCTGTCTGGTGGTTCTGCCAGCGAACCAGCGCGCCGACCGCCAGGCTGGCCAGCAGCGCCGCGCTTATCAGGGGCGTCAGGAAGCGGCGGCCCGACACCTCCCGGATGTCGAGGATCACCTCTCCCGCGCGTGGCTTCGGTAGGTCGTCTCGCATGGCCGCGCTTACGCTCGCTCCAGTCGGATGTCGGCCAGGTCGATCTTGCCCACGTTCATGCCCATAAAGAACGCCAGAAGCCCCTCGCCGTCCGCGTACGCCGTGCCGGCGGGAAGCACATATTCGTACGCCTTCCACTCCGGCTCCAGGCGGACGTACTTCTTCCAGGAGTGCGGGTAGGGGGCCACGTCCCTCTGGAGCAGCAGCACCAGCGTGCTGCGGGAGGAGGAGCGGGCGCGGAAGCGCAGGCGCACCTTATCGCCCGGGGCCAGGGAAACGCCGCGCAACTTGTTGTTGAACCCGACGTTCCAGTCCTGGCCGCCGGTCTGCTCCACCGAGAATCGGTAGGCACCCGCGCTCCCGGCGGGCGCATCCGGCACCTGCTCCTGGAAGGCGCGGGCGGTGCGCTCAGTGTAGAACCGCCAGTTCTCTTCCCGCAGCAGGTTGCCGTCCGCGGCGGCCGGGGCGTTCGGAGGCGCGGCGGCGTTGATGGTGCCGTTTGATGAGCGTTCGGCAGGAGACGGCCCCGCGGGTGCAGGGGGGGCGCTCTGGTTGTTCCTGCGGGCGATGACGAACGGCAACGCGATCAGGATGAACAGGAGAGTGAGGAGGGCAACGAGCCCTCGTGGTTTAAGAACAACGACTCGCATCGGCGCGCTCGCTTTCTGCGGAGGGAGGTAACCACCGTTATACTATCGGTGATAGTGACGCCGCGTTGGAGTGTACCCCGTCGGACTTCGCCGACGCACTCTCCTTTTCCACGGGCGCCAAAGAGAAGGAGCACCCGCCATGTCCCGTCTCACCCGCGCGCAGATGCTCGCGCTCCTGCTTGCCAGTGCCGCACCCGGCCGCGCCACGCCGGATAGCGCCGACCCGGCGGCGCTTCCCGATCGCTTTCCGCCCCCGGCTCCGCCCGCCGATACGTCCGCCTTCGGCGCCGGCATCCAGCGCACCATGACGCTGCTCGCCACCAGCACCCCGCAGAAACGCCATCGCGTCCGCGTCCTCTTTTACGGGCAGTCGATCACTGCACAGGACTGGACCCGCAGCGTGGAGGAGGATCTGCGTCGGCGGTTTCCGCACGCGGACCTGACGGTTGAGAACCGGGCCATCGGTGGGTTCGCCGCGCAGAGGTTGGTCAACAGCGCCGAAACGGACCTGTACCCCTTCTACCCGGACCTCGTGATCTTTCACGTCTACGGCGACCACAACCAGTACGAGAAGATTCTGCGCCGCACCCGCGAGCGCACCACGGCGGAGATCCTGGTGCAGACCGACCACGTGACGCGGGATGCAGACCTGACCGAGGAGACCGACCCGGCCAAGATCAAGATCTCTGGAGAGACGTGGAACGAGTTTATGAACTTCGTCCATATACCGCGGGTGGCGAAGGCGGTGGGGGCGGAGGTGGCGGACCTGCGCTCCGCATGGAAGGCGTACCTCCGGGCGAACAAGCTGCCCGCGAAGGCGCTGCTGAGCGACAGCGTCCACCTGAACGCCCACGGTTGCTTCCTGATGGCCGAACTTATCAAGCCCTACCTGCGCTACCGCCCGGACCACCCGAAGACCGCGTGGCAGGGGCTGGTGCGCGACGAAAAGCCGGTCTGGAAGAACGGGGTGCTGACGCTGGAGTTCGAGGGCAACCGGGTGGACCTGCTGGCTGCCCCGGGCGCGGCAGCAGCGGCGGCAGCGGAGATACGGATCGACGGCCGCCGCCCCTCCCAGTTCCCGGAACTGTACGCCGCCACGCGGGCGACCGCCTACCCGGGCACGCCCTGGCCGGTGGTCATGAAGACGGGGTACGCGAAGCCGCGTGTGCAGGAGGAGTGGACGCTGCGCGTGACCGAAGCGGACGAAGCGAAGAACCGGGCCGCATTCACCCTGGAGGGCTCGGTCACAGGACCGGACGGCTCCGGTGTCAGCACGGAGCCCTTCGTGTCGAAGTCAGGGCGGGTGGTTATCGAACCGGCGGACTGGTCCCTGGACTTCGGGTTCAACCATACGAAAACGCCGCTCCCGGCTGGCTTCACGGTCCGCTGGAAGGTCGTTCCGCTCTACGCGGATGTCTACCGGGCGCCGGCAAACGCCGCCGACCCGGCCCGGGAGTACCCCGTCACCGTGGCGCAAGGGCTCCCCGGCCGGAAACACACGCTCGAAGTCGTGGCCCCGAAGGGCACGGAGCCGCCGGCCCTCGCTACGGTCCGGGTCTACCGGCCGCCGCTCCTGCCGTAGCGCAGCAGCAGCGGCGGCCGGTCTCGGAGGGCGTTAGTTGCTCTTGCCGTCCACCACCGGCCGGGAGGGCAGGTTCGCCACCTCGACCGTGGTCAGCAGGACGGTGCGGGTGACCTTGGTCATCTTGTCGAAGTCGATCTTATCGACCTCGTCGCCCTGACGGTGGTAGTCCTCATGGACCCCGTCGAAGAAGAAGACGATCGGGATACCCTTCTTCGCGTAGTTGTAGTGGTCGCTGCGGTAGTAGAAGCGGTTCGGGTCGTTCGGGTCGTCGTACCGGTAGTCGAAATCGACGTTCAGGTACTCGCGGTTGGTCTTCGCCGTAAGCTCGCCAAGCTGGGTGCTGAGCATCTTCGACCCGATCACAAAGATGCCGTTCGGCCCCGAAAGGTTGGCGTTGCGCGGGTTCGTGTCGCCCTCCTTGCGGCTGCGCCCGATCATGTCCAGGTTGATCTGGGTCACGATGTTCTTCAGCGGCACGGTGGGGTTGTCGGTGAAGTACTCCGATCCCCACAGCCCGTGCTCCTCGCCGCAGTGCCACACGAAGAGGACCGACCGCTTGGGCCGCTCCTTCGGATTGCGGGCCAGCGCCTCTGCAATCGCCATCAGCGCCACGGTCCCGCTGCCGTCGTCGTCGGCGCCGTTGAAGATGCGGTCGCCGTCCGGGCCGGGGCTATTGGTAGTGCCGACGTGGTCGTAGTGCGCGCCAAGCGCTACGTACTCGTTTTTCAGGACCGGATCGCTGCCCTCCACAATCGCGACCACGTTCTGCGTGGTCGCCTTCTCCTCGGAGACCACCGGTGAAACGCTCAGGCGCTTGGCGTCGGACAGGGCGAAGCCCTTCACGTCTGCGCTCTGCGCCGACGCCCGCACGGCGTCCGGCGTCAGCGACTCGCCCGCGAACAGGGCATCCAGCACCGTGGGGGCTACGGAAACGCTGACCGGCTGTGCCTCTGCCGCGCCCGATGGCGCAGCGGCGGCAGCGTCTCCCGCCTTGACCGGTACGAACCCCTGGTTGCGTCGCGTCATAAATCCGGCGGTCTGGCGGAACGCATCGGCGTCCGTGGTGAGGCGGACCACCCCCAGTGCGCCGTTCTTTGCGGCATACTGCTCGGGCATCATCCAGTCGCTTCCCTGACCGTTGCGGGGAAGCTCGTTGCGGCGTATGCCGGGGGGCGTGCCGAAGGCGCTACTGGTGACCAGGATGAGCTTGCCCTTCACATCCACGCCCTGGTACGGGTCGATGTTCTTCGACTTGACGACCCATCCGTGCCCGGCGAACACCAGCGGCGCAGACTCTACCGCCGTCCTGCCGGACACGATCACGAAGTCCTCACCGTAGCGCAGGGTCTTGCCGCCCAGGGAGGCCGTACTCTTCTCCGTATCAATGCCGCGGCGGACCAGCGTCATCTTCTGGAAGAAGGTGCCGTCGTCGCCGGCGGGCTTGGCGCCCCATCGCGAAAGGTGGCTCGCGATGTACCGGGCGGCGATATCGAGGCCGCGCGACGGCGTGTCACGCCCTTCCAGTTCGTCCGAAGCGATGAAGGTCAGGTAGTCCCGCAGCTGCGCCGCGTGAATCTCCCGGTCGGCCACGGTGCGGGCCGCCTTCGTACTCAGAGTCGCGTAGCGGACCGCCGTATCGGCACCCGCCGCGGGACGCGCGGCGTAGGGGATGCCGGAGAGCAGCAGGGTAAGAGCGATCGTCCCCGCGGTGAGCGAGGCGGCGGCGGCGCGGCCGCGCGGGCGGGCGCGGTGCGATGCTGCGAGAGAGGGGGGCATAGGTTTCCTTCCTGAACCGAAGGGGCGGCCCGCATGCGTGACCACCCCTTCTCGCCGTATCCTGAAGCCGCCGGCGCGGGCGGGCGAGCGGCGGGCGCTACTCCTCTTCAGTCGCGTCGCCGCCAATGGAGCCGATGTGGATCTCGATGTCTTCGCGGTTCTCGATCTTGTCGATCATCCCGTCGCGAATCCAGACGATGCGGTCGGAGACATCCACCATCTTGTGGTCGTGGGTCGCCGAGATGATGGTGACGTTCTGCTCCTGGTTCAGTTCTCGCAGGAGCTTGATGATGTCCTTGCCGGTCTTCTCGTCCAGGTTACCCGTCGGTTCGTCCGCCAGGACGATGCTCGGGTTGTTCGCCAGGCTCCGCGCGATGGCGACGCGCTGCTGCTGACCACCGGAGAGCTGCGAGGGCTTGTTGTGCAGGCGGTGTCCCAGGCCCACAATCTCCAGCAGCTCCATCGCGCGGGCCGTGCCCTCCTCGGCCGGAAGCCCGGCGAAGACGGTGGGGAGCATGACGTTCTCCAGAGCCGTCATAACCGGAATCAGGTTAAAGGTCTGGAAGATGTAGCCGATGGTGTGGCAGCGCAGGAAGGCCAGCTCCTGCGCGTCCAACTGCGCCATGTCGACGTCGTTGATGAAGACGGTGCCGCTGTTGGGCTTGTCCAGGCCGCCGATCATGTTGAAGAAGGTGGACTTGCCGGACCCGGACGGCCCCATGATCGAGACGTACTCACCGCGCTTGATGTCAAGCGAGATGCCGCGCAGGGCGCGGACCGTCTCGGTCCCCATCTTGAACTCTTTGGTCAGGTCCTTCGCCCGCACGACGTACTCGGTCTTCCCGCCGTCGCTGCCGCGGACTACCTTCTTCTCGGACACCGTCGCTGTCGCCATTGCCAATTTCCTTCAGGTTAGTAAACGCTTAAATGTCGGTGCGTAGGGCGGCGGCGGGCGGGATGCTTGCCGCCTGCCGGGCAGGGATGAACGTTGCCAGGGCCGTCAGAACCGCCCCCACCGGTATGCAGAACAGGAACGAGGACAGCAGGTCCATCCCGTCCAGCGAGCCGTACCAGACCGTGCCCGGCGGCGCGCTCTTGGGGACGCCTCCTGCCCACTTCGCCACCACCAGAAGCAGCGTCCCGACCACCCAGCCGAGCGAGGAGGCGATGATACCCATCAGCAGCGCCTCGATCATGAAGATGCGCACCACGAACGTGTCCAGCGCGCCGAGGCACTTCATGGTGCCGATTTCGCGGAACCGCTCGGTGACGCTCATCAGCATGGAGTTGGTGATGCCTACGGCACACACCACCAGCGACAGGCCCACGAGCCAGTTCAGGCGCGCGATCTCGCTCGCGGCGACGTCGTTGCCTGCAATGGCCTTGCTCACCAGGACCGACGCCAGAAAGGCGATGCCCAGGAACACGCCGCCCGCCGTGATCATGGAGCGCATAAACCGGATGCGGATGCTGTTGAAGGCGAACTCAAACGCCTTCTTCCACGGCAGCTGTACCTGCCGCTGCACCTTGCCGCCGCCGTTGCTACTCCGAGAAGCCCCACTTCCCGCCGCTTCGCTCATGCCTGTTTTCGTCTCCTCGAAACGCTCCCTTTGGAGCCGCCGCCCCGGGCTTTCGCCCCGCCCACCGCTGCCGCGGCCGGCGCCCCCGCCTTGCGGGTACTCAGGACGACATACCGCCGCTCCGCCAGCATCCGCAGGTACGCCGTGACCGACGCCTCACCCTGACGCCGGTTCAGACGGTAGGTGGCGCAGATCGCCTTCGTCAGCGCCTCCACGTCCCGCGTCCCGTCGCACATCTCCCACACATCCGACCCGATCTCGTCCAGTTCGACCTTGCGGAAGTCGGGGAGGCGGAAGACCGCCGCCACCAGATTGCCCCACCGGTCGCGCCGCCGCGGGACACGCAGCACCACAACCCGCGGCGCCTCGTCCGGCTCCTCCGCTCCGCGCGCCCTCTCGCGACTCCACTCCACCGACGGGTTGCGCAGGGGCCGCGCCGCCAGGACTTGTGCCCGGCTGACCTTCGGCTTCCCGCCATTAATGATGCGCTCTTTGAACCAGCCGATCACGGCGTACTCCCGCCCTCTTCGTCTTCTTCTCCCGGCCGGTGGCAGAGCGTCCGCGCCGCCACGGCCGGCACCGGGTCCGCGTAGGCCGGGGGGCGCATCGCCTCAACCAGATGGATCTTATTCGACACGGTACACTCCCATGCAAGCCCCGTGAACCGCGTCGCCGGGCGCTGCAGCCGCCCCACCTGCTTTACCACTTCGGCCATCGGGAGGCCCACCGCCGGGCCGCCCTCCAGGCGGATCGCCGGGTGCCCGTGGACGGTCGCCTCCTCGGGGGTATAGCGCGCCTGCGCCGCCTCGCCCTTGGCGTTCGCCCCAACCCAGGCGTCCAGGTACGCGTCCCGCCGCGCCACATTCGCCACCGCCCACTGCTCCACCGAAAGCCGCGCCGCCGACTTCGCGAACGTCAGCCGCAGATACACATTCATTAACTGCTGCGACAGCAGCGCGTAGTCGCGCGGGACCTCCACATACAGGTCGTACAGCGACCATACGCGCCAGTCCGGGTCGGCATCGTGGCAGGACAGCGAGCCCAGCACCTTCTCCGCCACCGCCTTCAGGCCGCCCTTGCCGGTGCGTTCGCCCAGCGCCTGGGCAATGACCACCCGCCGGCACACGGAGCAGTACCATACCGCCCCATACGCCTTGCGGTCCCCGACCCAACTGAAACCGGACACAGTGCGCTCCGGCCGTACCACCGGCCGGTAGGTGTCCAGCTCCTTGACTGCCAGTTCCAGCTTCTTCTTGCGCGCCGTATCCTTCAGCGCGCGGAAGTAGGTCACCCGGCGCGCCTCCACGTCCGGGGGCGTGGCCCCCTTACCGCTGCTGCGCTCCGTGCTCCACTTGATCTCCAGCCCCTGCTCCTCGCCGTCGTCGATGCGCAGGTAGCCGGCGCCGTCGTTCCCGGAGAATCCGGTCAGGTCCCAGGTCTCCGGCACATTCAGCGTAAACCCCTGCCATCCAATCAGGCGGGGGAGCCGCGCAGGAGGGCCCTCACTGCCCCCCCTTTCTCTCTCCCGGCGTTGCGGAAGAGAAGGGGAGGGAGTCTCTTCACCGGTTGCCTGCGCCGTTTTTGCCATACTCGCATTCTATCCCCCCCTCTCCCGCAGCGCCGGGAGAGGGGGGAGGGTCGCCGGAGCTTAGAACGGCAGCGGCTGGACCGCCTTCGAGATGAGCGCCAGAGCGATGGCCGCCATACTCACCAGACCGGTGCCGCAGGCGAAGCCCGCCAGCAGGACCGGCGCGTAGTTGGTCCACTTCTCGATGCCGATGCGGCGCGAGAAGTAGTACTTGCTGAACATCGCCCCGACAAACATCGGGATCGTGTCCGCCGGGAGGGCGTTCGCGCCGCCCGCCGCGCCGTAGAAGGCCAGCAGGGGGGCCTTCATGAAGAACATGACGCCGTACAGGGCGAGCGCCGCGGCGCCGGATGCCCCGATGATCGTCGGCTTGATCGCGTCCAGGACGAACGTCGAACCGCCCGGCTTATTAATCTGGTTCCAGATCGCCTGGTTGGTCGCGTTGATCGGCCACATCTTCTGCGCGAACGGATACTGCGCGGAGGGGATGGGCGACGTATGCCAGATGAACTGCCAGTAGAGCAGACCGCCGATCAGGATCAGCGGGAACATCAGGACTTCGGCCTTCACGATCGAGGTGAACTTGGTGCGGGTCAGCTCCACCTCGCGGAAGCGCTGCGCCAGGTAGCCATAGTCGTGCAGCGGCATCGGGGCGAACCAGACGTCAATCCGCTGGTAGCCCGACTTCATAATCGTCAGCTCCTTGAGCAGCGGGAAGCTGACGTCCTGGCTGGTCAGACCGTACATACGCGCGGCGACGAACGAGTTGATGGGCGTCCACACCAGGCCGTAGGTGAGCAGCAGCCAGAGCGGGAACGTCGGCAGCAGGTACTTGGTGAACGCGATGTAGGCCAGGGTCGCCACCAGCCACAGAGCGACCGCACCCCACAGCATGCCGGGCGAGTCGCCGCGCCCGCGGGGCACCACGTTCCACGCCCCGCGCTGGCTCTTGTTCAGACCGCGAGACGCCTCGAACGAGCCCTTCACCACGACGTAGATACCGATAGCCGCGATGGCGAGCTGGATGCCGATGCTGGCCGAGAGCCAGAAGTCGATCTGGTTGGTGATGCGCGTGGGGATCGACTCCATCCCCGGGTGCCACTGCGGCAGCATGCCCATCTTGTACAGGATGGGGTTCAGGCCCATCTGGCACAGGATCGACGAGAGGAACGTACCGACCACGATGGGGAACGGCAGCACGAAGCCGACCAGCACCTTACCCAGGTCGCCGGAGATGCCCACAGGCGCCGCCGGAAGGAAGTGCTCGGTGGAGCCCATCAGCTCCATAAACGGAATCGGGATCAGCGTCAGCGCCTTGCCGAAGACCACGCTGGTAAAGACCGGAATAGCGATGTAGAACGCGCCGAAGACCAGACCGATGGTGGTGCCGGTGGAGAAGATGCGCCAGCGCCAGGACTCCTCCTTGGTGGACGCCTCCGCCAGTGCCGTGGCACCCGCCGCGGCAACGGAGGCCAGCGGGAACGGCAGACGCTCAACGTCCGAGGTAGCCCGGAACAGGATGTAGCCGGCGGGCACCCAGGAGACGCGCTCCAGGAGCTGATGAACGAACAGGACCCAGAGCGGCCCCCACCAATCCTTATGGAAGAAGGTTCTCTGTATGATGCCCTGTGACTCTGGCTGCGGGGTGGCGAACCACGGGATTTCGCGGGCGATGCTCGCCGCCTGCGGGCTCTGGACGTAGTACTGGTTCCAGATCAGGAAGCCCATCGGGCCGCCGGAGATACCCCGGTCGCCGAGCGCCGCCGCCGAGAGGGCGCCTGCGACGTAGTAGAGCAGGAAGATCTCCTGCCGCTTAAGCGGCAGGAACGAGCGGCGGGCGACCTCAGCGAAGAGGACGATGGTCACCCACTGCGCCGCCGCGCCCAGCCCTTGCCCTGCCACGAGGCCCAGGTAGATGGCGCCTGGCATCATGATCAGGGCGACGAAGAGGGACCCGATAATGGTCTTGCCGGTGAAGCCCTCCTCGAACTGAATCTCCTCCTCGTTGGAGGTATCCTCGACCCGCTCGCGGGCCGCGGCGACATCGTCGCCCTGCCCGCCGTGTTCGATGCGGTCTTCGATTTCTTTTTCGTCGTGCTCTTCTGCGCTGCTTGCTGCCACGTCGTCGTTTCCTCGGTTAACGGTGGGATGCCCTCGTCTGTCGCCCGGCGGGGTTCGCGGCCCCGCCGGGCATCTCTTTGGCTGCGGCCCTCAGGCGCTACGCGGGGGCGGGAGCGCTCTCCGCGCCGCCGTCCACGGAGTGCGCCTGGAGCGGCTCCGTGGTGTGGTCCAGCTCCTCCAGGTAGCGGTCGCGCTCGGCGGAGTTCAGCGTACGCCAGATCAGGAACTGCTTGCGCAGCGTGTTCAGGAACCGGCGGTTCACGCGCTTCCAGTTCGACATGTCGCCCGACACACGGGTGAGGGTCAGCTTCAGGTCATACACGTCCTCGAAGTCCGTGGGGACCGTCTCCAGCTTGATGTGCTGCGAAACGCCCAGGTCGAACGGCGCGAGCCAAGCCTTGCATCCGATGCGGTACGCCAGACCCCGCTCGGAGTCGAACGTCTCCTGGTAGATGCCCTCGGTGATGAAGTCGCCGACCGAGTAGCCCTCGTAGGACTGGAACCACTCCGCCAGGAAGCCGTTCACCCCGCGCGCCTGATTGCCCGTGACCGCGAAGGGCAGACGGATGTTCCAGATGTCGCCCTCGGGGTCGGATACATTCCACGAGCGGTTGATAGCGGGCGTGGCCACCTCCGACGCCTTCTTGGCGGGCCAGAGGGTCGAGAGCAGCACGACCACCACGACGATCAGCGTGGAGAGCACCGCGGACACCGACGAGAAGTTCAACTGGAGCCCCTGCATCAGGTTGAACACCGTCAGCACCTTGCTGATGCCCTGCCCGAGCACGTACCCCGCGACCGCGCCGAGGATGGCATACACCAGAGCCTCCGCCATGAACAGCGTCCCGATGTGGGTCGGCGAAAGCCCGATGGAGGAGAAGGTGTGGATCTCCTTCAGGCGCTCGAAGACCGAGCCGAGCATCGTGTTCAGGACGATCAGGGCCGCGATCAGAATCGGGATCAGAATCGTCTCAAAGCCCTGCGACTGGTTGGAACCGATGGACGAGAACCGCTCGATCTTGCCGCCCGACGAAGCGTACAGGTTCATGTCGAACCGCTTCATCAGGTTGTCCTTGAGGTCGGTAAGGACCCCGGCGGAGTCATCGCGGTACCCAATGGCGATAGAGCGCAGGTCGCCGCCCAGGTTCACCATCGTCCGGTAGGGGATGAAGAAGATGACATCCGGGTCCAGGTGCAGGTACTGCTGGAAGCCCGACGAGTTGTCGACCTTGCCCTGCCGCTGGAGCTGCTGCATCTGGACGAAGTCCACCGGCGTCAGCGGCTCCTGGTCCAGGTCCTGAATCGCCTTGAACTTGTCCTGATCGAGGATACCGATCACCCGGTAGTCCTGGCCGGAGAACGACACCCGGGCGCTGCCCTGGTTTACGTCGTCATCGCTGATGCGCAGGGAGTCGGCAATCTTGCGCGGCAGAATCATGCTCAGGCGGTCGCCCGCCTCGAACCAGCGCCCGGCGGAGAGCGCCTCGGACACCCCGGTGACGCTCGCCTCCGCGGGCGACAGGCCCACCGCGCCCTTCGCGCCGAACTCACGGTCGGCCCGCTTCAGGGTCAGGAACGTCTGCTCACCCGGCTGCGTCCCCAGGAACCAGCCGCGCGGCGCCACCAGACGCGACTTGCCGAACTCGTCGTCCAGGAGGCGGTAGGCCACCTGCTGGAGCGGGTTCCAGTTCGGGTCGCGCATCAGGATGCCGTTGTAGACCGGGGTTCCCGGCGCGGGCACCTGGTTGAAGCGTAGGTCCTGCACGATCGAGGTGAACGCCAGTACCGTGAAGGTCAGCAGGACGAGCGTCACGCACGTCAGCGCCGTGCGCGCCTTGCGGCGGCGCATGTTGGACACGCCCAGGGCGAACGCCGCCACGGCGATGCTGCCGGTGCCCGCGTCCCGCTCGTGGGTACCCAGCGTCTCGCGGCTCTGCTCTTTGAGCTGCTGCTCGAACTTCTGCCACACCAGAACCGTGACCAGCACGGAGAGCGCGAGCATGATGAACGACAGCAGGATGATGCCCGGGTTCAGCGTAATCTGGAACGCCGGGTGGATGGCCGCGAAGACCAGGAAGACCGCCAGGAAGATGCCAAACGCGGCGCCGAGCTGGCGCTTCAGGTCCGAGTAGCCGAAGAACAGGCGCTCACCGAAGTAGGCGAACGGGATCATCAGCGCCAGGTAGAAGATAACGCCGTTGACCACGTCCTGCTGCGTCTTGGTGACGTTCGGATAGGCGCGCGACTCGTAGCCCCACGCAGCGCGTGAGTACGCGTCGAAGGATTCATAGTCCTTCGCTGCCAGCGCCGCCTTCGCCCTGTCCAGGTACGTCTTGGCGTCCGCGTGCAGCTTGACGACGCCTTCGTTAACGATGTTGTTCTTCTTCAGGCGCTGAATGCGGAAGTCGTCGATCTTCCACATGTCCTCCGCGACCTTGAGAGCGGTGTGGATGATGGCGGACGAGCGCGAGGAGTTCACCGCGTCCGGGCCGTCGCCCGCGCCCATGACGTACCCCTCGCCCTCCGGGTTCTTCTCCGTGGAGTTGATGAGCAGGAAGCGGGTGGCCGCAGGGCCGGAGCCCATCACGATCTTGAACTTGCGCAGCGCGTCGTTTGCCGCCGCGGTGGTCCCGCCACCGCCCGCACCCGCGTCTCCGGTAGCGAGGTCACCGTACTCACTGCCGCGCCGCGCGAAGATTACCGCGGCATCCTCCACGTAGGAGACGCCCGGCTCCGGCTTCGGCAGCGCGTAGCCGTACTGGCGCGGCTCGCCGTTGCTGGCCCCATCGTAGACCGTGATGGTCGAGAGGGTGCGCAGGGCCTGCTGGTCCACCAGATCGTAGATCGCGGTGGCAACGCAGGGGAAGACCACGACGGTCGTCTCCTTGCGCGCAGTCGTAATCTCGAACTCGTTCGGGAACTCCGCGCCGGAGACGCCCTTATCCGGGGCGTAGTCGATGTCCCCGGTGTTCGGGTCCACGCGGTAGGCCGCCACGGAGTGCCGGCCGTTGTCGGCCGTCTTCGGCGGGGCACCCTTGAAGGTGAAGATCGCCTGCTCGTCCCGCGGCTTCGTGTCGCCGTTGTCGACCTTCTGGATCCAGAAGCCGCGCACGCCGATGAACGACTTGGTGCCAGGCGCGGAGCTGGTCACCGTCTGCGACGGGTACACCGCCAGGGCGTCCTTGATCGGGTCGTCCGGGACGAGCGACTTGCGCGGGTTGTACTCGCGCACGCGCCCCTTCACCGTGGCGAAGCCGGAGCGCAGGCCCATCCGGGTCCACTGGCTCGGCTTGTAGAGCGGGATCTGCTTCTTGGGGTCGGCGTTCGGGTCGTTCGTGTCGTTCACATAGTGCTGGAACAGACAGACGAAGGTCTGCATCTGGAACGCCAGGTTGGCGACATTGACCTTCTCGAACGTGTCGAACGGGGTGTCGGTCAGGTTGCGCGAGTCGTCGATCGAGGCGAAGGTGACGCCGGAAGCGCCGGCCATGCCCACCGCCTCGGAGTCGAAGGCGGGCTTGCCGGGGATGAAGTTGCGCCAGGTCTTGCCGTCCACCGGGTTTACGCCGTCGGCGAAGGCCTTCTTCGGGTCGTGGCCCAGGACCTGGGCGACCTTATCGTTGTTCTCGCGGGCGACGCGAGCGATATCCGAGAAGAGGTTCTGGGTGTCCTCGCGGACGTTGTAGAACCAGCCCTTGTAGAAGATGCCCAGACCGCGCGTCTGCGAGGCCAGGTCGAGGCCCGCCCACAGGTAGATCGGCTCCTCCGGGTCCTTCGCGCCGCCGAAGAGCTTGGCGAAGGGGCCGGGAACCTGCCACTTGTCGATGTGGGCGTCGATCAGCTCGCGGATGCCCTGCAGACCGATGAAGTGGCTGGTGGTGGCCACAAACCAGATGGTGCGCTCGTTGCCCAGCTTCTTGAACGTCCGCGCGGTCTGCAGCAGGCCAGCCATACCGCCGGCGCTCTCGGCCGCGGGGGCGAGCGCGGGGACCACGCTCATGCCATCGTAGTAGGCCTGGACCACGATGATCTGCTTCGCCATCTTCGGGTCCTTGCTCTTACCGGGCAGGACACCGATGAAGTTGCGCGAGGGAACGCGGTCCCAGGTCATCGTCGCCTTGATGGTTCCCTGGGCGGACTTACGGCCGAGCGCGAGAGCCTGCAGGGCGGCGGCGTCGCTCTTCTTGATGTAGTAGCGCGGGATGGAGACGGGGATGGAGATGAACTTGGCCTCGGCCTCACCGCGCATGGTGCGGTCCGGCTCGATAAAGATGACCGCCTTGGCGCCGAGGCGGGGGGCGTTCATCCAGTCGGTGCCGGAGTTGAAGTCCACGAGGACGATGGAGCCCTCGATCTCCTTACCGTTGAAGTCGGACAGTTGTCCGCTCCCGGCGTACACCAGCGGGCCATTGATGCCCTCCGGCGGGGTCTGCGACGTGCGGACCAGGTTGGGCCAGACGCTGTACAGCCGGTACGACTTACCGTTGGCGGAGAGCGTCGCGCCCTTGTCCATCGGGACGGTGGTCTCGAAGGTCTGCTCCCGGACGTTCTCCTTGCCAAAGAGTGACTCAAACTCGCGCTTAACGTAGTCCGCCGCGTACCGCTCCCCGGGGTAGCCGACCACCCGGGAACCGTGCGTGGAAAGCTCGCGCACGGTCTCGGCCATAGCGCGGGCATCCACCGTGGCGGCATGGGCGCGGTATGTGGCGGCCAGTTGCTCGTCTACGGCGGCGCGGGCGGGGGACAGCGGGGCGAGCGCCGCGGCGGCGCTCATCAGGAGGAGAGCGCAGCAGAGGGTCCGGGCAAGCAGGGCGGTCCGGAGCGACCGTGCGCAACAGCGCGGGCGACGCTGCGCGGGTTTCGTCATCGAGGCGTTCCTTCTGGCTGTATTCGCCCGCACCGCGCCGGTGTCGTCGTCGCGCGCGGCGCGGCGCGCGCCCCGTACGGGTTCGGTGGCGCGGGTGGGCGGCAGGCGCGGCGGCGGCAGCGGCGCGGTGCGGGCTGAACGCGCTTGAAGCGCGTGCAAAGGCTAAATCTAGCTGTGTTCGGCTCTACGCCGACGTATCGCGCCGACGCTGCGTCGTCGCCGCGCGCGAAGGAGAAGCGAACCCATTCTAACACAGAGCCCTCTACCGGTGCAAGACGGCGCCGCAGCGTCGGCATCCGGCGGGCATGGGGGAGGGGCCGGGAAGAATCGGCGGCACTCCCCGTCGTCCATACGATAGAACGGGCCTCGTTTGTGACGGATTTGTGTCACGCGCGCCGGGCGCACGCCGCCGTACCTACTGCTCGCGAATCAGAGGGCGCTCCATGGCGCCGAAGGGCGTCTCATAGCGGCGCATCGGCCAGTGCTCGGGGTTCGCAGCGGACAGCACCACCAGCCCCTCCTCGGTCGCCAGCACCGTATCCTCGCTCTTTGCGCCCGCGACCGAGGGGTTCCAGGCGAAGGCCTGGTTCGTTTGCACCACCTCCGTGCTGTCGGGCGTGGCGCGGTAGTCCCGGCCTGCGTAGCCCGTGGCGCCGCCCTGATGGTGGAAGGTCCACTCCTCCGGGAAGTCCAGCTCTGCGTAGGCCGCCTGCGCGCGGGCGAACACCTCGCCCACAACGGCACCCGGCACGGTGGAGGCGTTGAGCACCACATCCACATAGCAGGCAGCGTCATGACGCCGGGCGAGGTCGGCATCTACGGGGCCGAAGGACACCAGGCGGGTCGCCGACACCACCAGGCCATACGCCTGCGCGCCCGTGACCATCATGACGTACTTGTCCACCACGTTCTGCGTGGGGAGGGGGTGGCGGAAGCGGCGCGCCCGCTCGTCGGCGGCGATCAGGGTGAGTTGGGGAGTCACGCCCTCGTCTTCCAGAAAGTGGTCCAGCACGGCGCCCACCTCGAACTCGCTCATGCCGGGGTCGATGGCCTGTGCCGTGGTCTCCAGTGCCTCGCTTACCACAGCACCCAGCCAGCGGTAGCGCGCGACCTCGTCCGGCGTCAGTGAGTAGCGCAGGGGCGCCAACTCCCGCCCTCCGATCAACTCGGCGCTCCGGAGCAGGGGGGTGTCCGAGCCGACCGGCGCCGCGGCGCCCAGAACCCTCCCGGCGAGACTGACCAGGTCGAAGGCGTACCAGGGCGCGGTAACGAAGGTGAAGCCCTGAACCTCCAGCATCTCCTCCTCGCGCAGGCGTGGCTCCTCGATGCTGTCGCATATCAGGTACTTTCCGCCGTCCCGGGTCCAGAGCGCGTGCGCCGCGCCCGCGTCCACGCTCTTGCCCACGCGGTTATCCCGCCCGCCGGTCGCCCAGGCGAAGTTCGAGCGCTGCGAGAGCAGGAGCGCCCCCAGTCCGCGCTCCTCCAGGAACGTCCGGATGCGCCGGTCCTTCTCGGCCACTTCGTCCGCCCCGCCCACCGGGACCGTCGGCACTGATGTCATGGTCAGATTTCCTCCCATAGCCGCGCAGGCCAGGCCCCCCGCCGCCCGTGGTGTGCGGTAGGCAGGGTTGCCGTGGACTGAAGTCCCGGCTTCTGTGATTCAAGCCCGCCTGCGCGGGCTCCCGTAGACGATGCGGGCTGCATCGGTCGAGGGGCGGCTACGGGCAATTCGTAACAGCATCGAATGCCGGAGCCCGCACCGACGAAGCAGAGCTTCGCTCGCGTAGGCGGGCTTGAATCACAGAAGCCGGGACTTCAGTCCACGGCACACACCCACGGCGGACACCCGGCGGCGGCAATGCCCCTATAGCCCCTGCTGCGGGTTTACTTGATCTCGACCTCTTTGCTGCCGAGGCTGGACGACTTGTAGATGGCGTCCATGATCTGCGTGACCATCAGGCCCTGCTCGCCCGAAGCCGCGCCCAACTCCTCCACGGTGCGCTTCTCACGGACCGCCTTCACGAACACCTTGATCTCCTCGCCGTGCGTGGACTCCACGCGCGGCTGCCAGCCCGCGGTGGTGTCGGTTAGAGTGCCGAACTCCTCGCGGTAGATGGTGTACTGGCCGTTGTTCGCGTCAAAGAACGCGCCGCCGTCCGTACCGAAGATCTGCGTGTCGAAGTGCTCGCGGTCAATGTTTGCCACGAACGAGGACGTCAGGTGCATCGTGCGCCCGTCGTCGAAGCGGACCATGGCCGCGGCGAAGTCCTCCACGGTGTACTTCTCCGGGTCCCACGGCCCCCACAGCCCGACCACGCCCTTGCGCCGCGCGATGAAGGCATCCGCCTTGCCCATCGCGGCCACCGGCTTCGGGTGCCCCATCAGCCACAGAGTCATATCAGTGATGTGGACGCCGATATCAATCAGCGGGCCGCCGCCCTGCTTCTCCTTGTCCGTAAAGACGCCCCAGGTGGGGACGCCCCGCCGGCGCATCGCGCGCGCCGCAGCGTGGTAGATGTTTCCGAAGGTACCCGCCTCCAGCGCCCGCTTGAGCGACTGCGCGCCCGCCGAGAAGCGCATGTTGTAGCCGATCTGAAGGTTCTTGCCCGCCGCCTTGGCGGCGGCGATCATCTGCTTCCCTTCCTCGGCGTTCATGGCCATGGGCTTTTCGCACAGGACATGCTTTCCGGCAGCGAAGGCGTCGATGGTGGGCTGCATGTGCACGTAGTTGGGGGTACACACGGAGATGGCGTCGATCTCGGGCATCTCCAGCAGCTTCT
>Ga0065721_10004502_pt1 | contig 41596 bp, 36 predicted proteins | sample Mesricmetagenome_FD_59108 | JGI IMG/M metagenome (GOLD analysis project Ga0065721, IMG submission 59108) | Mesophilic microbial community from rice straw/compost enrichment Sample: eDNA_1 v2 (version 2) | ecosystem: Engineered > Solid waste > Grass > Composting > Bioreactor | place: USA: Davis... | reverse complement strand
CCTACTTTCAGCAGCTTATTGCACTCAAGGCAGTAGAACCTGCTCCTTCTCAGCCTATTGCGATAGATGGCAAAGTGACGAAGGCATTGATAGAGACAGCAAAGAAAGCAAAGATTGTCAACCTTAACGAGATCATTCCAGGCTTTAGCATCGAGATGATGAACGCGATTAGGAAGGGAAGAGAAGAGCGGCAAATTGATGGTGTCAATGAAATCGCTGATCTAGCTTCTCGATTGAATCCGTTCGGAAGCCGATTCTACACCGAGACGCTGCCTGGAGTGGGCAAGCTGCTGGCAGCAATGGCGACCGGTCAAATAAAGAAAGAAGATATAATAAACTCGATGGCCGACTCGCTTGTTAAAGAGTATATTGAGCCTATCAATCAGATGTTTGCATTCGCTGTGGATGTAGCAAATAAGAAAGCAACGTATGGTGAAAGCAAGCAATTCGGTTACAATCTGGGAGGATGGAACGAACCAAGGGATAAAACATTTTGCTGATTATTGGGAAAAATTACCTGATAGAATTCCGTCCCTTGCTAAGAGGCTAGGAGTAGATGAATCATTGTTTGAGAACTCGGTGAAGGGTTTTGAGAATTTTACGGTTCAGGCTGAAAAAGTAATAGATAACGGAGTTCTTAGAGAAGTGAATGGAAAAGAAATTTACTATCTAGACGGAAAGGAAAATCCTAAAAAGGGAATTGTTGTAATTGTCAAGGGTGGTAAGATTCAATCAATGATGCCTAGTGATCCGAAATCATTTGCAAAATTACAATAACAAGGGGAAAACAAATGGGGATTGAAGGAAAAATAGAACGGGTAATTATTGATGGATATGAAAGACTTATTCGGCTTGATGTTAATGCGATCAAAAGAAAACTATGGGTTCACTTCATTCAACATGAAGAGTATCTTGAACCGGGGGAACAATCCAAAATTCTCATTGTTGGTCAGTATTCCAATTTTGAGGTTGGAATTGATTTAGCTAGTGTTTGTTTAGAACCAAAGTATGTAATGACCGATACTGATGCTATTATTCAACCTATCGATGAGTCGTCTCATGTAATAGTAACCGCTAATGTAGTAGATATTGAAGATGAATTTAGTGTAGTTTGCAATATTGAGAATTTAGGTGCGGCTGTTTTAGTGGAGTTTGAAGAGAAAATTAACGTGAGAAAAGGTGAGAGAATTACTTTCAAAGGTAATTTGAAAGCAGAATCAATCGCTTAATCGAATAATTTCTCGGACAAGCATTTTCCTGTCAAGACACTTCTTAACGCTGTCACGGCTGTTAAATTAGTTATTTTTAGAGGATGGTTCAGCTCATCTGAGAGTGGCAGGTTAACGGACGGACTCAGCGGGCGCTATATACCTCGTAATTGATGATCTGGTGGAAGGAACGGACTGAGCGGCCTCTATTACGGTGGTTAGGTGCCAATACTGGCGCAAAACCGCCGAATAGGGGCTGTTGTGTCTGTTACGAGTGCTGAAGCGCTATTTCACAAGCAATAGAGACCGTGTTGTCCATTAGCGCAGCCGCTTAATGGGTGGAGGCCAGGGGAGTCGCGTAACCAACAAACTAACTCTATAACCCGACAATTGCTGCCATGTTCTCGCATTCTCGCAGACGCTTCAGCAGGTGCGGGGCGCGAAGAGTTAGGAGGTTTGTTGAGATAACGGGAATGCAACATTTGGCCGTGCAGGCATACGCTTGTGCGGTTTTTTTTGTACAATAAAAGTCGGATGTGGTGTTTCGGCTGCTGTTACGATGAGGTTGGAAGGGGAGTCAGACGAATGGATTCGCTGAAAGCAATGAATGACGCTATGTCGTATATCGAGCGTCATCTGGCGGAGGAGATCGACTATACGGAAGCGGCGAGAAGGGCGTACTGCTCGGCGTATCATTTTAAGAAAATGTTCACGTTCCTAGCCGGTATTCCGCTCTCCGAATACGTACGCCGCAGGCGGCTTACGCTCGCAGCGTACGAGCTGCAGGGCGGAGATATGCGCGTGATTGATATTGCGGTCAAATATGGGTATAGCTCCGCTGACGCGTTCGCGCGGGCATTCCAACAGCTGCATGGGATGACACCGTCGGAGGCGAAGGCGAGCAGCCATTCGTTCAAAGCTTATCCGCCGATGACCTTCCAGCTTACCGTACAAGGAGGAGTCGAAATGAATTATCGGATCGTGGAAAAGGAAGCGTTCCGCATCGTTGGGTTAATGAAGCGGGTGCCGATTGTGTTCGAAGGGGTGAACCCGGACATCGCCGCTATGTGGCAAAGTCTCGATGCGGAGAAGATCGGGCTGCTGAAGCAGCTTGCGAACACCGAGCCTGCCGGTATTATTAGTGCATCCGTCAATTTCTCGGAGGACCGGATGGAGGAACGTGGCGAGCTGGACCATTATATTGGTGCGGCAACGACAGAACCATGTCCGGAAGGATGGACGGCGTTGGAAGTGGCTTCATCTACATGGGCCGTATTCGAGGCGGTAGGTCCATTCCCGCAGACGCTTCAGCAGGTGTGGGGGCGCGTCTATTCCGAATGGTTCCCGTCTTCTGGCTATGAGCTGGCAGAAGGGCCGGAGATGCTCTGGAATGAGGGCAAGGATACGACGGTCTCGAATTATCGGAGCGAAATTTGGATTCCGGTCGTGAAGAAGGCGTAGGAGATGAACGATAGCGCCGGAGAGTAATAGGCTGGTCTGACCGGGCCGCATCATGCAGCGTCGTACAACGCGCGCTGGGAGCCTTGCACGTTGCGACGGACACAGCGGACGCTATAATAGCCCCGTAACGGCGTCACCGTATATGAACGGACTAAGCGGCCCCTATTACGGTGGTTAGGCGCCAAAGATGGCGTGAAACCGCTGAATAGGGGCTGCTGTGTCCTTTACGAGCGCTGAAGCGCTATTTTACACAGATTAGAGTCACTGTAGTCCGTTAGCACAAGTACAAAAGCTTGCTCCTAGTTGTTGGCTGCCAGAGGAGTGACCGCCACCAACTCAACTGCCAACGAAACATACTAGTACGACGTATTGTTCGCCTCGGTCACATGCTTGACGTTGTACCACTTAGTGCCAACGTTGTGATAAAGCGTGTTCGTCATCGTTACCGTACTCGTCGTGCTGTCTGTACGGAAGATCGATTCGCTCATGTTCGAAATATCGCAGCTGTCGATATAGACGTCGATCTTAAACGTTGATCCACCGAGCTGGCGGATGAATTTGCCGGCATTGCTCGCAACGAAGTTGTAAACATTGAACCGTCCGCCTGCATTAAGCTGGAACACCTTGTCGCTTCCGTTGTAGGCTGCACCGCCGTTAAGCGTAACCGTACCAGCCGCTTTCATCGTCAATGCGTCCTCGCCGATATCGGTCCAGACGATGTTGGATAAATAAGCGTCTCCATACGTATGGATGCCGTCAGCAGCAGGAGAGCCGAGCACAACGTTCTTCAGCGTTGCGCCGTTCTCTAAACGGAAGATTGGCTTCTGACCTTCAGCTTGACTGCCATCGCCGAGTGCAGAGCCTGCAATGAACGTTCTGCCTTTGCCATCATACACTTGACCCGCTGCGACGACGATCGTCGAGTTGACCGTTGTGGAGCTTGGTGATACCTTCACGAGCGTCCACTGTTGATTCGCGCCTTCAAGGTCCGTCCATTGGTTAATGTTTGCGCCAGTTGATGTCGAGAAGTTGTACACCTCGGCTACCTTGCCGCTGTGGCGGTTCTTCAACTGGACATAGCCGCCGCTATCCTCGAGCTTCCAATGCTGATTGTAGTTGCTTTGGAAGTTTTGCCACTGCACGATGTTGCCGCCATCCGCTGTAGACCAGCCATATACCTCAAGTGCACGTCCGCTGTTGGCATTAATGATCTGATAATAGCCGCTGCCGACGCTGACGAAGCGCCACAGCTGGTTGTCCCCGCCAAGATCTGTCCACTGCGATACGTTCGCGCCGTTATCGTGCGACCAGTTGTACACCTCGAGCGCCTGACCGCTGTGGCGGTTAATAATTTTGTACAATCCTTGGTTCGTGACCGATGCTGCGTCAGCTTGTTCTGGCTGTGACAGAAACGGGATAAGCGTAAGTGTGACAGCGAACAATGCGACAAACGTAATCAACCTCTTAATCATAATCATCCTCCTCATCGTTTTATTGCGAAGTAAGCGCATTCAATTATAAAAGTGTTAACGATCCTCCTCTCTTTACTAATGATTCCATTGTAGCAGAAGCCTGTTGGTTTAAAACCATTTTTTAGTTAATATTATCAAAATAAGTCTATAGAACCGCGAAATATTTGTTCGTAGTTCGTGGGGCGTAGCTAGTTGGAAGGGTGTATGAAGTCGGAAAATAAGGAGATTATTAACGATAAAGTGCGGCTTTTTTCCTCCTAACTGGAATGTTTATTGCACATATTTCCCCATCCTATATAATGAGGGCAAGAGTGACAGGAGCCGACACAAGGATCGCGGTATGTAATAAGAAAAGTAAGGAGAGATGGCTATGAGCGACAACAACATGATTATTCGCTTCGAGCATGTGACTAAGCGATATGACAATGAAGCTCCCGTACTGAACGATGTCAGCTTTGAGATCGAACGGGGCAAGTTCTACACGCTGCTCGGCCCATCTGGCTGCGGCAAAACGACAGTGCTGCGTCTCATTGCAGGCTTCATGGAGCCATCGGAAGGCTCGATCTACTTTAATGGCAAGCGGATCAATGAGGTGCCGGCGAACCGCCGCCAAGTGAATACGGTATTCCAGGACTATGCGCTGTTCCCGCATCTGAATGTGTTTGAGAACGTTGCATTCGGCCTGCGGATCAAAAAGCTGAAGAACGACGTCATTACCAATAAAGTGCGTGAAGCGCTCCGCTTCGTCAATCTCGAGGGCTATGAGAATCGGGAGATAACGGAGATGTCGGGCGGTCAGCGCCAGCGTGTCGCAATTGCGCGTGCGATTGTGAATGAGCCGGAAATTCTGCTGCTGGACGAGCCGTTGTCCGCGCTTGATCTGAAGCTGCGGACCGAGATGCAGTACGAGCTACGCGAGCTGCAGCGCAGGCTTGGCATTACCTTTATTTTCGTAACGCATGATCAGGAAGAAGCACTTGCGATGTCGGATGAGATTTTCGTCCTCAACAAAGGTACGATCCAGCAGAGCGGAACGCCGACAGACATCTACGATGAGCCGATTAACCGCTTTGTAGCTGATTTCATTGGCGAATCGAATATTGTGGTTGGACGAATGAAAGAAGACTATGTCGTCGAGTTCGCGGGCCGTACATTCGAATGCGTCGACGGCGGCTTCAACAAAGACGAGCAGGTCGAGATTGTGATTCGGCCTGAGGATCTGGAGATGACGAAGCCGGAGAACGGCAAGCTGAAGGCACGTGTTGATACACAGCTGTTCCGCGGCGTTCACTATGAGATTATCGCGTATGATGAGGCTGGCAACGAATGGCTTGTGCACTCGACGAAGAAGGCGACGGTCGAAGAGTGGATCGGACTTGATTTTGACCCGGAAGCGATTCATGTTATGCGGTTCAATGAGACGGAAGAAGAGTTCGATAAACGGATAGAAGCGTACACCGAAACGGAAGAGGAAGAACCCGAACATGTCCGTTAAATCACGCAATCTATATCTGATCCCGTACGCTGCGTGGATCATCTTGTTCGTCGTCGCACCGATCGCGCTGATTGTGTATTACTCGCTGTTCGATATCGAAGGGAAGTTCACATTCTCGAACTACAGCAGCTTCTTCACGCCGGTTTATATGCGGATGACGCTCAGTTCGTTCTGGTACGCTTTTCTGATTACGGTCTTTTCCTTGCTGATTGCTTATCCGGCCGCCTATCTGCTGACGCGTACGAAGCATAAGCAGCTGTGGCTGCTGCTTATTATTCTGCCCAGCTGGATTAACCTGCTGCTGAAGGCCTACGCCTTCCTTGGTCTGTTCGGTACATACGGCATCGTGAATGCGGCGCTGGAGACATTCGGCATTGGCCGTCAGCAAATCCTGTTCACCGACTTCAGCTTCGTGTTCGTGTCGGTTTATATTTTTATCCCATTCATGATACTGCCTGTCTTCAATGCGCTTGAGAAAATGAACCCGTCGCTCATCGACGCCGCACGCGACCTTGGCGCTTCACCTTGGACAACATTCCGCCGCGTCGTGTTCCCGCTGACGATCAACGGCGTGAAAGCCGGCTGCCAAGCGGTGTTCATTCCGGCGCTGTCGCTGTTCATGATTACGCGTCTCATCGCAGGCAACCGTGTCATTACGCTTGGTACGGCGATTGAGCAGCATTTTCTCGTCACGCAGGATTGGGGAATGGGCGCAACGATTGCCGTGTTCCTCGTTGTTATTATGGCGCTCATCATGGTGCTGACCGGTAATCGCCCGAAACGGGAGGTGAGTCGATAATGGCTTCGCAACGGACATCATCCCGCGGATGGAAATGGTCAAATGTATATTTGATCGCTGTATTCGTCGTGCTCTATGCACCGATCTTCTTCCTGACGCTCTACTCGTTCAACAGCGGTGGCGCGATGCACGACTTCGAAGGCTTTACGCTGGATTGGTACAAGGAAGTGTTCGCAGACACGCGGCTGCTGATCATTGTGCTCAATACGCTTGTCATCGCGCTGCTGTCGTCGGCGTTATCGACGATATTAGGCGTGCTTGGGGCGCTTGCGATTCAGCATGTGAGACGCCGCCGGACGCAGAATACGCTGCTGGCGCTCAACAACGTGCTGATCGTCAGCCCAGACGTTATTATCGGCGCGTCGTTCCTCATCCTGTTTACGATCGTCGGCATTAAGCTAGGCTTCGTATCGGTGCTGCTTGCGCATATCGCGTTCAGCGTCCCGATTGTTGTTATCATGGTGCTGCCGAAGCTGGAGGAGATGAGCTCGACGTGGATCGATGCTGCGCGCGACCTTGGCGCGAGCCGTACGGACGTGCTGACGAAGGTCATCCTGCCGTATATTCGGCCAGGCATCTTCGCAGGCTTCTTCATGGCGCTGACGTATTCGCTCGATGATTTTGCTGTTACGTTCTTCGTAACGGGCAACGGCTACTCAACGCTCGCTGTCGAGATTTATTCCCGTGCAAGGCAGGGCATCTCGCTGTCGATCAATGCGTTGTCGACGCTTATCTTCTTGTTCACGATCATTCTCGTGATCGGATACTACTTCATTAATCAGCGTGGCAACAGACCGCCTGGAACGGAGGTGCAGCAATGAAGCAGCTTGTCCGAATGTTCATTGTCGTCTTCGTTGCTGCCTTCGCGCTGATGTACGGCGTGCATCTGCTCAATTCCTCGGAAGGATATGCGGGCAGCAATACGCTCACCATCTATAACTGGGGCGATTATATCGACCCGGATCTAATCGCGGAGTTCGAAGAGGAGAGCGGTCTGAAGGTCATCTACCAGACGTTCGACTCCAACGAAGCGATGATGACGAAGATTGAGCAGGGGGGCACTACGTTCGATGTGAGCGTCCCTTCGGAATATGCGATTAGCAAAATGAAAGAAGAAAACCTGCTGCTCCCAATCGATCACAGCAAGCTGCCGAACCTGAGTCATATTGACGAACGGTTTCTGAACTTGTCGTTCGACCCGAACAACGAATATTCAATTCCGTACTTCTGGGGTACGGTCGGCATCGTGTACAACCCTGGGATGATTGATGGATGGCAGATCAAGAGCTGGAACGACTTGTGGGATGAGCGGCTGCGCAATCAGATTCTGCTCGTTGACGGCGCCCGTGAGGTGATCGGCTTCGGGTTGAACAGCCTCTATTATTCACTTAACGATACAGAGGAGGCGCATCTGCAGGAGGCGAAGAACAAGCTTGCTTCGCTGACACCGAATGTGAAGGCGATTGTCGGCGACGAGATCAAGATGCTGCTTGCGAACGAGGAGGCGGCGGTTGGCGTCGTCTGGTCTGGCGATGCCTCAGAGATTATGGGCGAGAACGAGAATCTCGATTATGTCGTGCCGGAGGAAGGCTCGAACTTATGGTTCGATAACATGGTCATTCCGAAGACGGCCCGCAACATCGAAGGGGCGTATCAGTTCATGAACTTCATGCTCGATCCGGAGCATGCGGCGCGGAACGCGGAGTATGTCGGCTATTCGACGCCGAATAAGGATGCACTGGCACTGCTGCCGGAAGACATCTCGGGAGATGAACGGTTCTATCCAGCGCCGGAGATGACCGAGAAGCTCGAGGTATACCGCAACTTGGGTAAGCGGATGCTTGCGCATTATAACGAGTTGTTCCTGGAGTTTAAGATGCATCGGAAGTGAGGGTGAACTGTAGGCGAACCGTTGTATTGTACACGGATAGCCGTTGACGGAGCGGAACCATCGCTGATAAACTATTGAATAGTTAGACAATTGAACAACTGCGCGTGACTGGCGGAGCATGGGGAACCATGAGGAAGCGCGTGGATGAATAAGCCGTACGCCTGGGCAGAGATAAGTGCAGTTAATGCGCTTATCTCTTTTTTGTTTCTCATCCGATAAACGAAAGGATGTCGTACGAATGAACAAACCATTGATTCTCGACGGAAGCAAAGTGGCTGCACATATGAAGGAGCAGCTGGCGGTACGTGTGGCGGCATTGGCAGAGAAGGACATTGTGCCATGCCTGGCGACAATCTTGGTCGGCGATGACCCGTCATCGGCAACTTACGTGCGTATGAAGGGCAATGCGTGCAAACGCATCGGCATTCGTTCCATACGAGTCGATCTGCCGGCTTCCACGACGACGGAGCAGCTAATCGAGACGATCCAGCAGTTGAACGAGGACGGAAGCGTGCATGGCATTCTGTTGCAGCATCCGGTTCCGCATCATATCGATGAGCGGGCGGCGTTCGAGGCGATTGCGATCGAGAAGGATGTAGATGGCGTAACAACACTCGGTTTTGCACAAAATGCTTTTGGCTTCGCACAGTATCCATCCTGCACGCCTGCTGCCATTATTGCGATTCTCGATTATTACAACATTCCAATCGAGGGCAAGCATACTGTCGTCATCGGCCGCAGTCCGATTCTCGGCAAGCCGGTATCCGCGATGCTGCTCAACCGCAACGCGACCGTAACGACCTGCCACTCGCGCACCAATGGTCTGCCTGCGCTCGTGGGCCTCGGCGACATCGTCGTTGCCGCCGTCGGCAAAGCAAGATTCGTGCAGGGCGATTGGATCAAGCCAGGCGCAGTTGTGCTTGACGCCGGCTACAACGAAGGCAATGTCGGCGACGCTGACTTCGAGGCTTGCTCGGAGCGTGCAAGCGCGATTACGCCAGTACCGGCGGGCGTCGGCCCGGTCACCATTGCAACGCTGCTCAAGCATACGGTCGACTCGGCGGAACGTGCGGCGGTGAAGTGACGTATAATAAGCGAGGCAGAGCCAGGCTCTGCCGCGCTTATTTGTGTTGGCACTCAGCACACGAGGAAACACGCGAACGAAAGCTGTGCCCCAAACGGGAACGCAACTCCCGGCACGCAGTAGATCCACCTGCGCCGCTGGCGGTATCGCCGGTGCGTAGGTGCAGAAGTGCACCTACGTAGGAGCCGCTGGCGGTATCGCCGGTGCGTAGGTGCAGAAGTGCACCTACGTGGTAGCCGCTGGCGGTAGCGCCGGTGCGTAGGTGTAGATGTGCACCTACGCAGGAGGCGCTGGCGGTTTCGCCGGTGCGTAGGTGTAGAAGTGCACCTACGCAGGAGCCGCTGGCGGTATCGCCGGTGTGTAGGTGCAGAAGTGCACCTATGAGGTAGCCGCTGGCGGTAGCGCCGGTGCGTAGGTGCAGAAGTGCACCTACGAAGGAGCCGCTGGCGGTAACGCCGGTGCGTAGGTGTAGAAGTGCACCTACGCAGGAGGCGCTGGCGGTTTCGCCGGTACGTAGGTGCAGAAGTGCACCTACGAAGAAGCCGCTGGCGGTATCGCCGGTGTGTAGGTGCAGAAGTGCACCTACGAAGAAGCCGCTGGCGGTTTCGCCGGTGCGTAGGTGCAGAAGTGCACCTACGAAGAAGCGGCTGGCGGTTTCGCCGGTGCGTAGGTGCAGAAGTGCACCTACGCAGGAGGCGCTGGCGGTATCGCCGGTGCGTAGGTGCAGAAGTGCACCTACGAAGAAGCCGCTGGCGGTAACGCCGGTGCGTAGGTGCAGATGTGCACCTACGCAGTAGCCGCTGGCGGTATCGCCGGTACGTAGGTGCAGAAGTGCACCTACGAAGAAGCCGCTGGCGGTAGCGCCGGTGCGTAGGTGCAGATGTGCACCAGCGGCGCGATTATCACGCCAACACCCCTTCCGAGGTCCACGGGACGGGAGTCCCATGGGGCGCTCCCTTGCAGGGAGAGCTTGGCAGGGCAGAACTCTTTGTTGAATACAATTCCATAAACATAAGGGATAATGATGTGCAAAGCCCATTAATCCTTTGGAGGTGCAGCTATCTTCGTCCGGTTGCGTCCAGATTCTTTCGCTGCGTACAGCGCTTCATCCGCACGACGGAACAGCAGGTCTGGTTCGCTGCCGTGCTGCGGTGAAACAGCAATGCCAAGCGAGAGTGTAATGACACGGTTCGCAGGCGTCGGCTCCTTCTCCATCGTCTTCCGAATTCGTTCAGCGAGTCGGAATGCCTCCTCCTCCGTAATATGAGGAAGCAGAACAACGAACTCTTCCCCGCCGTAACGGCAGCATATATCATTGGAACGGACCGAACGCAGTAGGACCTGGGCTAGGCATTTCAGCACCTCGTCACCTACCTGATGGCCAAGCGTGTCATTGATGCATTTGAAACGGTCGAGATCCATGACAATTAAGCCGAAAGACATGTTCGATGCTGTCCACTTGCTAAGCACATCCTCCATTGCGCGCCGATTCATAAGCCCAGTTAGCGGATCGACATGCGCAGCGTGCGACAACTCCTCGGATTGCTTGCGCAGCGCATCGACGGCGAGCACGACCGTCTGCGACAGCACATGCGCCTCGCGATTCCAATGATTCGGGATAACAGGCGGAGGCGTTTCAATAGCGCCAGCCGCTAGGCCGATATAGTCGGTCAATGCCGCGAATGGCGAAGCCAGCTTGCGTGCGATGTATATCGCCGCCATCATAATGATGAGGAATGGGAGTGCCATGTAGATAATCGTGGACCGGATTTGGCTGTTCAGCTGTTTGTAGACGGTCCCGACAGGCGATTGCATGACAATGCCCCATCTTGTATTCGGGACGGTTGCATATCCTGCAAGATATCTCACGCCTTTCTGATTCACGACCTCAGCTTCGCCTGTTCCTCCTGCCATTAGACTTTGAACGACTTCGTTTCGGGATACATCTTCACCAAGTCTGGTCGAATCAGGATGGAAGATAAGCTTGCCGCTCGGATCGATCACATAGAAATACGACCCGTTATCTTCAACGGTATTGCTGCCGAAGATCGCATTCAAAATATTTTTCTCATGCAAATAGATCGTCCCGCCAATAAAGCCAGCGTATTGTTGATTCGCATCGTAGATCGGCTCGGACATAAGAATGATTAAACGCCCAGTCGTACTTACATAAGGCATGGACAAATAAGAGGCACGTGATTCAAGCGCCTCACGGGAAGCTGCGGTCGTAAGCTTCGCCCCTTTCAGTGCGATGGCTGGGGGCGAAATATTTTTAACGAAGCCATTGGTATCGACCCAGAAGAGCGAGTTGAAATAGCTGCTCGTCTTGCGTGAATACTCCAGATGTTCCATGATGCTTGAATCGTCGAGTGACGCATGCTCGCTCAGATAGTCAGCAGCTGCACGCAGACTAGTACGCATCGATTGAAAGAGCGAATCCATCGTCAAGCTCATGGTTTGAGCGCTGGAGTTATTCATCTGAAGGGTTGTATCGAACAGCGTCTTACGATGTGATTGATAGGACGCAGTAATCGTGATGACGAGCGTGAGCAGGACAGATATTGCCGTCAGCGCTGACAGCAGCATCGGAAGTGACAATTTGTATTTATTGCGAGCAATCAAGTGGAGCATGAAGCCTGGTAATCCTCCTGTTCTATCGTTGTTCAAAATGAACATTTGCTCTAATGATTCGACAAATTGCGCGCGAATCCTCTAACAGCAATTGTTAATAACTGTATCAATTGAAGGGAAACAGTCAGTAATTGTGTTGTGGATCGGTGCTGCGCTACGAATACACGTACTAGGTGCAGGGGAGCGCGAGATAAGGTGCAGAAATGCACCACGTAATTACAAATAAACGGATGCCTGCAGGATTGCAGGCATCCGTCATAGCCGGGCTGTTAGGGAGCTAAGCAGGAGCAAGATGAGATACACCGCTGCGTATCCTACGTCCGCTTTCACTGCCGCGCCATATGCTACTCCCTAGTCTCAGCCGCCGAATTTTCAATGGCAGCGACTGGCACAAGACGCTTCAGCCCGCCCAAATACGGCTGCAGCGCTGCTGGAATGCGAATCAAGCCGTCCGCTTCCTGATGGTTCTCGAGCAGCGGGATCAGAATGCGCGGCGATGCGATGGCGGTGTTATTAAGCGTGTGGCAATAGTGCAGCTTGCCGTCCCTGCCGCGATAACGGATGTTCGAGCGACGAGCCTGAAAATCATGCACGTTCGACGACGAATGCGTCTCACCGTATGCTGCTCGGCTCGGCATCCATGTCTCAATATCGAACTGCTGGTACGTTTTCTGCGACATGTCGCCGGTACAGACGGCCATGACCTGGTACGGAAGCTCCAGCAGCTTCAGGATATGTTCCGCATGCGACGTAATCTCATGCAGAATGCGCTCCGATACTTCAGGGTCGGCTTCGCACAAGACGACCTGCTCCACCTTCGCGAATTGATGCACGCGGTACAGCCCATGCACATCGCGGCCGGCCGAGCCCACTTCGCTGCGGAAGCAGAGCGACGCAGCGGCAAGCCGGATCGGCTCCGTCACATCGACGATCTCGCCGCTGAAGTACGAGATGAGCGGCACCTCTGATGTGCCGACCAGCAGCCGATCCTCGTCCGCGATGCGGTACGTCTGATCCGCGCCGAGCGGGAAGAAGCCGGTGTTCACCAGCGCTTCTTCTCGTACGGCTAGCGGCACCTCGAGCGGTGTGAAGCCGCGCTCGAGCAGTACATCCAGCGCAAGCTGCTGAACGGCGCGATGAAGCAGGACACCGGCCCCGCGCAAGTAATACTGCCGCGTACCGGCTGTTTTCACGCCTCGGGCCAGATCAATCAAACCGTGCAGCTCACCAAGCTCGACATGGCTTCGCGGAATGAAGTCAAATGCAGGAGGTTCGCCAACCTGCCGCAATCGTACATTATCTGCATCCGACGAGCCACGCGGAGTGGCAGGCGAGACGACATTCGGCACGAGCAGCATCAGCTGCGACCACTGCCGTTCTATCTCCGCCAGCTTCGGCTGCAGTAAGTCCAGCTCGGTTAGCATCGCAGCCGTCTCTCGACGAATCGTATCGGCAGCAGCTATCTCTCCGCTTTTCATCAGCCTGCCAATTTCCCTCGATGCTTCATTGCGCGCCTCCCGAAGCCGATCCGTTTCTTGTGAAATCCGTTTGCGCTCGTCATCTACTGCGAGCAGCTCGCTCACGCAGAGATTGATCCGCTTATCGTCCGCTGCTTGCTGCACCTCGTCTGCATGTGCCCGTATCCATTTGATGTCTAACATGTTACACCGCTCCTTATGTTGGTTTTGAAACAAAACAAAGAACGCCCTCATCCGTATGGGACGAGGAGCGTTCTATAACTCGCGGTGCCACCCAACTTGACCGCCGGCACGAGGCCATGCGATCCGCTTTGGTTCCGCGATAACGGGCGGTGCCGGTAAACTTAGGACACGAGCTTGCAGCGGTGCATATGCACGAGGCAAAGCTGTCTTGACGGGAACGCCTCCGAGTTGGATGCTCTTCATTGGCATAATGTCGATTTGAAATTATGAGCTAGTATAGCAGAGCGCGAGAGTAGAAGCAAGGGGAGTTAGCCCATAACCTTCAATCCCGCTCATAGTCCCTTGGTATAGACCATGATACTGCCCAAGCTCACTGGTGATATCAAGGGCATTTTGACGCTTGACTCTAGCTTCTGATACGGTCGCGGCGCACATCACGGGGAGAGGCGCCTTTCAACTGACGGAACAGCTTCGAGAAGCTGTTAATGCTGCTGCAGCCCACCTCGGCAGCAATTTCCGTTATGCTCATTGAGGTTTGCATAAGCATCTGCTCCGCCTTATTCATTCGATGATGATTCATGAATTGTATGAATGTCTGCCCTGTGATCTGCTTGAATATCCGACAAAAATGATAAACGCTCAAATGAACGATAGCCGCTGCCTGCTCGACCGATATCCGTTCCATATAGCGTTCTTCCAGGTATGTAAAAAGCTCCTTGAACCGGTCATTCTTCAGGCGATGCATCTCAATCTCGGCGTCACTGCGCTTCGTCACCGTATATTCGCGGATCAGCCATGTAAACAACAGCTGGCAGTAAGCGCGGACAGTGAGCTCGAATCCCGGACGCTTGGCTTTGAATTCGTCGGCGAGCCGAGTGAAAGTATCCAGCAGCAGCGGATAGACAACGTCTGCAGGATTGATCTCGTTCGCAATGAGTGACAGTCCGGACGTATAAGGCGCGACAATGTCGCTAATACGCGGCTCCTTCAGGCTGAGCATGGAGGGGTTGAACACAATGGTGCAGATGGTTGCAGGCACGTTGGCATTCGTCAGGCTGGCTGCATGCAGCTCGCCGCTGTTAATGAATAACAGGTCTCCTTGGCGGGCGATGATCGTCCGTCCTCCAATCTGATAAGCAGCTTCTCCCTGTACGATATGAACGAGCTCCAAATGCTCATGCCAATGCAGCCGCAGGAAATCAACCTGACGAAAGGTCGTATGGAACACATTGATAGGGAAGGCAGGGTCGGCCAGCTCCGTATTCTCCCACAGCTCTCTGTTCATCTGTAAATCCCCTTTGTTATGATATGAATCGCAAGATTGGAATAATATACGACAAGAAGAGGTAAGACTTCCTCGTTAAATCCTTATATATTGTTTAATAGTAACACAAATTAGAAGCAAGATTGGTACATAATGTGACAAAATCAGTCCGTCTTCAAAAGAGAGAGAAGCGGATTGTCATCAGAGGAGGCTGCTTATTCGGCATGCCCACATCAACGCGTAGGGACATCGTTCCGATGTCGCTATTCGCTCTCGCTTGGCCAATCGCCATCGAGACGCTGCTGCAATTTCTTATGGGAACGGTCGATTCCTTGATGGTGAGCCGACTAGGTGACAACGCGGTATCTGCCGTTGGCTTGTCCAACCAAGTGCTGCAATCCATCATGACCATCTTTGTTCTCATTAATGGCGGGGCAGGCATTGTGATAGCCCGGCATTGGGGGGCAGGCTCGCCCGATACTGCGAGACGGGCATCTGCGATGGCATTGAAAGCAGGGATAATCGGTGGGGCGCTGCTCAGCTTATTATTCGCTTTCGGGTCAGGTGGAATTGTCCATCTTATGCAGACCCCGGCTGAAGTAGCGCCCGACGCCATTATGTATATGACAATTGTTGGCTCATGCGTCATTATTACCGAGCTCAATATGATGATGACTTCCATGATACGGAGTACAGGCAACACGAGAACGCCGATGCTGATTGCAATTGGCATGAACGCCGTACATCTGGTTCTGAACTATGGCTTCATCTTCGGAGCGCTCGGCTTGCCGAAGCTGGGCATTGTGGGCATTGGCATCTCGACAATCGTCAGCCGGCTGCTTGCGCTGCTCATCAGCATATGGGTGTTGAACGGAGCTTTCCAGCAGCGATTCCAACGCTCCGACTGGCGTGGATTTGACCGCGCTATCCTGAAGGAAATGGTTGCGATCGGGCTGCCTAACCTCGGAACAGCAGCATCCTGGGGTTATTCCCAAATCGTTCAGCTGTCGATCGTATCGTCACTTGGCGCAATATCGCTTGCTGCATATTCGTACACCAACGTCATTCAGCAGCTGCCGTGGCTGATCGGGTCATCGCTTGGAATGGCGGCTCAGATTCAATGCAGCCAGCTGTATGGCGGGAAGCGATATGATGCGGCCTATCGGAGCCCTTATCGTGCGGCAGCGGTCGGGATTCCGCTTGCGCTGGGGCTTGCTGCGCTCGTCTTCAGCTTCGGCCGCGAGGCGCTCGGCTGGTTCACTTCGGATGAACAGGTGATTACGAAGGCGCTGCCGCTGCTCCTCATGTGTCTCATCTGGCAGCCGATGCGCACTTGGACCTATGCGATAACGCAGACGCTTAATGCGGTTGGAGAGGCCAAGTTTGCTGCCCTCAATACGGTCATTGGGATGTGGTTATTCGCAACCGGCGGCGCCTACGTATTCGGCGTGCTGGCAGGCTGGGGAATCGTTGGCGTGCTGGCAGGCTTAATGATTGATGAATTATATCGCGCCGTGCTGGTTGGCTGGCGATGGGGAAGGCGGCGGAAGCTGCCGAGAGAACAGGCGCTGATCATTCCGGCGCTGCGAAATGGAGGGGTAACAGGATGAAGGTGGAGTTCATGTATGCGACAACCAATCGAGCATGTGAAGTGTGCAGAGGAACAGGCAGACAACTGCCCGTACACACCCAACAGTCTAATCATAGGAGGAATTCCGCATTATTATGCAATCATTGCGAAGGCGTCGGCTCACTTCGCGTCGAACGTGTAGCTGCGCTGTCACTTGAGGCCTCTCTTATCAGCCTCTGTATTGCAGGCTGCCTGGCAGGCTATACGGGTAAACCGCTTCTCGCCGCAGCGCTTCTAGCGCTTGTCTTATTCGCTGCCCGAATGATCAGCTTCCGTACGGAGCAGTATCTGCTTATCGACCGGCGTCACCCTTCGCGCTGTGGCAGCTCTTTGCGATAAGCCGAAGGGGAGGTCCCGGCCCATTCTTTGAATTTCTTCGAAAAATAGAGCGGGTCGTTAAACCCGACGGCTGAAGCAACTTGGTCGATCGGCATCGACGTATCGGACAGCAGCGTCTGCGCGCGTTCCAGTCGGATTTGCATGAGATATTGCTTGGGCGATAAGCCTGTCGTCCGCTTAAACATGCGGCTAAGATGCGTCCGATGGTAGCCAAGCGTACGGGACAGCTGATCGATGGATACAGGCTGCGTATAATGAAGCGACATGAAACGAATCGCTTGTTCAATCTGTCGATCAATGGCTGCTGTATCCAGGTCAGTCGATGTTCCGCTGCCACGGCAGATCCGTCCCAATTGACCAAGGATGAGCCGCAGCCAGCCTGAACCTTCAAGATCTGCAAGCAGCGGATCGTCTGTCTGCTGCAGCGTGTCATTCAGCGAGTTGTACAGCGGCCGCAGATCGGGAAGGCGTGCGCCGCGAACGACGGGATGCTCCGGCGTTATGCCCATTGAATCGAGCAGCGTATACGCATGGGTGCCAACGAATCCGACCCATACATAGTGCCAAGGCTCTTCTGCATCTGCTTGGTACGAGAACAGCTCGCCTGGAAAAATAACGAACGAATCGCCGCCTCGGCACGTATACGATTGCCCGCGCGTTCGATAGATACCGTGACCGGACAGTACCGTATGCACGAGTGCGTAGTCGTGGATCGCGGGACCGATTTTGTGCAGTGGATGAGGACGGCCCTCGCCGCTGAATAGAACGGTCAGCTGCCCCTCGCTAGGCGCCGGATTCAGAATAAAGCGATGAAAGTCGTGTTCGCCTGCAGTGTCGCCAATCGGTACAAGCACTTGCTCGTCATCCAACCCGTCCAGCTCGTCAAGAGCAGAAGCTGGCTGCTTGTCATCCGGCACGTTCTTCTGTTCCTCCATCATCTACTGACAGCTCCCATCTAAGATCTCCGCTGATCAATAATTGTTCCGTAAGTAATCTACTGCTTCCTTCAACGTTCCGACGGGAACGATACGCAGGTCGTATCCGCGCTTCTTCGCTTCGTCAATTGCTTCCTCTGCATTATGGCTTGTCTCACTCTGATCCTTCGGACAGAAGAAAAGGTCGACGCCGGCTTGGTGTGCGGCGACAATCTTGTCGCGCATGCCACCGATCTGGCCAACGTTGCCGTTAATATCAATTGTGCCTGTGCCGGCGATTGTCAGACCATGCGTCAGATCCTCCGGCAGCAGCTGATCGAGAATTTCGAGCGAGAACATAAGGCCGGCCGACGGACCTCCAATATCCGACTCTGCAAAATCGACCTTGCGCGAAGGCGTCACATCATATTCCGGCTCGAAGACTGCGCCGATGCCGGGCTGCCCTTGCTCGTTATTAGGCACCAGTGTAACCCGTTCCGTTCGTTCCTCGCCGTTTCGCAGGATGCCCGCTTCGATGGAATCGCCTGCTTTTTTGGACGAGGTAATGTAGCTGCTGACCGCTTGAAGGGAGAGGGCGGCACGCCCGTCCACCGTAAGTAAGATGTCGCCAACCTCGAGCACCCCCTCCGCTTTGGAGCCGGGTACGAACATACGCAGGAACAGGCCGGTTACGCGTTTATCCACTTGAAGTCCTGCTTCACTCAGCGCAGAGGCGACCGCGGTCTGCTGCGAGGACGACATCATATGCTTCAGAACGTTTCTATATTGTTCATCCGTTAGATTGCCCTGTACATCCGATATGCGGCGCACTTCGGTATCTTTGTCCAGCATGCCTTCAATCAGCATGACAACGTTATAGGCTTTCTGCGAGTAGACCGTCGTCAGGTTGAAGGTGCCGGCGCTTTGCTGCTTCTGGCTCTGCTCTACCGTCACCAGCTCATGGAGAGGGTCTACTGTTCCGGGCTGATAGAGATAGTAGGGCGTTGGCACCCAGAACAAAATAAGATATAAAGCTGCGATCACGATGATCCAGCGAGTTAGGCGGTTTCGGAGCCATTTCATTAGCGGTAATGACCTCTCATTCTTCATATTGTTCTAACATTATCGCACAAAAGAGTGCCAGTTCCCAGCAGAGTGGAAATAGAAAAGCTAGAGGGGGTTCTTGTTCATTCGTATCCTATTGGCGTTACTACCAGCAAGGAGTAAGTATGAGAGAGCTCTGCAAATGTCGGTGATGGACTAAAGCTAAGCATGCATAAAGTACATCTTTTTAGCACTCTGTTGGCTGAAAGTAGACTAGTTGCTGCAAAACGTGCAGGCTTTTCACACCAATTTGGCTAAAATGGTACCGCGTACGCATAAAAGGTGCATCAACTGCAGGTTTAGCGCGTCGGGGGAACTAGCGGTGTAGAAAACCTGCATGAAATGCAGGTTTCGTTAATGGTAGTGCGCATGGTGACTAGCAGCCAGACGCGCAAGGAATAAGCAGCGGGGAGCGTGCAAATGTCGGCGACGGACTATGCTAAGCCTGCAAAACATACATCCTTATTACGCTCAGACGGTTGAATCCACACTAATTGCTGCATAACGTGCAGGCTTTTCACACCGATTTGGATAAAATGGTGCCGCGCACGCATAAAGGGTGCCTATACTGCAGGTTTAGCGCGTCGGGGGAACTAGCGGTGTAGAAAACCTGCATGAAATGCAGGTTTCGTTATTAGTGGTCCCGCATGGTGACTAGCAAGGAATTCGTTAATAGTGGTACGGCATGCCGCTTACTAGCCACCCATAACAAAGAGCCGTCCTACGAAGTCTACCGACTTCAAGGACAGCTCTTGTATCGTAAGGACAGCCGTGCAGCTTAACGGTTGTCCACTTTCTCCGGGTACATATCGTGCTGCATCAGACGCTGTGCCGCCATCGCTTCGAACTTTGTGCCTGGCTTGCCGTAGTTGCAGTACGGGTCGATCGAGATGCCGCCGCGCGGCGTGAATTTGCCCCAAACCTCGATATAGCGCGGGTCCATGAGCTCGATCAGATCGTTCATAATAATATTCATGCAGTCCTCGTGAAAATCGCCATGGTTGCGGAAGCTGAACAGATACAGCTTGAGCGACTTGCTCTCGACCATCTTCACATCCGGAATGTAGCTGATATAGATCGTTGCGAAATCCGGCTGTCCCGTAATCGGGCACAAGCTCGTGAACTCCGGGCAGTTGAACTTAACGAAGTAGTCACGGTACGGATGCTTGTTGTCGAACGTTTCGAGCACGCTTGGCGCATATTCGAATGGGTACTTGGTGCCTTGGTTGCCGAGGAGTGTCAGATCGTTCATTTCCTCGCGTTGTCTTCCTGTCATTATGTTGTCTCCTTTGAGCTTAGTTTTTTTAGAGAGGGAGTTTGCGAACCTCTACCTCGCCGCCAGGGGCAAGGATTTCGAGCGCCGCCAATCGCGCAGCGCGTATCCATTATAGCAGGTTCGGACGAAATATGTAGAATCGATGCGAGAATGGCAATATTTTATCGGACTGCGGACGCCTATTATCAGACAAAAAAACCGCCCTTATAAAGGCGGTAATTGAGCTCCTGTCTGCTTGCCGACCAATAGACTACAGATTCATTCGGTATATCCCAGCCTCACCGAGAAAATCTTGTCTCGTCAGTCCTTTCTCTCCAAGCCATATTCGATAATTCGTTATCGTGCCGTCATGTGAAATCATGACTACTCTTTCGCAGCTGTGCCCAATCCACGCTAACAATCTCGCAGCATATTCCTCAAAGAGAGGCTGCGCGATTCTATTGATCCCTTCCTTCCAGCAATCCAAATGGAAATCCACAATTTCAGTATCTCCATACAGATCTGTCAATTCCGTCCTAGAAAGGATTTGATCACAGGCTAAAAAGGGAAGATCGGGGTTCTGAGGAAACATTCTCGGACCAACAAACGGAGTAATAATGAAGTCCATCCCGTCTTTAATAATAGCTGCCGTCTCAATGGTACGTTTAGTTGGACTTACGAGCACTAAATCATCCGGACCGATACTAATTTCATTTCGCAGCTGGGTAACTTGAAATCTGCCGTACGCTGTAAGACTAGGGTGCATCGTATTCAACCGATTCGGATAATCGTCGAGATGTTCTCCATGACCGTGCCGAATAAATATGAATTCCATATCATCTCTCCCAACATTAACCGTTCACAAGGAAGACAAACAGAACGTTCTATATTCGACTAAATATCCCGCGCCTCATGCTCGAAAGGCTCTTCGCAAGCGTAAATGTCATGGAAGAATCCCTTATACGGGATGTCATCCTCCAGACATTTGATGAGGTAAGACAGCTCTTCGTCGCATTCCAGTTCCTCGCCTGCGTTCCGCATGACTTCGAATGCGTCAACGATATTCTCCATGATGCTTACTTGAATGAATAACGGCAGCTTATCCAGCATCGAATCTTCGATCTCGGTCTCGGATCGGTATCCTGTAAGGACGGTCTGGAAATATTCATCCATAAACTTGCGGCGTTTATCCACGTCTGGTTCGAATTGGATCCAGCCCACACCTGATAGCCAGAGACCGGCCAAGTCGAACATATACCAGCAGAAGCATGAATGATCAAAATCGTATACCGTGATTTGCCCGGTATCATAATCGATCGAATAATTCCCGTCGTTATAATCAAAATGGACCATTCCGTAAGCTTCACGGCTCTTGTCCAATCCTTCTAAGGTTCTAAGGAGCTCGAACAGCTTCTCCTTCAGCAGCGGCAGCGAATCGGGTATCAACGTATCGATATATTCGGCATTATATTTGTCCTCGAAACGATACCGGCTATGGATAGGCATATACCCTTTCGATAGGTGGTGCAGCTTCCCCAGCGTTGCACCGCAATTAAAATAATATTCGGCAATAGGGACGCCATCCCGATACCGATAATGATGGTCCACAAGCCTCTTTCCCTTAGCCTTCGTAAACAGGCAGATATAGAAGGTGTGGTTATGGTGGGTGATCTCCTCCAGCAGATTGCCCCGCCTGGAGCTCACGACATCCGAGACACTGGCGCCATGCTCGAATAAATACCGGATATACTCCACTTCGCCCAGGAAATCTTCCCGGCTTCTGTCGGGCAAGAAAGCGATGCGGAGTATACGCGCCTCTGTGCCCTCTTGCTCGCAGCGATATACGATATTTCGCCCTCCGTCATGCGCCGGAATCAGCTGGATTTCATAGCCTTCCAGCCCGTACAGCTCGGATACCAATGGAAGCAAATAGTCATTCCCGATTTCAACAGCTTCGTTACGGATCAAATCATCTCTCCTTTATTGTTATTAATTGATCGACTTACCTGCTGTTTTCTTAATCGCTTTGTTAGACATTGATTCATCAATCCTCTCATCTCTAATGCCTCGTATTTTACCAGAAATGACAATTAAGTTAAATAAAAACCGGTTAAACAAGCAGCTTTCAAGCAGGAGGCAAGATTGATTTATAGAATCATTCATCGGAGCTTCACCGAAGGCGCGGTGCGCGAGCTGCGGGAAGAGACGGGACTGCTCGTGCAGCCAGAAGATCTGATCTTCAAAGGGATTGACGAGTATGTCGTGCCGAAGACGAATTATCGTTATTTGGTTTTTAATTACCTGGCGAATCGATATACTGGAGAGCTGTTATCGAATCCACCCGAAGGGGAGCTGTGCTGGGTTACCGTCGATGAAGCGCTCGAATTGCCGATGCAGCCATGGTTCAGACGAAGACTGCCGCTGTTCTTCGAACCGGGCACCTTCGAAATATCGGTCGTTTGGGACGAAGACAATGACAGCTCGATCGAAGATAAAGTACGTCAGCTTGGATAAAAATAAGCCCTCAACCGCGGATGGTTGAGGGGCTTTGATGGAAGACAGCCATATGTTCAGTATTGAGGAATTACTCCTCGACTTCAAATATGGAATCAATAACAAGAGGCAGATTCTCTCGAACCGACACAGCGCCGAATACGGAGCGTGCATGAAGGCCTTTCTCAAAGAATACGTCCAACATCAGGTCGGAGCAGCCGTTGAGCACCTTGTGATGCTCCTCGAATTGCGGGTCCGCATTCACGAAGCCCTGCAGCTTCACGACCCTTTTCACTCGGTCCAGTGTGCCGAGCGCGGATTGTACCACCGCGAGAATCTGGATGCCCGTTTGCCTTGCGAACTGATAGCCTTCCTCTGTCGTAAACTGTTGTCCCAGCTTGCCCTTCGGGTTTCCTGCTGGTCCTTTACCAGATACGAACAGCAGGCTGCCTACCTGTACGAAGTTCGCGTATCTCGCGGCTGGTTCACTGGCTATCGGAAGGAAAATACCTAGTTCCTTAAGTCGATTAGCAATCATGTTTTCTGACATATGTACAACCTCCTAATAGTAGAACTTCCTGAATGAATGCTATGCGCTAGCGGCAGCCGATACGTTCTGGCGGTCCCAATAGCGGCGGAATCGGCCGTCCATTGCGATCAGCTGCTCCATCGTGCCATGCTCGACGACTTGACCGTCATCGATGAATAGGATGTAGTCAGCCTCGCGAATGGTGGACAGCCGATGCGCGATGATGATCTTCGTGCAGTTGACCGCCCATTGACCCAGATCCGACTGGAAGGACGACTCCGTCTCAACATCGAGCGCCGATGTTGGTTCGTCCAGGACGAGAATGGAGGCGCCACGCAGGATGGCGCGGGCGATGGAGAGCCGCTGCTTCTGTCCATGCGACAGCTTGATGCCGCGCTCTCCGATCTCGCTGTCGTAACCGTGAGGAAGCGCTGTGATGAACGCATGCGCTTGCGCTAGCTGCGCTGCGCGCTCAACATCCGCATGGGATGCTCCCGGTCTGCCGATTGCGATGTTATCGAATACGGTGCCATCGAACAGAAAAATATCCTGCGACACAAGCGCCATATGCTGACGCAGCGAGTGAAGCTGATAGGAAGGAAGCGGAATGCCGTTTAGCGAGATTTGTCCGCTGGCTGGATCGTAGAATCGGTATAACAGCTTCACGATCGTGCTCTTGCCCGCACCGCTTGGTCCGACGAATGCGATGGACCGACACGCAGGCACTTCGAAGCTAATATTGCGCAGTGTGTTTGTCTGCTCGCCGTAGTCGAAGGATACGTTGTCGTATCGGATGGAAGGAGCGGCCTCGGGCAGCGATATGCCATCCGTTACATTTTCCTCGTCCAAGTCCATAACCTCATAGAGCCGCCGCGCACCCGAGATGGACCGCTGCAGGTTGTTAATCGTATCGACGAGCACGGTGAACGGTTCGGACACCTTATCGAGCAGCGTGATGAACGCGACGAGACCGCCTGCGCCGATCTGGCCGGATGCCATCATCGTCATGCCGATGCCAACGCCAGCGATATAACCAAGCTTGGATGGGAGATCCTTCATAATGCCGCGAATGGTGCTGACGTTCGTCAGCAGCACGTTGTAAGCGACGCCTCGACGCTGAATGTCAGCCATGCGGTCGTGGATCATATCCTCCATCTGATTCGCTTTGACCTCGCGGACGCCTTGGAGCATCTCGCCCATGGTGAAGAATACTTCGCGAGAGACGGCGTTCTGCAGTTGAAGCGCCTGCTTGAACTTATTGCGATAAACGAGCGTGCTGAGCAGCTGGACAGGACCGATGATAATCGCGATGACCCCAAGCAGCGGATGCACGGTCAGTAAGTAGAGCCCGACGACGATGAAGGAGATGGGAAGTGTAATGAGCTTCTGGACGTCGAAGACGACAAAGTCTTTGGCAATCTCGAGCTCGTTATTCATAATATTGATCGAGGTGGAGCTGTGGTTGTTCTCATGGAAGGAAAGCGGAAGACGCTGCACATGGTTCAGCACTTGACGGCGCATATCGTAGACGACCGATTCGTTCAGCGCGGAGCGAAGCCAGTTGTTCACGAAGGTGAGGGACAGCTGTAGAGCAAATACGATCAGGAATACGACAAGCAGCCATGTGATCGTACGTCCTGGAATATCGGGAGCTTGGTCGAACAGCCGTCTGCTGGCCTCTGCGAATAGAAGCGCTGCAGCGGTTAGAGCGAGCTGGGCGCTAATGGCGCCGACGTAGTACCATTTGAATTTGCGGATGATGGACAGAAATTGCCGGAAGGTTCGATCTTGGAACAAGGACCAGATGGATTTGCTTGCAGTTGGAGCGGGTCCGGTATGCGGTCGATGCTGCAGCATTGGCGAATGCCTCCAGTGGGAGAAGAGTAGTGTTCGTTTGTCTGGAAAAATGTTCAATTGATTAGGATTATCCTATCATCCCTAGTGAAATTCAACAAGTACTGGGAATGGCGCTATAATAAATGTAAGAAAGATTGAAGCGGCGTAAAATATTTGGGTGCAGGACCGTATCGTTTGGCGCATGGATAATCGTTATACAGTGGGAGAGATCGATTAGGGAAGGCAGGGATACAGCATGAAACGAGCAGAGGATCGGGAGCGGATGAATGCGCTCGTCGAGGAGCAGCACTATCGGCTGAAGCGATTTTGCCGCAAGCTTGCGGGTTCGGTGTGGGATGCGGATGATTTGGCGCAGGTCACTTGGATGAAGGTGTGGCAGCAAGGCGCGCACAATAAGCTCGTTAGCAGCTCGTATCTGTATCGCGTGGCGGCGAATGCATGGATCGATATGTGCCGCAAGCGCCGCATTGCTTGCGAGGAGTTGACGGAGCAGATTGCAGAGCGGCTGTCGTCGGTGGACGGGGCGGAAGTGCCGTCTGAGCTGAGCGAAGCGATGTCGGCTGTCGTGTCGCTGCTTCCTCCGCGTCAGCGGATGATTCTGTTGTTTATGGAAGGGCTGCAGTTCACAGCGGCCGAGACGGCTGTACTGCTGGAGATGTCCGAGGGTGCGGTCAAGGCGGCGCTGCATCGGGCGAGAACGAAGCTGGATGGGTGGAGGCAGGAGCGGGCTGGTGTAGGTCGTCGGGCGCCGCGGGGGGCAAGATGGACGGCTGCTCGCAGCAAATGTGCAGACGAGGCCGTTGTTTATGCTTATCTGGAAGCGTTCCGTACACGGAATGTAACGGGACTGCTGCTGCTGTTGAATGCCGCCGAGTCGCAGGATGTTCTGCCAGCTGTGCAAGGTGTGCATACAGCGCCGACGCAAGCGAAGGCGGTCGTCGACGTAGTGAGCAGCCGCATGGGCGACTGCGATACGATGATGTACGCAGCCTAGCAATAGGTCCAGCGCAGACCTTCGAGCCTTGCTCGATCGGTCTCTCCCAAACACAAAACAAGCTTATGCTTCCGATGCAATGTTTTGTGCCAGACCTTCGAGCCTTGCTCGATCGGTCTCTCCCAAACACAAAACATTTGAGGTGACCCCCATGTCCAACTATGTACCTTATGTGGTGGAGCAAAGCAGCCGCGGCGAGCGGTCTTACGATATTTATTCGCGTTTGTTGAAGGATCGGATTATCTTCCTAGGTTCAGCGATTGATGATCAGGTGGCGAACAGCATTACGGCTCAGATGCTGTTTCTGGCGGCGGAAGACCCAGAGAAGGATATTCACTTCTATATTAATAGTCCTGGCGGATCGACGACGGCTGGTTTCGCAATTTACGATACAATGCAGTATGTGAAGCCGGATGTACAGACGATATGCGCGGGAATGGCGGCATCGTTCGCAGCGATTTTATTGTTATCGGGAACCAAAGGCAAACGTTTCGCGCTCCCGAACAGCGAAGTGATGATTCACCAGCCGCATGGCGGCGCACAAGGTCAGGCGAGCGATATTGCGATTTCCGCCAAGCGTATTCTCTCTACGCGCGGGCGATTGAACCAGATTACTGCCGATCGCACCGGCCAGCCGCTCGAGCGGGTGGAGAAGGATATGGATCGCGATTATTTCATGACTGCCGAGGAAGCACGCGACTACGGCATCATTGATCAGATCATTACGAAGGCGTAGAGGGATCGTTCATAGACTAAGCTCGCTTGGGCATATGGAGCTGAACAGCCCGCCGCATCTCGATGAGAAACGGCGGGCTGTTTATTTTTGTTAGATGCTACTCTAGAAGATGTCGCCCGTCATTCTTGTCTCGACCAGCCTTATGGTCAAATCGCCTGCAGTCCTGCTTGGTTGAGCAGATTCCAAGGCTTGTTGTAATGCGGCTGGAAGAAGAAGTCGACGAAGCTGAGCTCGTTCATCGTCATGCCATTCTGGATGCAGACCGACATCGTGTTGATCGCTTGCGTCAGGTCATCCTTCGACAGCACTTGTGCACCAACGATGCGGCCTGTTTCCGCTTCGTATACGACCTTCAGCAGCACCTTCTCGAACGTAGGCATAAACTCTGGGCGGTCGTTGTCTTCGAGCAGTACGGTTTTGACTTGCATGCCGGTATCCATCGCTGCTTGTTCTGTCATGCCTGTCGATGCGATGTTGAGGTCGTAAATTTTGATGCCCGACGTGCCTTGCGTACCCATGTATCGGACGGTTGGCTTCAGCAGGTTACGTGCAACGAGCGTTCCCATCCGTACAGCGTTCGTAGCGAGCGGGATGTAGGCATGTTTATGCGTCGGATTATAGAAGACGGCGCAGCTGTCCCCAGCGGCGAACACATCGGGATGGCTGGTGCGCATATATTCATCGACTAGGATAGCGCCGTTCGGCAGCATGTCGACTTGGCCCTTCAGCAGCTCGGTGTTTGGACGGAAGCCAATGCATAGGACAACGAGGTCGGCTGCATACTCGCCAGCTGTTGTTACAACGGTGTTGACGCGGCCATCCTCGCCGCGGAAGCCCGTAACGGTCTGACCAAGCTGAAGCTCGATGTCGCGTGCCGTCAGCTCCTGCTCGATGGCGTCCGTAAATTCGCGGTCGAGATATTTGAACAGAATGCGATCCATGTTATCGATAAGCGTAACTTTTTTGCCCAGCATTTCGAACGCTTCAACCAGCTCGATTCCGATGTAGCCGGCGCCAATAACGGTGATGCGGTCTGCATGCTGCGCTTTGTCGATGATCGTCTGGGCATGGGCATAGTTTTTGCAGAGAACAATGTTGTCGAGCTCCATGCCGTCGAGCTTCGGAATGATCGGCCACGAGCCGGTTGTCATGACGATCTTGTCAAATGTGTCGGTTGTAACTTCGTCAGTTGTCAGGTTGCGTGCGCGGAGCGTGTGGTTCTCGGTGTCGATATCGAGCACGTCGTGGCGCATATTCATTCGTACGCCCATCGCGGTCAGCTGCTGCGGCGATGCGTAGAACAGTTTATTCACGTCCTGTACAACGCCGCCGACATGAAGGGCGATGCCGCACGATAGGAACGATACGTTATCGTTACGTTCATATACCGTAATTTGAGCTTCGGGATAAAGCTTTGCCATTTGTGTTACAGCTGCCGTTCCTGCATGTGTGCATCCAATAACCGCGATCTTCATACGAGATTCCTCCTCGAATTTCCTGTGAATTAATTCACATACTCAACTAAAAATAAAACGCCGATCGAGCGAACCATAATGGGCTGGCTGAATTTAGCTTGCTCCGAGCTCGTGCTTTATCGTCAGTCCTGTCCAGCTTCGTTAATCACATCAGTTGGACGGTAACGCGAAGCTTGATTCTGCCAGTTCGAGCTTCATGTTGAAGCTTCGTTTTTAGTTGAGTTGTTGGTTGTGATTTAATTCACAACCTCTTGTTGCTCTTATCATATGCGACTTTCAGAAGTTTGACAATAGGTTGTGATATATTTCACATGTTAGTCACAACTGAGGTTGGGCAGGTTCAACGCAAGCTTGTCAACAAGAGGCCGCTTACGTCGGTAAGCCTGCTCATTTGGGGAAAAGGCGGTGCCAGAGAATCATCATCGGAATCATCTCTGTACCGCCATAGCTAGTATTGCCCGACATAACAAAACCTGCATTTGCAGCAGGTTTGTTGTGTACACGATCGTGATTTTAGCGATAAACCTGTATTTGTGGCATCCTTTTGGGGCACTTGACCCCATTTGGAGGATTACAGCCCCAGATTACTGCAGGAAATGCAGGCTTGATCCGGATGAGAGGCAGGTCGAGCACAAAGGATGCATGTTGTGCAGGTTTACCACAACTAATGCGCAAGTGTGGATGGATTCCATGCAGGTTTGAAGCATTAGTATCGTAGGAGGTTCTAGTGTAATGTAATCTAGCCCTTAAAGCTGTCCTGCCAGCGCAGCAGACGCTGCTCCAGTACGCGGACGATCGAGTCGGACAGCTTGCCGACGATCGCGAAGATGGTGATGCCGACGAAGACGACGTCTGTCTGCACGAACGAGCGGGCGTCCTGAATCATATAGCCGACGCCGCTCTCTGCGCCGAGCAGCTCGGCGACGACTAAGCAGAGCCAAGAGATGCTGAGCGACAGTCGTGTGCCGAGCAGAATGTTCGGCAGGGCAGCAGGGAGGACGAGACGTGTCGTCCGCTTCCACCAGTTGAACTCCAGCACGCGGCCAACGTCGAACAGCTTCGCATCGACATTGCGTACCCCGAGGAATGTGTTCACATACATCGGGAAGAATGCGCCTAGTGAGATTAGCAGCACCTTCGACAGCTCGCCGAAGCCGAACCACATAATGAACAGCGGCGTGATCGCAAGCAGCGGAATCGTCCGCAGCATTTGGACCGTAGGGTTCAGCACTTCCTCGATCGGACGGGACATGCCGACAAGCAGACCGATCAAGAGACCAGCGCCGCCTCCGAACAGAAAGCCCAATGAAGCGCGGACAAGGCTGATACGAAGATGATGCGGCAGCTCACCCGTCTTCGTCAGCTCGTAATATTCTTTAAGGATATTCCATGGCGACGAGTATAACGTCTCAGAGATCGCGCCATTGGAGGATAGGATTTGCCAGAGTGCAATAATGAAAGCGGGAATTATGACTCCGCGTAATACACTTTTCCAAGGAAATGTCCGTTTCGGACGGTCGGTATTCAGTCGGGCAGCTTGCTTGCTGCTCACGGCAATGGTAGACGTCATGTTCAATCATCCTTTCTATATCAAGAGCTGGATCACACCTAAATCGTATAGCTGGTTTCCTCAATCTCCTCATGCTCTAGGCTTCGAAGCACATGCGTCCTAAGCTCCTGGAATGCCGTTCCCGTCCGCTTACGTGGGTACGGCAGATCGATCGGGATGACGGACTTGATTCGGCCAGGCTTCGCATCCATCACAACAACGCGGCTCGAGAGGAACACAGCCTCGTCGATATCATGCGTAACGAGCACCATCGTCGTGCGGTTCTTCTGCCAAATGTCGAGCAGCGCTTCCTGCAGATGGGCGCGAGTGAACGCATCGAGCGCTCCGAATGGTTCATCCAGCAGCAGCACCTTCGGCTTACGAAGCAGCGCTCTTGCAATGGCGACCCGCTGCGACATGCCGCCGGAGATTTGGCGCGGATAAGCTTTCTCGAAGCCTTCCAGCTTTACAAGCTTAATTAGCTCGTTAACGCGTTCACGAACTTCCGGTTTGCTGAGCGACAGATCGGCGGCGATGTTGCTCTCAACGTTCAGCCAAGGGAACAGGCGATGCTCTTGAAAAATAAACCCTTTCTCCTGCGATGGCCGATCAACCTTGCGGTTCTCAATGCTGACGCTGCCCACGTAGTCGGTGTCGAGGCCTGCAATAATTTTGAGCAGCGTGCTTTTGCCGCAGCCGCTCGGGCCAATGACGGTCACGAAATCGCCTTCTGTGGCAGTCAGGCTTAGTCGGTCGAGCACATGAGTGGTGCTGCCGCCGTTTCGAAAGATTTTGGTGACGTTGTCGATCTCGAGCAGCGCTTTCGTCGTCGTTGTCATGTTCAACACATCCTTGTGGAGTAATAATGGCATCAAAAAAAGGAGATTCAGGCAGCGAGGCACTTACGACAGCAGAAAGCTGAATCGTATAGACTCGCTTGCTCCGAATCTCCATTCGTATGGTCGACTCTGGTGCAAATTGTATTTCGTTACTTCTGAATTAATTCCCATCCTATCACTCGGAATTAAAGCTGTCAATAACATATTACTCGCACCAGATAAGTGTGATTTAGCGAGCCGATTGGGACCGCGCAAATGTCATTTTACCTGATCCAGCCCTTAATAAAACTTATGCTATAGATGAAGCGATAGATTTCAGGTCGTCGAAGACAAAATTAAGTTGTTAAAACCCATTGACATACTCGGGAATAAGTTGATAAGATTTAGCCATCAGAACGACGTACTTCAGCAAAGTCGAAACAACGAAATAGCAGGGATCGGCTGGACAACCAGAGATTCATGGAAATAGCACAGAGCAAGGTTAATACGAGCGGCAGACGCTCTTATAAGCCTAACGCTCTTAAGAGACGAACCACGGCGATGCACGTGCTCACTTGTTGAGCAGCGCTGTGAGGTCAAGCTCAACTGCTATTACTGTGAATCTCTTTTTTATTCACCAGTAATTCCTGCTAATCAGGTAGGCAAGCCAAAATATAAAACGATGATCAGGAGCTGATTCGCATGACCATTCAAACGATCGATTATCTATCCCGCAGCTACGCACCGAAACGCCACAGACATGCAGGCATCTATCAACTTCGCCGCCTGCCGGAAGGTGTAGAAGAGCAGCCATACACGCTGTTCACGGTTAAGCCGCTAGGCCCGGTTATCGGTGCAGAGATTGAAGGCGTAGACTTGAGCCAGCCGGTAGGACCAGAGCTGCAAGCTGAAATCCGCCGCGCTTTCCTCGAATTCAAAGTGCTGTTCTTCCGCAATCAGGACATTACGAACGAACAGCATCTCGCATTCGCGAAGCTGTGGGGCGAGCTGGAGAAGCATCCTTTCCTGCCGCAAGGCAGCACGGAGGAAGTGACTCGTTTCGCGAAGGATAAGAACGTAACGGGCATGGAGAACATCTGGCATACCGACGTAACGTGGCGCGTAAATCCAGCGTTCGGCTCTGTACTTCGCTTGACGGAAGTGCCGCCATTCGGCGGCGACACGCTGTGGTCCGATATGGCAGCAGCTTACGATAACCTTCCCGACGAAGTGAAAGAACGCATCGATGGTCTGAAAGCGATCCATGACTTCACGCCTTCATTCGGCCGCGCTCTAACGCCAGAGCGACTGGCAGAGAAGCAAATCGAGTTCCCAGCCGCAGAGCACCCGGTTGTTCGCACGCATCCGGAGACAGGCCGCAAGACGTTGTTCGTCAACTCGGCATTCACGATCCGCATCGTTGGTCTGGAGCCTGAAGAAAGCGAGCAGCTGCTGCAATACTTGTTCGATCAAGCGAAGATTCCGGAGTATCAAGTGCGCTTCCACTGGGAGAAAAACTCGATTGCTTTCTGGGATAACCGTGCTACGCAGCACTATGCTGTATCGGACTACTTCCCTAATGTTCGCGTCGCAGAGCGTGTGTCGATCATCGGAGACATTCCTTATTAAGATTCTTCGGAATCGGAAGAGATAGAAGTGGCCTAATAACATTCATACAGAGAAGAGAATGAGGGGGAAACCAGCATGGTGAAGTGGACAAGAGCAGGTTTGACAATGGTATTGGCAGTTATATTGACGTTCGTGGTAGCGGCATGCGGAGATAAGAAGGACAACGCGAAGGATCAGTCGTCACAAGCATCGTCACAGACGACAGAAGGTGCAGCGTCCGATGAAGCATCCAAGCCAAGCGGCGATAAAATCAAGGTGAACATTGCGATCAACGGAGGTCTCAGCCCGCTTATTATTGCGCAAGCGAAGGGCTTCTATGAAGAAGCCTTCAGTAAGCTGAACGCTGAGGTTGTATGGAGCAAATTCCCAAGTGGTCCGCCGCTGCTGGAATCACTCGTAGCAGGCCGCGTCGATCTATCGTTCCTCGGGGACGGTGCGACGATCGCGGGCATTTCGAACCAGCTGCCATTTGAAATCATTGGCCTGAGCTCCGAGGGCAAATCCGGAGCACGCCTGCTCGTTCCGCCAAGCTCCCCGATTCAGAAGCTGGAGGATGTGAAGGGCAAGACCATCGGTCTGCCTAAGGGTACGGTTGCTAACGTTTATTTGATCAAGGTGCTGGACGCCGTCGGTCTGTCGATCTCGGATGTGAATATTATCAACCTGCAGATGGAAGATGCACAAGCAGCCTTCGAGAGCGGCAAGCTGGATGGCTGGGTTGCATGGGATCCTTACATTACGCAAAATGTGAACAACGGAAAAGCTCGTATCGTGGAGTCGGATACGGTTGTGTTGTCGCCTACGTCCCTCATTGCTCATACGAAGTTCGCTAAAGAGCACCCTGAGCTGGTCGTCGAGTTTCTGAAGGTGTACAAACAGACGGTTGATTATGAGCTTGCGAATGGAGATGAATCCGCGCAAATCTTCTCGGAACAGACGAAGATGTCGGTTGACACGGTTAAGCAGGTTCTCGCGAACTCCTCGCCGATCCTGTCGGCGTATACGCAGGCTGCACTTGATGCTCAGCAGGCATCCGGCGATATTTTGTTAGAGAACCAGTATATTAAAAATCCAATCACGTTCAAAGACGCTGTGAACGACACGTTCGTCACAGAAGCTTTGAAATAAATGACAACAGGACTCGCACCATAGCTTATCTGTTTATCAGTATTCAATTTTTTCTTAGGAGGATTCCCATGAGCGAATCAGTAAACAATCAGCAAGTCCTGTTGGAAGTGGTGCCGGTAGCCGGCCGTATTGGTGCAGAGGTTAGAGGAATCCGGTTGTCTGGCGATCTCGATCAAGAAGAAGTTAACGCAATCCAGCAGGCGCTGCTGCAGCACAAAGTGTTGTTCTTCCGCGGCCAACAGCATCTGGACGATCAAGAACAAGAGCGCTTCGCGAAGCTGTTCGGCGAGTTGTATGCCCATCCAACGGTGCCGGTGAAGGAAGGCACAAGCTCCATTCTCGAGCTGGACTCGGAGCATGGCGGCCGTGCGAACTCGTGGCATACAGACGTAACCTTCGTTGACGCTTATCCGAAAGCATCGATACTGCGCGGTGTCGTTATTCCAGCGGCAGGCGGTGATACGGTGTGGGCGAATACGGCAGCAGCTTATCAAGATCTTCCGCAAGAGCTGAAGGATCTGGCTGACAACCTGCGTGCCGTGCACTCCAATGCCTATGATTACGCAACGGCCGTTCGCAAGGAAGTATCCGAAGAGGAGCTGAAGAAGCGAAGCGCTGTATTCGCGTCGACGGTATATGAGACGGAGCATCCTGTAGTTCGTGTCCATCCTGAGACGGGCGAGCGCCATCTGCTGCTGGGTCACTTCGTGAAACGTTTCGTCGGCTTCCGTTCGCAGGACTCCGAGCGTCTGTTCAACATCCTGCAGGAGCATGTCATTCGTCTGGAGAATACGGTTCGCTGGCGCTGGACGGAAGGCGATGTTGTGATCTGGGACAACCGCGCGACGCAGCATTATGCGGTCAATGATTATGGGCATCAGCACCGTGTTGTGCGCCGTGTCACACTCGCTGGTGATGTACCAGTAGGCGTAGACGGACGTTCAAGCCGCGTCATTAAGCCGGCAGCAGAAGAACAGCAATAATAAGGGTATAGAAATGGACAACGGCACCCCATCGAGGGTGCCGTTTAGTGTGTTCCTATATTTAACCACATAAGAATTGATAAATGTCCGAGTCCACTCGGAACTACAATTCTTATTGGCGATAAAACCTACCTTATGAGACGCTCTGCAAAGCTATAGGTTACTCATCATGAATTGCTTCGATAATGGTTCTCTCACCAGGCGCGCTGACGATGCGCGTTGATTCCCCGGTTTCGTTAGTCAATCAATGTAGTCTTGCCCAGTTCCGCTATGCTACAGCAAAGCTTAACTAAAACAACGAAAGCCCTACCTCTCTTTCGTCCTTGCGGCTCCGAAGACCGCGCCAGTGTGAATCAGCGAATGGTGTTATGGCGAGTGAACAACCAACCTTCGCCAGAGCGGCGGATACGGGCAGAACGTGAAGTTATTTGCCAGGAAAAATAGCTTCAAAGAGGAATCCTGCGAGGTTAAATATAGACATGCAACTATTAATATAACAGATCCATAGACGATGTGCAACCTGTAATCGCAAGATTTTCTATTCTTTTACATTCGGATTCGTTAACCGAGCTCCCACCATTTCAGGTTCAGAAACGGATCGATCGCGGTATAAGGGCTGCGTTTGTATATCCCAAAATGCAGATGCGAATCGAACTTTCCTTTCGTGCCTTCAGGTCCATATCCGGTGCTGCCGACGTAGCCGATCAATTGGCCTGTCGTAACGACGCTGCCTTTGACGATACCTGGCGCGTACTTAGACATATGCGCGTAGTACAATTCAGTGCTGTCGTCAACGCGAATGGTCAGCCGCCAGCCGCCGAGTTCAAGCCATCCGGCTTGGACGACGGTGCCGCTCATCGCGCTGTAGATTGGCGTACCTTCGGGCGCCATAATATCAACGCCTTCATGCGACCGAACGGAGGAACCGTCGGTCGACCAAGTGCGCGTATCCGCGAACGTGTTGCTGAACGGTGAATATGTACCCTTTTTCAAAGGGAAAATGCCATTGATATGTGCTGCTGGTTTCTTCGGAACGTAGATCGTCAGGCCGGGCCAGATGTTGTTCGGGTTGGCCAACTGCGGATTGGCAGCGATCAGCTTGTTCAGCGGTACGCCGAGCCGGTTCGCGATGATCCACATCGTGTCGCCGGCCTTCACGCTGTAAGTCGTCTGATAGGAGGGCGCCGGCACTTGAAGCTGCTGCCCATCGAGCAGCATATCGGATTGTAAGCCGTTCGCCGCTTTGAGCTCAGCGATAGTCGTGTTGAAGCGTGTCGCGATCGACCAGAGGGAGTCGTTTGGTTGAACCGTGTATGAAGCTGCGAAGGTGGATGCAGGGGCGGACAATGTGCCAATCAGCGCAGCGCCAAGCAGGAGGGTGGACATCGTTGTACGTAATCGCATGGTGCACCTCATTCTCATGTTGGTTGTAAGCCTTTACATTCATTAAACCAATGATCGGCTGCGGTTGTGAACCAGTAAATGATGGTAACGATTTTTTGACTTTGCGAAGCGGTATGGCCGATAATGAAAGCATTATGTATGACGTATAACGTTGTACGTGTTCAAGGGGAGAGGCATAGGATGAAATCGCTCGTATTAGCGGAAAAGCCAAGCGTAGCGCGGGAAATTGCACGTGTACTTGGCTGCACGACTAAAAATAAAAGCTTCATCGAAGGACCCAAGTATGTTGTCACTTGGGCGCTCGGCCATCTGGTCGGTCTTGCAGAGCCGGAGGATTACGATACGAAGTACAGGACATGGAATTTGGACGATCTGCCGATCATGCCGGAGCGGATGAAGCTCAAGCCGCTGCGCGAGACATCCGGGCAGTTCAAAGCTGTACTAGGGCTGTGCAAACGCGCGGATATCGGCGAGCTTATTATTGCGACAGATGCGGGGCGCGAAGGCGAGCTGGTCGCGCGGTGGATTATGGAGCTTGCACGCTGGAACAAGCCGTTCAAGCGGCTGTGGATATCGTCGCAGACGGACAAGGCTATCAAAGACGGCTTTGCTTCATTGAAGCCTGGACGCGAGTATGACCGGCTGTACGCTTCGGCGGTTTGCCGGGCAGAGGCCGATTGGCTGATCGGCTTGAACGTGACGCGTGCATTGACGAGCAAGTATAACGCTCAGCTGTCGGCCGGGCGGGTACAGACGCCGACACTGGCCATGCTGATGGACCGCGAGCGCGAGATTAACGGGTTCCAGCCGAAGCCGTATTGGACGGTTTCGGCCGATTTCGGCGGCTTCCAGGCTGCCTGGCGCAGCGAGGAAGGGCATGATGGACGGCTGTGGACGAGGGAAGAGGCAGAGGCGGTCATTGCTCGGACGAACGGCAAGCCAGCAGTTGTTGATCGGCTGAAGACAGCGGAGCGCAGTGAGCCGCATCCGCTCGCTTATGATCTAACCGAGCTGCAGCGGGATGCGAATAAGCGGCTGGGCTTCTCGGCTAAGCAGACATCGAATGTGCTGCAGCGGCTGTATGAGCAGCATAAGCTCGTGACGTACCCGCGGACGGACTCGCGTTATCTATCTTCCGATATGGTCCCAACGCTCAAAGGACGGATGGAGAGCGTTGCGGTTGGCCCTTATGCAGCCGTGGCGCGCAAGCTGCTGCGCAATTCACTTCCTGTTACGAAGCGAATTGTGGATGACAGTAAGGTAAGTGACCACCATGCGATCATACCGACGGAGCAGTATGTGAATCTGTCGGCGCTCAGCCCAGAGGAGCGCAAGCTTTACGATCTGATCGTTCGTCGTTTTCTTGCGTTGTTCAGCCCGCCTTGTCGTTACGATGAGACGAGCGTCGTCGTTCGCGTCGGCGGAGACCGCTTCTATGCGCGCGGCAATGTATTGAAAGATGCGGGATGGAAAGAAGCCTATGGCAGCGTCTCGGCAGCCGACCTGGACGGCGAAGACGACGGCAGCGGCGAAGAGGATGGACGCGCTGGCGATAGCCGCAGCGGGGGTGGTCAACTGCTGCCGCCGCTTAGTGCGAATCAATCGCTGCCGTTCAAGCAGAGCCGGCTTCGAGAGGGACAGACGCAGCCGCCGGCACGCTATAACGAAGCGGGACTGCTGTCCAAGATGGAGAAGTACGGTCTCGGCACGCCTGCAACACGTGCAGACATCATTGAGAAGCTGCTTTCCTCGCAGACGATCGACCGTCAAGGCAGCCGTCTCGTGCCGACAGGCAAGGGTAAGCAGCTGATCGAGCTGGCATCCAAGGAGCTGCGAAGCCCTGAGCTGACCGCTGAGTGGGAGCGCGAGCTGGAACGGATTGCGAAGGGGCAGGGCAATGCAAAGCAATTTATGGCTGGCATTCGCCAGAAGGCTGCTGCTTGGGTGCAGGAAGTGAAGCAGGAAACGAAGGAATATAAGCCGCACAATCTGTCGCATGCGCGTTGTCCGGACTGCGGGAAGCCGATGATCGAAGTGAATGGCAAACGCGGCAAGACTTTGGTGTGCCAGGATCGGGAATGCGGCTACCGCCGCGCGGCAGAGCCGTCGTTGTCCAACAAGCGCTGCCCGCAATGCCGCAAGAAGATGGAGATTCATACGGGCAAAGCAGGCAAATACGCGCAATGCCGCCGCTGCAATGTCATTGAGATGCTAGAGGACAAGGCGGGAGGCGGCCGCGTCAATAAGCATCAGCAGAAGCGGCTGGTTGAGCAATATAGCGATAAGGTGACGCTGTCTGGCGGTTTGGCGGATGCGCTGAAGGCCGCGCTTGAAGGCAAGAACAAGGACTAAACAATGGGGAGTGAAGGGTTTAGTGTCGCTCTCTAAACGCTTCCAGCTCGCATAGCTGCCCTGACATATAGCCTGACATATAGAATGAAGGAACCGAAAAGGGAGTACCTTACTGTTGAGGCAGCCGTTTCGCATATTCCAGCAACGTACAGCAGGGCATAACGACAAGTGAAGGACGATGGGCGATGACGATCCATTTTGAAGGAGCGGGCGGTATGGAGTATGGGCATCTGGCGCTTCATACCGATAAATATCAGATTAATATGATGTATGCGCATTGGAAGAATGGCACGCATAATCGGAAGGCCGTCTTCGAGGCTTACTTCCGTAAGCTGCCGTTCGGCAATGGCTACGCGGTGTTCGCGGGGCTGGAGCGGATTGTAGATTATGTCCGTACGCTCAGGTTCCATGAGCATGAGCTTGCTTTCTTGCAGAAGCAGGAGGAACGATACGACGAAGGATTTATTGAAGAGCTGCGCAAGTTCCGTTTCACAGGCGATATCTATGCGGTGGCCGAAGGGACGCTGGTCTTCCCGAATGAGCCGCTTGTTCGGGTTGAGGCGCGTGTATTCGAGGCGCAGCTGGTGGAGACGGCCCTGCTCAATTTCATGAACTATCAGACGCTTATCGCCACGAAGGCGGCGCGCATCCGTCGTGCGGCGGAGCAGGATATTCTGATGGAGTTCGGGACGAGACGGGCGCAAGAGGCGGAGGCGGCTGTATGGGGAGCGCGTGCTTCCTTTATTGCAGGCTTCGACGCGACCTCCAACATGCGGGCAGCGATGCTGTTCGGCATTCCGGCCAAAGGGACGCATGCGCATGCTTGGGTGCAGGCGCATGATTCCGAGCAAGAGGCTTTCGACCGCTATGCCGAAGCGCTGCCTGACGACGTGACGCTGCTGGTCGATACGTATGATACGCTGCTAAGCGGCGTACCCCATGCGATCTCAACTGCGCACAGACTGGCAGCAATGGGCAAACGGATGAGCGCGATCCGGCTCGACAGCGGGGACCTCGCTTACTTGTCCAAGGAAGCGCGCCGCCAGTTGGACGATGCAGGCTTCAGCGATGTCCGAATCGTCGCATCTAACGATCTGGATGAGTCCATTATTGCGGAGCTGAAGCTGCAGGGAGCGCGTATCGATGCTTGGGGCGTTGGCACGCAGCTCATTACAGCGGCGGATCAGCCGGCGCTTGGCGGCGTGTACAAGCTGGTCGCGCGCGAGGCGGTGCAGAATGAGGAGCTTGTCCCTGTCATCAAGCTGTCGGGCAACCCGGAGAAAGTATCTACACCAGGCCGTAAGGACGTATACCGATTGATCAACCGCCGGACAGGACGGGCGGAAGCCGACTATATGGCGTTCGGATGGGAAAATGATGTGAAGCGCGGCGATCGAATCAAGCTGTTCGATCCGATGCAGACGTATCGTCAGCGGTTCATGACTGATTACGATGCCGTGTCGCTGCTTCAGCCGATTATTATTGGCGGGGAGCTGAAGGCAGAGCTGCCGACTCTCTCCGTCATTCGGGCAGAGCATCGTCGTCAGCTTGAGCTGTTCCCGCCAGAGGTGCTGCGCAAAGTGAACCCGCAGCCGTTCCCGGTCGTCTTAAGCGACGCGGTATGGGAGCAGAAGAAGCGGCTGATCGAACAATATGGCCCGCATCAGCAATAATAATAGCGGCGGTCGCTCCGTGCGATCGCTGCTTTCTCATTATAGAGGAAACGATACTTGTTGAATCCGTATTTTTCCTGCACAATAGAAGCAATTCATTGATTTAGGCGGAGGTAGAGAATGAAGCTAAGAGTGTCTGCAGTACAGTATCATCTGCATTCGATCGACTCGTTCGAGGCGTTCGCAGCACAGGTGGAACATTATATTCGGACAGCGGATGAGTTCGGTTCGGAGTATGTGCTTTTCCCTGAGTTTATGACAACGCAGCTCATGTCCATTCCGGGAGCGGACGGCAAGGCGCGCAGCATCGAGGAGCTGCCGGATTTTACGGAGGCATACATTGAGCTGTTCAAAGGGCTGGCTGCCCGTTACAGCATGTACATTATTGGGGGAACGCATGTTATCCGGAGCGGCGATAACCTGCTTAATGCAGCGCATCTGTTCGCGCCGGACGGAACAGCCAGCGTGCAGCCGAAGCTGCATATTACGCCGACCGAAGTGACCGAGTGGAACATGAAGGCTGGCGATGGGGTAACGGTATTCGATACGCCTAAGGCGAGGATCGCGATGCTGACATGCTATGATATCGAGTTTCCGGAGATCGTTCGCATGGTGCGTGCGCTTGGGGCGGACGTTATTTTCTGCCCATCGTGCACGGATGATCGCCAAGGCTTCTATCGGGTACGGTATTGCGCGCACGCGCGGACGATCGAGAACCAGATTTATGTGGTGACGACAGGCACGGTTGGCTCGCTGCCAACGGTCGATTTCATGCGGCTTAATTATGGGCAAGCGGCCGTNCTGGCGCCGAACGACATTCCTTTCCCGCCGCGCGGCATCATGGTAGAAGGCGAGATCAACAACGATATGATNGTTACAGCGGATCTTGATCTGTCGCTGCTGTACGAGGTTCGNGAACGCGGCTCGGTTATGACGTGGCGGGACCGCCGTACCGATCTTTATCCCGATTGGAAGTGATGCGCGATGTACCGTAAGCAGCTGTTTGTGATGAACGATGGCAGGCCTGTACCTGCCATTGTACGAAGCTACACGGAGGCGGATTTCGATGCGCTCATCGAAATTCAATCGGAGTGCTTCCCGCCGCCATACCCGCCTGAGCTGTGGTGGAACAAGGAGCAGCTGGCGAACCATGTGCATTATTTTGCCGATGGCGCGTTGTGTATAGAAGTGGATGGCAGGCTGGCAGGGTCAATGACCGGACTGATTGTGAAGACGGATGAACAGGACCCGAATAGCAGCGCGCATAGTTGGGAGCAGATGACGGACGGCGGATACATACGCAATCATAATCCTTCGGGCGATACGCTCTATGTCGTCGATCTATGCGTCAGACCTCAGTACCGCAAGCTGCGCCTGGGACAATGGCTCATGTTCTCGATGTACGATGTCGTTGTTCATCACCGGCTGAAGCGGCTGCTCGGAGGCGGGCGGCTGTCCGGCTATCATCACGTGGCGGATTCGATGACGCCAGAACAGTATCTGGATGCAGTCATCCGCGGTGAGCAGAACGATCCGGTCATCTCATTCATGCTGCGTGTAGGCCGGACGCCAATTGGCGTTGCACATAACTATCTGGATGATGAGGAGTCGGGCAACTGCGCAGCGCTGATGGAGTGGCGCAACCCGTTTCGCAACGGCTAACGGCTAATTTAATATAAGGAGCTGGCTATAAGAGTATGGAATACAAACGCATTACTTCGATTCATGATCCATTATTCGCGCAGATGCATGCACTGATGGGCCGCGT
>Ga0065721_10049213_pt1 | contig 41624 bp, 33 predicted proteins | sample Mesricmetagenome_FD_59108 | JGI IMG/M metagenome (GOLD analysis project Ga0065721, IMG submission 59108) | Mesophilic microbial community from rice straw/compost enrichment Sample: eDNA_1 v2 (version 2) | ecosystem: Engineered > Solid waste > Grass > Composting > Bioreactor | place: USA: Davis... | reverse complement strand
AATGGCCCGGCCCGCCGGCAGTTTTGTGCTTTCGGCAAGGTATCGCGGAAATGACAAAACCACCGCTCTCGAAAGCCGCGGAATGCGCATCGAGCGTGTGGTGAAGAACCTCACCGACCCCGCACGCAACGGAACCCCGGAGGCCCCGATCAAACTCGGCGACCAGCTGTTGATTTCCTACCGGTTCTCTTCGGAAAAACCGCAGGCCTTCGTGGCGGTGGAGGACCTGCTTCCGGCCGGGGTCGAGGTAGTGAATCCCCACCTGGCCATGTTTGGCAAATACTACGCCCCGCCGGACCCCGGTCTGCCCGAAGCGGATCTGTCGTACAGCGAAATGCGCGACCAGCAAACCACCCTGTATTTCGACCGCCTGCCCGCCGGATCAACCTCGTATGCCGTGCTGGCCCGCGCCACCGCCGCCGGCACCTTCACCTGGCCCGCCGCCCAGATCCAGCCGATGTACGACAGCCGGTTCTTCGGCCGCTCCCCCTCGAGCACATGCGTGGTCACCGAATAAAAATCGGCCTGATCGCTCTGATCAGTCTGGTTGGTCCGATCGGTCTGATCAGCCTGATCCGCCCCATCGGACCGATCAAAAAAATCCCGCCGCCGGATGCCACCCCGGTGCTGCGCGACATACGGGGCCGCCCGATTGCGGTGATGCCGACCGCCCGGACGCGTGAGGCCTATCCGGGGAGGCTGCGGGATTTCGGTCCCTGGCTTCCGCTTGCCACCGTGGGCATCGAGGACCATCGCTTCTGGCGCCATCGTGGCATCGACTGGCACGCCCTGGGCGGGTCGCTCGTGCGCAACCTCCGAAACGGACGGGTCATTTCCGGTGCGTCAACCATCACGCAGCAATTGCTGAAAAACACCTCTCCCCAAGGACCGCGCACCCTGTCCGCCAAGGTTCGGGAAATCTTCACGGCCTGGAGGCTGGAACGCCACGAGCCGAAGGAACGCCTCCTCGAAGCTTATCTCAACCACCTGGATTACGGAAACCGCCGCATCGGCCCGGAGGCGGCCGCCCGGGCCTATTTTGGAAAAACCGCACGCGACCTCACCCTGGCCGAGGCCATTTACCTCGCCGGACTGCCGCAGGCTCCGTCCCGGTTGAATCCGTGGAAAAACCCGGCGGCCGCCCTCGCGCGCTACCGGCGCAATGTGCGCCGCCTCGCCGCGCTGGGGCTATTGCCCGAAGGCACCAACCCGGACGTTCTGCTGGCCGCACCGCCGAAGGTTGAACGATACGAACCGCCCGCCGAAGCACCGCATTTTGCCGCCCTGGTGCCCGTGCGCTCCGCGCCGGAAATCCCCACCAGTCTCGACCTGGATCTTCAGAAAATGACCGACCGCCTGCTGCGGGAACATCTGGCCGGCCTGCGCGGACACCATGTCGGCGAGGTGGCGGCCGTCCTCATCGACAACCGCACCGGGGAGGTCCGCGCGCTGGCCTGCGCGGGCGAAGCCCGGCACGCGGCGATCAATGCCGCCCTACAGCCGCGAAGCTGCGGATCCACGCTCAAGCCGTTTTTATATCTCACCGCCCTCGAACGCCGGGAACTCACCGCCGCGTCCCTGCTTCCCGACACCCCGGACGCCATCACCGCGGAATACGCCGATTACGATCCCCGGAATTACTCGGGAAAATTCCGCGGACCGGTGCGGGTGCGCGAAGCGCTGGGCAATTCGCTCAACGTGCCCGCCGTGGTCACCCTCGGCCGTCTCGGGGCGCGCCGCGTTCACGACGCCCTGCGCGGTTGGGGGCTGAATTTCGCCGACTCGTTCGACGAATCCGGCGCGGGGTTCATTCTCGGCAACGCCCGGGTGACCCTGCTCGATCTGGCGGGGGCCTACGCGGCGCTGGCCCGCGGCGGACTGGCCTGCCCGCCCCGGGTCACTCCCCGGCAACTCGCGGACGTTTCCCGGGTCGCCTCCCCTGAAGCCTGCGCCATCATCACCGACATCCTCTGCGACCCGGCGGCCCGGCGCACGACGTTCGGGTGGCAATCCCCGCTGGATGTGGGACGGCGGACCGCGGTGAAAACCGGCACCAGTTCGGGATTTCGCGACGGCTGGTGTGTGGGGTTCAACCGGGACCACACCGTGGCCGTCTGGGCGGGGAACCTCGACGGACAGCCCATGGCCGAGATGCTCGCCGTGCGCGCCGCCGCCCCGTTGTGGTCCGCGATCATGCGCCACCTTTACGAACGGGGGGACGAACCGCTGCCCGACCCCGCGCCTTCGGAAAAACTGCAGTCCCTCGACGTGGCCGCCGAAACCGGTCTGCTGCCGCGTGCGGGCGAGCCCGTGGTCAGGGAATGGTTCCTGGCCGGCACCGCGCCCACGGAAGAAGCCGCAACGCGCTACTCCGCCGACGGCACGCTGGAACTTCCCCCGGAATACGCACGGTGGTGCGCCAGTCCGCAGAACCACCTCGGCGCGCACGTGCGCTCCGCGGGATTGAAAATTCTCTTCCCGCGCGACGGCGCGACGTTTCTCTACAACGAAAACCTGCCCGCCCGTCAGCAGGAACTCGTCCTGCAAAGCAGCCGGGATCCCTGCGAATGGTTCCTCAACGGCCGCAAGCTCGACCAACCGGTCGTTCCGCTGCGCCGCGGACACTGGACGCTGGTGGCCCGGACCGGTACCGAAACCGCGGAAACGAAGTTTTCGGTGGAGTGAGGGAATCCGCTATTCCGTCGGAATCCCGTGCTGCCTGAGCACCTCCATCAGCTTTTCCGGGTGTTCCTTCTTGCAGTCCTTCAGGACCACGTCGCCGGCCACAAAGTTGTCGAAGGTGCCGCGGACCCCGATGCGTTCGCCGACCGTGACGAAGGCCGTGTCGTCCTTCACGTTGCCGTCCCGGCCGCGCCGGAAGACGGAAGCCTGACTGCCGTCCTCGGAAACCTGAACGGTGGCGTCCTGCGTCCAGCCCGGCAGTTCGGCCAGCGGGAAGACACACTTCACGTCCGGCGTGGGATTGTTGGCCAGCTGGAGAAAAACCTGCAGCGGATTCCCGGCGCTGTCCTGCGACTGGGCGATCTGGCCGACCCGGCCGTAAACGAGGAGGCGCTGACCGTTGTATTTCCGGAGGGCCGCCTCCGGCTGCGTGGAAAAGTCGCTGACCACCTGCTCGAGGGTGACAAAACCGTCGGGCGGCAGCGGGGCGAGCGTGGCATTCTGGGCAAAAAGTCCGGCAACCGTGGCGAGGAGCGCGAGGGGGATTGGTTTCATCGCGCCCATCCTCCACGTTTTTCGGGAAAGCTCAATCCGTTATCCCGGCGTTTGGGGGCGACGGAATGCCGTCCACCGCGGGGCCGGGTCCGGTCACGGTTCCCGCCGTCCGAAGGCCTTCACAATCGCCTCCACCAATCCGGGGATGTCGTGCCGGGCGGCTTCGGCGTCGACCTTCCAGCCGAGGGTTTTCATCGTGCGGGAAGTGACGGGACCGATGCTGGCGGTCTTGAGTCCTTCCGGCAGCGGAAGGTTGAGCGCATGGAAATTTTCCGCCGTGGACGAACTGGTGAACGTGATGATGTCCGCCCCCTCCTCGCGGAAGCGCCGGATGCCGCCGGCGACATCGTCGGACTCCGGAACCGTCCGGTAGGCAATGGCCTCGTCCACGATGGCCCCGAGCCGGGTGAGTTCGGCCGCCACCACTTCGCGTCCGCCCTCGGCGCGAACGACAAGAAACTTGAGGTTTTCGACGCTCGTTTCCTTCCGCAGTTTTTCGACGAGTTCCTCGGCGACGGATTTCTCCGGCAAAACATCCACCTGCAGGTGAAAGCCGCGGAGACGCTCGGCGGTGGAGGGTCCGATGGCGGCGATGCGGGCGCCGCCCAACTCACGCGCGTCCTTGTAGATCTCGTAAAAGGCCTGGAAAAAGGCATCCACCCCGTTGGGGCTCATGAAAATGAGCCAGTCATACATGTGGGCGTCGGCCACCAGTTCATAAAACTCGCGCTTGTTGGGCGCGGGTTCGATCCGGATGGTGGGCAGTTCAAATGCATCGGCGCCCAGCGCGCGCAGGCGCTCGACCAGTTCCCCCGCCTGGCTGCGGGTGCGGGTGACGGCGATGCGCCGTCCAAAGAGGGGCAGGGATTCGAACCAGTTCAGCGAATCGCGGAGGTTCACCGCGCTGCCGAAAACCGCCACGACGGGCGCCTTGAACCCGGCGGATTCGGCCTTGCCGGCAATGTCGGCCAGCGTGCCGGTGAGCGTTTCCTGGCGTCCGGTGGTGGCCCGGCGGATGAGGGCCACCGGGGTGGAATCGGTCATTCCCGCCCGGCGCAGGTTCTCCGTGATCCCGGCGAGCCGTTCCATGCCCATCAGCATGACCTTCGTCCCCGGCACGGCGGCCAGGGCGGCGTAGTCGACGGCGGACGCCTCCTTCCCGGGATCCTCGTGACCGGTGAAAATGGTCAGCACCGCATTGTGGGCCCGGTGCGTCACCGGGATGCCGGCATAAGCCGGACCGGCCAGGGCGGACGACACCCCCGGAATGATTTCGAACCGGCAACCCGCGCGGGCCAGAGCCTCGGCTTCCTCGCCGCCGCGTCCAAAGACAAACGGATCCCCGCCCTTGAGCCGGACCACAATTTTGCCCGCCCGGGTTTTCTCCACCAACAGGGCGTTGATCTCCTCCTGGGAAAGCGTGTGCGCGCCGGCGGTCTTGCCCACATAAATCCGTTCGGCGGACACGGGCGCAAAGTTCAACAGGGCCGGATTGCACAGATGGTCATGGACCACCACATCCGCGCGCTCCAGGCAGGCGCGCCCCTTGAGCGTGAAAAGCCCCGGATCACCCGGACCGGCGCCGGTGAGATAACAGATTCCTGATTTCATGAAGACGGACAGGATAGGCCGGGATTGGAGAAAATGGCACAGGCAAAATCGATCGAAAAGGGCCCCACACCGCGGGCCGTGTCCCGCCCACGGGAAAATCCGCCTTTCCGATGCCTTGCCGCCGGTTTCCCACCCGGCTCCCCCCACCGCCATCGGGGGAACCCGTGGACGCCGATGGAGGAGGGAGGAACAAGGCGGAAAGCGGGGAAGGCGAAAAACATTGCAGGCCGCCGCAACGAGTGCTGCGACGGCCTGCTGTTCCCCCCAGAACAAGGACAATAAAAGCAGATGGCGTGCCAAGATGAAGGCACTGCCGGGAAATTATTTTAAATAATTCATATAAAGCGAGTTACGAACACACCCATCTCTCTGCCGCACTGTTTCTTTCCGTCCCATTTCCTCTCCGAGGTGGCCAAAAAGTAACTTTTCCCCCCGGGCAATTGGTGACACATTTTCCGCCCTTTCTCACTTTTCTGAATATGAGCAGTCCCGAAAAACACACGTTCCAAGCTGAGATTGCTCAGCTTCTCGACATCGTCATTCACTCGCTCTACACGGATAAGGAGATTTTCATCCGCGAGCTGATTTCGAATGCGGCGGATGCGTCGGAAAAGCTCCGTTTTCTTCAGACCTCCGGTGAAGCCGTTTTTGAACCCGACCGGGAGCTGAAGATTTCCGTCACCACCGACGACACGGCGCACACCATTTCCATCGCCGACGCCGGGGTGGGCATGACGCGCGATGAGCTCATTGAAAACCTCGGCACAATCGCCCATTCGGGTTCGAAGGCGTTTCTCCGGCAGATCAAGGAAAACGCGGGCAACCCGAACATCATCGGCCAGTTTGGCGTGGGATTTTATTCCGCCTTCATGGTGGCGACGAAGGTGACCGTTTACACGCGATCCTACCGGCCGGATGACCGCGGCTGGATCTGGAGTTCCGACGGTGTGAATTCCTACGAGATCGAGCCCGGCAGCGACCTGCCGCGCGGCACCAAGATCGTCATCAACCTGAAGGAGGCCGACCGCGAATTCTCCCGCGCCCACCGCGTGGAGTCGATCATCCGGCGGTATTCCAACTTCGTCGGCTTTCCCATCGAGCTCAACGGGGAGACGGTCAACACGATCAACGCCATCTGGACCCGCAGCAAGCCGGAGCTGACCGATTCCGACTACGAGGAGTTTTACAAATTCATCGGACACGACATCGATGCGCCGCTGTACCGGTTCCATTTCAGCGCCGACGCGCCGCTGGCCATCAACTCGCTGCTCTTCGTGCCGAAGCACAGCCTGGAGAAGCTCGGCATGCCGAAGATCGAGTCCGAGGTGCATCTCTACTGCCGCAAGATTCTCATCCAGTCGAAGGCCAAGGGACTGCTTCCGGAATGGCTGCGTTTCCTCAAGGGCGTCGTCGACAGCGAGGACCTGCCCCTCAACATTTCGCGCGAGACCATGCAGGACTCGGCGCTGCTGGCGAAGCTCAACAAGGTGCTGACCGGCCGCTTCCTGAAGTTCCTCGAGGACGAGGCGAAGGCGGATCCGGAAAAATACGCCGGCTTCTTCAAGGAATTCGGCCACTTCCTCAAGGAGGGCATCGTCAGCGACTTCGCCCACCGCGAGGCGCTGGCCAGGCTGCTGCGCTACGAAACGTCCTCCTCCGAGACACCGTCATCCCTCGCCGACTATGTCTCGCGCATGCCGGAGGAGCAGAAGGAGATTTATTACGTCTCCGCCCCGACCCGCGAAGCCTGCCAGGCCAGTCCGTATTACGAGGCGCTGAAGGCCAGGGGGTATGAGGCGCTGTTCCTGCTCGATCCGTGGGACGAATTTGTCATGGAACACCTGCGGGAGTTTGAGGGCAAGAAACTCGTTCCCGCCGAGAAGGCCGAGATCAGCGTCGAGGCCGGGGAAACCAAACTCGACGACACGGCGGCGCGGCTGCTTTGCAATTTCATCAAGGAAACGCTCGGCGACAAGGTGGACGAGGTGCGCGTTTCGACGCGGCTGGTGGACAGTCCCGCCGTGGTGGTGGAAAGCGAGAAGGGCATGACCTCCAGCATGCGGCGCATTCTCAAGAATCTGAACCGCGACCAGGAGAGTCCCTTCAAACAAAACCTCGAGATCAATCCCAACCACCCGCTGCTCGTCGGCCTGGAAAAGCTCCGCCACACCAATCCGGACGTCTCGAAGCGGATCGCCGAGCAGATTTACGACAACGCGCTCATCACCGCCGGTCTCCTCGAGGATCCGCAGGCCATGCTCCGGCGGATCAACTCCCTGCTGGAGGAATTGGTGTCGAAATAGGACCCGCGGCCAAAGGGTTCGACGGAGGGCGTCCGGAAGGGCGTCCTCCGGGAGGACGTGCCGCCGGACGAATCCGTCCCTGTTCCGGCGGAGCCGTCCTTCCGCGAAGTCCTTTGCATTGCCGGATGTTTTTCGCTAAAAGGCCGGGCGGAATGAGCTTCCGCCCGATCCCCTTTGTCTGCAGCGTTCTCGCCGGCGCGGCGGTTCTGTCCGCCCAGGAGCCGATGACGGACAAGCAACTTGAAAAGGAGCTGCAGGAATCCTCGGAGGAGCACATGCGGGCGGAGTTGGGGGTAAACGACATCACCACCCCCCTCATCGCCAACATCCTCAAGGAATTCGGCACCTTTCAGCCGATCCCGCTCGACCTGATTGCCCAGGCGCCGCTGGACGCCGTTTACGACAACCGTCTGCAGACGGCGCTTTTTTTCGGGTCCCTGGTGGCCGACGGTTTCATGCTCACCATTGCGGAGCGGCCGCAGGACATCCAGAACATCGGCCGTGCGCTCATCAAGCAGTCCCGCGCCCTCGGCGTGGGGGACCGCCTCACCAGCCGCAGCAAAAGCCTCTTTGAACTGAGCGACAAGGGCGACTGGCAGGGCATGCGCGAGGAACTCATCCGCACGCAGGGGGACGTGGAGAAATCCATGCTGGAGCTGCGGGACGAGGAAATGGCCCACATCATCAGTCTCGGCGGATGGCTGCGCGGTTTCCAACTGGCCGTGCACAGCACGGTCCAGCGCTACACGCCGGAGAAGGCCCGGATCCTGGGACGTCCGGAAATCATGGATTACTATCTGGACCGCCTCGACACCCTGCATCCGCGGCTGAAAAAAACCGAGTTTGTCACCACCCTCATCGCCAAGCTGAAGGAACTGCGCCTTCTGGCCACCAACGCCGAAACCGGCGTCCTCAGCGAAAACGATGTCAAAAAGATGGCGATCCTGGCCGACCAGGCGGAAGCCATCGCCATCGGCCCGGTCGATGAGGAAGGCCGGATTCTCAAGAAGCCCGCGCCCTGATGCCTTCGCCCGAGCTCCCCAATTCGCGGGCGCGCGCCTCCATCCCCCGGCCTTTCCCGACGCGATTTCCCCTGCCATGACATCCGACGCTTCCCATGTCCGCCGGTTTCGCCGGCTCGCCGACGCCTATCTGGCCGAAACCCACGAACGGTTTCCCGAGCACGCCAGCCGGCTCGGACTCGAAAAATTCAACGCCCGTCTCGGGGTCAATGACACCGGGGCGCACCGCGCCCAGATCCGCCTGGCGGAAACCACCCTCGCCGAGGTCGAGTCGCAGCCCGAGGCCGCCTTCCGCGGGGACGACTGGCTCGACCGCCGCCTGTTTCTCGCCCTGCTGCGCACCGAGCTGTTGAACGACCGCGACCTGCAGCGCTGGCGGACCAATCCACAGGGTCCCTGTGACACGGCGGTCGACGCCATCTTCGATCTCGTGGTGCGTCACACCGACAACCTGCCCCGCATCCTTCCCGCCATCGAAGCCCGGCTGGAAAAAATTCCCGACTACCTGGAGGCCGGCGCGGAAAACATCCGCTTCCCCGTGCCGCTGTGGACCAAGCTGGCCCGGCGTTCCTGCGAGGGTGCGGTGAGTTTTCTGCGGGACGTCGAACCGGAACTCGCCGGCGCGTCGAAAAACCCCGTGCGTGTGCGCTCGGCCATCGCCGGCGCCATCCGGGCCTTTGAGCGGTATGCGGACGCCATTTCCCGCAAGAAACCCGGTCCGGTCCGCGGCTATGCCATCGGCCGGGAGCGCTTTGAACTGCTCATGCGGGAACGCCTCGGCTTTGACATCAGTCTTCCGGAAGCCAGGGCCAATGGGGAGCGCCTCGTCCGGCAGCTCACCGTCCAACTGGAGGAGGAGGCCCGCCGGCTGGGAGGGCGCAGCGCCCGTACCCTTCTGGAATCGGCCGCCGAAAACTGGACCCCCGAACGTCCGCTCCTCGACGAATACCGCAACGTGACGCTTGTCCTGAAAAGGAGGCTGCGCGCGATGGGGCTAGTCACCCTGCCGAAGGGGGAATCGCTCCAGGTGCTGCCGGCGCCCCCGTTTCTGCGCCACCAATTTCCCACCGCCGCCTACAACGCGCCGCCGCCCTTCTCGAAAAAACAGGAGGGCATCTTCTGGGTGAACGACCTGAGTCTCGGCATCGCCGACGGGGCCAAACGCCTCGCGGAGATCCGTCAGCATTTCGGACTCGAACTCACCAGCGTGCACGAGGGTTATCCCGGACATCACCTGCAGTTTGCCGTGCAAAACCGGCACCCAAGCAAACTGCGCCGTCTGGCCAATCATTCGATCTATTACGAGGGCTGGACCATGTGGTGTGAACACATGGCGGTGGAGCGCGGCCTCGCGGAGGGACGGTTTGTGCGCCTGCAGCAGATCCACGACGCACTCTGGCGCGCCTATCGCATCATCATCGACTGCGGCCTGCACGACGGGACGCTCGACTACAACGGCGCCTGCCGCGTGTTGATGGACGGCGTGGGATTCACCCGCGCCCGCGCGGCCGGCGATGTGAACTGGTACACCAGCTCGCCCACCATTCCCATGAGCTACCTGCTGGGACGCCTCGAGGTGGAAAAACTTTATCAGCGCTTCGTCATCCGCGGGAGCTGGTCGCTGAAGAAATTCAACGACTGGATGCTTTCCCACGGCGCGCTGCCGTGGAGCTGGATTGTGAAGGCGTACGACGCGGCCTGAGAAAATTCGGATTGCGGAAGGGAACGCGACCGGCGGGATTTCCCTTCGCGAAGAAATCCCATGGCGGGCCGCGGGTTTTGGCGGCATGCTGGAAATCATGAACCCGCTCTCTCCGCAAGCCGACCGGGCCGCCGGGGCGATTGTGGGCGCCTTCATCGGAGACGCCCTCGGCCTTGGTCCGCACTGGTATTACGATCTCGGGGAACTGCGGCGGGACTTCGGCGGATGGATCTCCGATTACACGGCGCCGAAGCCCGACGCCCGCTACCATCGCGGCATGAAGGCGGGCGAGCTTTCACAAACCGGCCTGCTTTTGCTGATGCTGCTTCGTTCGGTGGCGGAAAACGGGGGCTATAACGAGGGGGATTTCACGCGGCGGATGGAGGACGAGCTGCTGCCCAAACTGGACGGCCGGCCGCACGGCGGTCCCGGCGGCTACACCAATCATTCCATCCGCCAGGTCTGGCATTCCCGGGTTCGCGAGAAAAAGCCCTGGGGCGAAACGGCGGGCCACGCCGACACCTCAGAAGCCGCGGAACGGGTGGTGATCCTGGCCGCCCGGTATGCGGACGATCCCTTCCGCGCGGCCGAGGCGGCCCATGCCAATACGCTGCTCACGCAGAACGATCCGCTGGTCGTTCAGCACAGCGTGGCCTTTGCGTCGGTCCTCGCCGCCCTGGTGCGGGGCGAAAAACTGGACACCCGGCTTTCCGGCCGGCTGATGAATCTGGTGGAGGACGGCACCCTGCCCTTTGTCGCGGAAACATCCGCCGCGGCCGTCCCGGGCGGGAAAAAATCCTTCGGTTTCGCCTCCCCGGATGCGCTGCTTTTGCCGTCCTGGATCGCCGGGGCGGCGAACGATCCGGACATCCGCATCGAGCCGGCGTGGAAGGTCGCGCAGGTGTACGGCATGTCGTGCGCGATTTCCTTCGTTCTGCCCGCCGCCTATTACCTGGCGGCGCGGTTTCCGGACGACTTCGAATCCGCCGTGCTGCATGCCCTCAACGGAGGCGGGCAAAACATGTCCCGCGCCTGCCTCACCGGCGCGCTGGTGGGGGCGCAGGTCGGGCTGGGCGGCATTCCCCGGCGTTTCATTGACGGCTTGGTGGACGGAGGGGAAATTGTCAAACTGGCCCGCGCCATCTTCGAACAAAGACCATGAGCGCATCTGTCACCGGAAGCTGCCTCTGCGGCGGCGTGCGTTATGAGGTGAAACCGCCCGCCGTGCGGTTCCAATACTGTCATTGCCTCTCCTGCCGCAAGGCCACCTCGTCGGCCCACGGGGCGATGATTTTCTTCCCGCCGGAGAACTTCCGCTGGCTGGCGGGCGGGGAACTCATCGAGCGGTTCACCGACGAAAAGGAAAATCCGGGCTACATGCGGTGGTTCTGCCGGACCTGCGGGTCCGCGGTGCCGCGGTTCAATCGGACCAGACAGTTCATGCTGGTCCCCGCAGGCACGCTCGACGGCGACCCCGGGGTGCGTCCCGAACGGAGCATTTTCTGGGATGAGCGCGGACCCTGGTATGTCGGGCCGGAGGCACTTCCCAAATTCGCGGAAGGCCCCGATTCCGCGCCACGTTGAGGCGTATTCAAAAGGTCGCGCCGCTTTGCCACATTGTGGCAATCCATGGGTTCTTGGCCCCAAGGGAGCCGGGCTAGGGAATTGGCGCCCCTTTGGCGCTCCACCGGGACTCCTCCGCCGGAGCCTTCGCGGGAAGGCGCGCCTCCAGCCATTCCGCGATGTCCTGCAGGACCGCATCGCGGTCAAAGTCATTCCACAGGCAATGGTAGGCGTCCGGGTAAACCCGGAGGGTCTTGTCGGTTGAGGCGATTTCGCGGAACCAGGCCTCCACCTGGTCGGCATCCAGGAAGACATCACGGCCCGCAGCCAGGACCAGACAGGGCACCGTCATTCCCCGGGCGGCTTCCCCACAGGACGTGATGAGATCGCCCATGGCATGGAGGAAATGAACCGTGAACGCGGGGATGGCGTGCGGCGCGGACCGGATGCGCTGCAGATGGTCCTGGTCGCGGGTGACGGGCAGGGTTTCCTTTTTGCCGGAGACAAACCAGGAATGCCGGAACCGCATGCGCGGCACCAGCCGGGCGGCCCAGCGCAGGACGGTGCGCACGGGAGCCGGCGTGGGACGGCGCAGCGCCACCACGGGCGCTGAAAGAATCACCCCATCCACGGCGATCTGGCGGGAGGCCACCGCCCGGCACACGAGCAAGGCGCCCATGCTTTCGCCGCAGAGAAACACGGGAAGTCCCGCATGACGGCCGGTGACCTCGCGCGCAAAGGCGGCGATCTCCGCACACATCGCGGGCACATCCAGGTAGTGTCCGCGACGGTCCGTCCGGGGATCATGCCCCTGACCGCGGAGATTGAGCCCGTAGCAGCAAAGGCCCGCGGCGGTCGCCCGTTGCGCGAGCGGGAGGAATTCGTCCGCCGCCCCGCCCATGCCGTGCACACAAACCAGCACGGCCCGGGGTGACCCCGCCGGTTCCCATTTCTCACAGGGAAACACATCGCCGTCCGGAGCTGTCCACGCGAATTGCATCTGCGGAAGATTCGGATTGCTTTTCCGGCCCGCAGGCAAGCAATTTCCCCCCATGCGCACCCTGCTCGCCTGTCTGCTCGCCGTCTCGGCCTCCCTTTCCCCCGTCTTCGCCGGACGCTTGGACATCGCCGTGATCCAGTTCCCCGAGGAAAAGACCCCGGAGGAACTCGACGCCGCCCTGGCGCGGGTGAACCTGTTCGAAATGACCAATTCGAACCGCACCATGACCCGCGAACCCTACCTCAAGGGCGGGTATGTGCTCTTTGCCCAGAGCCTTTCCGTGAGCCCCGGAGCGACGTTCGGCAGCTCGACACGCATCAAGGACGAACGCGCCGAAGTTCAGGGAAGCTACACCGGGGGCACCCTTTCGGTCACCATTGACATCAGCGAAGGGGTGAAAGCCGGCCTGCGCAGCTTCCAGAACAAGGTCTACAGCGGCTCGGGCTCCCTCCCGGCCGGCGCACCCGCCGTCATCAGCCTCCGCCGCATCAAGGGCAAGTCCACCCAGGTCGTCAAGGGCCAGTCCCGGCTGGAGCAATATCAGCTCTCCACGGCCATCATCGCCCAGTATACGCCGTAAGGAGACGTCCTCCCGGCACGCCTTTCTTCGCGTTTCCGCGAGAAATCCGAAGGACGGGGCCGCACGGGGAACGCGGTTCGTGGAACGCAACAATTGCCCTTCGCCGGGATTTCTGCACATTCTGGCGGAAATATGGCCAACTATGATCTGATCGTCATCGGTGCCGGACCGGCAGGGTATGTCGGAGCGATCCGCGCCGCGCAGCTTGGAAAAAAGGTCGCCGTCGTCGACTTTGAACGGGGGGGCGGCACCTGCAACAACTACGGCTGCATTCCCACCAAGGCGCTCCTGAAGAACGCGGAGCTTTACCATGAAGTCAAACACCGCGCCGCGGAGTTCGGCCTGAAGGTCGAGGGATTGTCCTACGACTGGTCCGCCATCATCAAACGCTCGCGCACCGTCTCGGAAAAAGGCTCCGCCGGTCTCGATTTCCTCTTCAAGAAGAACAAGATCGACTTCATCCGCGGCACCGCCAGCCTGGACAAGGCCGGGGAGGTCACCGTGAAGCTCGCCGACGGCAAGCAGGAAAAACACACCGCCGGCAAGATCCTCATCGCCACGGGCTGCACGGCCCGCGAGATGCCCGGACTGCCCTTCAATGGCAAGACGGTCATCAGCTCCAAGGAAGCCCTCCAGCTGCCCGAGCAGCCGAAGTCCGTCGTCATCATCGGCGCCGGTGCGATCGGCGTGGAATTTGCCTACTTCCTGAACGCCTTCGGCACGAAGGTGACCCTCGTCGAGATGCTCCCGAACATCCTCCCGGTCGAGGACACCGAGGTCTCGGTCGCTCTGGAAAAATCCCTCGGCAAGCAGGGCATCACCATCCTCACCAACCACAAGACCACCAAGACCGAGGTCAATGACAAGGGGGTCAAGGTGACGGTCGCCGACGCCAAGGGCGCGGAAAAAACCCTCGAAGCCGAAAAGGTCCTCGTGGCCATCGGCGTGGCGCCGGTCCTGCCCGGCGGCTCCCTCAAGCTCGGCCTCACCGACCGCGGGTACATCCAGACCAACGACAACTACGAAACGACGGTCAAGGGCGTCTACGCCGCCGGCGACATCATCGGACCCCCGTGGCTCGCCCATGTGGCCAGCTATGAAGCCGTGCAGGCCGTGGAAGGCATGTTTGTGCCGGGCCACAAGCCGAAAAAAGTCACCGTCTTCCCCGGATGCACCTACTGCCATCCGCAGGTGGCCAGCGTCGGCCTCACCGAGCGCGCGGCCAAGGAAAAGGGCCTCGAATTCAATGTCGGCAAGTTCCCGTTCATGGCCAGCGGCAAGGCCCGCGCCATCGGCGAAACCGACGGTTTCGTGAAGCTCATCACCGGCAAGAAGCACGGCGAAATCCTCGGCGCCCACATCATCGGGCCCGACGCGACGGAAATGCTCGCCGAGCTCGAGCTCGCGATCACCAACGAGCTCACGCTGGATGAAATCCACGCGACCATCCACGCCCACCCGACCCTCAGCGAGGCCATCCACGATGCCGCCCTCGCGGCCGAAGGCCACCCGATCCACAGCTGATTCCTTCCGGACAGGGCGGTTTCCACACCGCCCTGTCCCTTCTCCCCCACGACGCGAGACCCCTCCCCGTCCCGCGTCCCGGACATTCGTCCCGTCCGCATCCTTCCCGGAAACCGTGCTCCGGTCCCACCAGGTGGACTTCGTGTTCATGACGGCCCGGTGGACCGCGTAATCCGCGCGTCGCCCCCTACCGTTTTTCGAGACCGCGAAGAAAAAGATCGCTAAAGGCGTCCGCGACGGCCGTGTCCTCCGTTGGCAGGGCGTGGTCAGGAAACAATTCCCGCGTGAGGGTATAGCTGCGCAGCATGCCCGTGAAGGCCTGGGCCGCGGTCCGCGGGTCCACCTCACGGAAGGTCCCCTCCCGAATCCCCCGGCGGATCAACTCCTCCACCTGCAGGACCAGACGGCGGACAAACTGGTCGTAAAATCCCACCGCCAGTTCATGGCCTTCCAGGGCGCTGTGGTAATACAGACGCAGGAATTCCGGGTCGGCACAGCGCAGAAACGCCTGCGCCACCTGACGCAAGGCCTCCGGGGCGGGAACCCGGTCGCAGCCCGCCGCCCGCAGGATGCGCGTGACCTGCTCGTCCTCGAGCCGGGCCTGCAAAATGGCGGCATAGAGGTCGCTCTTTGCGGGGAAATGCCTGAAAATCAACGCCTCGTTCACCTTGGCGTGGCGCGCAATGGCCGCCGTGGTCGTGGCCTTGAATCCGCGGGCCGCAAACAACTCCCGCGCGGCCGCCAAAATTCGGTCCCGGGTCGAAGGAAATTTGTTGCGTTCCCCTGTTGCCTTGCGATGTTTTCGCATTACTGTAAGCGTTCACTTACATTCTACCACATGGCGGAGGGAAAACACATTCTTTTGATCACGTTGGGGGTTGTGATGCTGGGTGGCTGCGGACGGCCGACCGTCCCGAAGGGACCGCCTCCCCCGCCGCGGGTGGTCACGACGCTTCCGGTGGAACGGGAGGTTTTTGAATACGAGGATCTGCCGGGCCGCATCGAGGCCATGGAGGAGGTCGTCATCAAGGCCCGGGTGACGGGATATCTGAATCAGGTGGCCTTCAAGGAGGGCACCGAGGTGAAAAAAGGCGACCTGCTGTTTTCGATCGATCCGCGGGAGTATCAGGCGGAGGTGGAGGCGGCCAACGCCGCCCTGCAGCAGGCTCAGGCCAAGTATCTGCAGGAACAGTCCGATCTGGAGCGCGCCAAGCAACTGAGCAAAAGCACGGTGATTGCCCGTCAGGAGCTGGAAAACCAGAGCACCGAGGTGCTCGAGGCGGCGGCGGGCGTGCGGGCGGCGCAGGCGGCCCTGGCGAAGGCGCAGTTGAACCTGGAGTATACGCAGATCCGGGCGCCGATTGACGGCAAGATCAGCCGCACGAACGTCACGGCGGGCAATCTGGTGGCCGCGGGCGACACGCTCACAAGCATCGTGCGGCAATCCCCGGTTTACGTGTATTTCGAGGCCCCCGAGCGTGCGGTGCTCCGGTGGGACCGGATTGTGAAGCATTTTTCGGGTCAGGGCCTCGCCTGCCACCTGCAGGCGCATGTGGGGCTGCTGAACGAGGAGGGATTCCCGCGCAAGGCCCAGGTGGATTTTTCGGACAACGAACTGAACACCGGCACCGGCACGCTGCGTCTGCGGGGTGTTTTGAACAACGACGACCGCCGGCTGCGCATCGGGCTTTACGCCCGCGTGCGGGTGAGTGTGGACCAGCCGCGCAAGACCCTCCTCGTGCCGGAACGCGCCGTGGGCGTGGACCAGGGTCAGCGCTTCGTCTACGTGGTGAATCCCGAAAACAGGATTGAATACCGGAAGGTCACCGTGGGGCAGATCCATGACGGGATGCTCTCCATCCTCGAGGGACTGAATCCGGACGACCGGGTGGTCACCGAAGGGCTGCTGGGCCTGCGTCCGGGCCTGGTGGTGGAACCCGAAACCCACGTGGCTGCGGCCCAATGAATCAGATTCCGCGCTTTTTCATCGACCGTCCCATCTTCGCGGCGGTGGTGGCGATCCTGACCGTCTTTGTCGGACTGATTGCCATGACGGCGCTCCCCGTCGCGCAGTATCCGAACATCACCCCGCCCACGGTTGCGGTGACGGCGTCCTATCCCGGCGCCAACGCCGAGACCATCGCCAGCACGGTGGCCGCCCCGCTCGAGCAGCAGATCAACGGGGTGGACAACATGCTCTACATTTCGTCCACGTCGACCTCGGACGGACAGCTCACCATCACGGTGACCTTCAAGCCGGGCACCGATCCCGACACCGCGCAGATGCTCGTGCAAAACCGCGTGCAGGCCGCGCTGCCCAAGCTGCCGGAAACCGTGCGGGAAAACGGCGTGGTGGTCCGCAAGCGCTCGCCCGATTTCACCATGGCGGTGAGCATCGTCTCGCCGGACAACAGCCGCGACGACCTTTACCTCTCCAACTTCGCCTACCTGCAGATCAGCGACTACCTGGCGCGTCTGCCGGGCATCGGGGACATCCAGTTTTTCGGGGCGCGCGAGTATGCGATGCGCATCTGGCTGAATCCGGAAAAGATCGCCGCGCTGGGAATGACCCCGGGCGATGTGGTGACCGCGCTGCGCGAGCAGAACGTGCAGATTCCCGCCGGCAATGTGGGCGGCCAGCCCGCGCCTCCCGGACTGGATTATCAAATGACCGTCACCACCCAGGGCCGCCTGGAGGACGTGGGTCAGTTTGAGGAGATTGTCATCAAGACCGGCGAAAACGGCCAGGTCGTGCGGGTGAAGGATGTCGCGCGCGTGGAGCTGGGGGCGAAGGACTACACGGTGATTTCGCGCCTCGACGGAAAACCGGCCATCAACATCGGCATCTTCCAGGCGCCGGGCTCGAATGCCCTGGAGGTGTCCCGGAGCGTGCGCGCGGAAATGGAGCGTCTCAAGGAACGGTTCCCGCCGGGGGTGGATTACCGGATCATCTACGACACGACCATGTTCGTGAAGGAGGCCATCGCCTCCGTGGTGCACACCATCTTCGAGGCCTTCCTGCTGGTGGTGGTCGTGGTCCTCGTCTTCCTGCAGACCTGGCGCTCCACGCTGATCCCCATCCTCGCCGTGCCGGTGTCCCTGATCGGCACGCTGGCCGTTCTCCTGGCCTTCGGCTTCTCGCTCAACCTGCTGACCCTGCTCGGCCTCGTGCTGGCCATCGGCATCGTCGTCGACGACGCCATCGTGGTGGTCGAGGCGGTCGAACATCACATGGCCCACGGACTGGAACGCCGCGAGGCCACCCTCAGGGCGATGGACGAGGTGTCGGGACCGATCGTGGCCATTTCGCTCGTGCTGTCCTCGGTGTTCATTCCCACGGCGTTCATCCCCGGCATCACGGGGTCGTTTTACCGGCAGTTCGCGCTCACCATCGCGTTTTCCACCATCCTCTCGATGGTGAATTCGCTGACCCTCAGCCCCGCGCTTTGCGCCCAGTTTTTGCAGTCGCCGCGGGAGAAAAAGGACATCCTGGGGCGCTTTCTCGAGGGCGCATTCGGTTGGTTTTTCCGCATCTTCAACCGCTCATTCGAGGCGGCGCAAAACGGCTACCTGTCCCTGCTCCGCCGCTGCATCCGCTGGAAGGTCGCTTCCCTGGCGGTTTATGTGGCCCTGCTGGCCCTGACCGTCTTCCTCTTCCGGAAGGTGCCCACCGGATTCATTCCCGAGGTGGACCAGGGTGTGATGTTCGTAAATGTGGAACTGCCCGAAGGTGCCTCCATCGAACGCACCACGGCGGTGATGAACCGGGTCGAGGAAATCCTGCAAAAGACCCCCGGCATCACCAACACCATCAACCGGATCGGCAGCTCCAGCGTCACCCAGGCCACCGCGCCCAACACCGGCACCGTCATTTGCGTCTTCGAACCCTTCGAGGAACGGAAGGACGATCCGAAAAAATCCCTCACCGGCATCCTCCGGCATGTGGGGGCGGAATTCGCCAAAATCAAGGAGGCCCGCGTGCTGGCCTTTCCCGCACCCGCCGTGCGCGGACTGAGCACCACCGGCGGCGTCAAGATGATGGTGCAGGATCGCGCCGGGGGCAGTCCGACGGAACTCGAAAAAGCCGTCGCCAAGGTCATCCAGGCCGGGGCGTCCGTCCCCGACTGGAGCCGCCTCTACAGCCTCTACCGGGCCAACACCCCGCAGATCTACGCCGACATCAACCGCATCCAGGCCAAGAGCCAGGGCGTGGACATCGGCGCCATCTCGCAGGCCCTGCAGTTTTACCTGGGTTCCATCTACGTCAACGACCTCACCCTCTACGGAAAACCGTTTCAGGTCACCGCCCAGGCCGACGGCAACTTCCGCGCCCGGGCGGAGGACATCCTGAAACTGCGCACCCGGAATGCCTCAGGCGAGATGGTCCCGTTGGGGGCGCTCATGGACGTGAAGGAAATCTCCGCGCCATCCCGCGTGATCCGCTACAACCTTTTTCCGGCCGCCGACCTCAACGCCAATCCCGCCCCCGGCTACAGCAGCGGCCAGGTCATCGAGGAACTCGCCGCCCTCGCGAAGGAAAATCTGCCGTCGACGTATGGGTTTGAATGGACCGAAACCGCCCTGCAGGAAATCACCGCCGGCAACAGCGCCGCCTTTGTCTTTCCGATCTGCGTGTTTTTTGTCTTCCTTGTCCTCGCCGCCCTCTACGAAAGCTGGTCCCTGCCGCTGGCCATCATCCTCATCGTGCCCCTCTGCGTGCTCTCCGCCCTGGTCGGCATCCTCGTGAGCGGGGGGGACAACAACATTTTCACCCAGATCGGCTTTGTGGTGCTCATCGGCCTCGCCGCCAAAAACTCCATCCTCATCGTGGAATTCGCCAAGCTGATCGAGGACCGCGACGGCAAGCCCCCCCTCGAAGCCGCCATCGAGGCCAGCCGAATCCGGCTGCGCCCCATCCTCATGACCGCCTTCGCCTTCATCCTCGGCGTCGTCCCGCTCGTCCTGGCCACCGGCGCCGGATACGAACTCCGCCGCGCCATGGGCGTGGCCGTGTTTGCCGGCATGCTCGGAGTCACCTTCGCCGGCCTCCTGCTCACCCCGGTGTTTTATGTGGTCATCCGAAACCTCACGGACCGCAAACTCCCGAAAACCCCCACCCACCGCCCCGCGGTTCCCGCCGCTTGAAAGCCCCGGCTCGACGCCCCCTTCGGACCTCAAAAGGCGCGCAGAAAAGCCCTTGCAAACAAAAAGTGACGAATTACGTTATTCGTCACTTTTACCATGTCCAACCGACGCCCGACTCGAGAAGAAACCCGTCAGCGCATCCTGCAGAAGGCGGGGGAGTTGTTTCGCCAGTATGGCTTTGGCAAAACGACGGTGGCGGACATTGCGGGGGAGTTGGGGATGTCCACGGCCAACGTCTACAAGTTTTTTCCGTCGCGAAACGCCATCGTGGAGGCCTGTGCGGAGCGCAATTTTGCGACGATCAGGCGGGAGGTGTCCCGCATTGTGGAGTTGGACCGTCCGGCCATGGCCCGCATCGAGGCCTGCATCCTGAGCATTTACCGCTTCCACAAGGAACTCCTGCAGAACGAGCGGCAGATTTTCAAACTCGTCGCCTCCGCGATCGAGGAGGGCTGGAGCTGCATCGAGGAATTCGATCTATTCATGCGGGAAACCCTGGAAAAGCTGGTGGCCCAGGGCATCGACCGCGGGGAATTTCATCCGACCGATCCGAAGGAGACGGCCGGCGCGTTGCTGGATTGCCTGAGCATTGCGCTGCATCCGCACATCCGCAATGCCGTGGTGCATGACGGCAGCGAGGAACGGGTCCGCGCCCAGCTGCGGCTCCTTTCCAAGGCGCTGACCTGAACCCTTTTCGACCCTTGGGGTGACGCAATCACGGATCCTCACTCCTCACCAAATTTCAAAACCTGCATTCATGAGACTGTTTCAAATTTCCTCACTTTTCGTTTTGGGTGTACTTTTGGGGGGCTGCGGCCGGAAGGCGCCTCCGGCTCCTCCGGCCCGTCCCCCACAGGACGTCGGTGTGGTGACGCTGGCACCGGAGAGGGTGGAAATTGTCACCGAACTGCCGGGCCGGACCGCCGCCTACCGGGTGGCGGAGGTGCGCCCGCAGGTGAGCGGGATCATTTTGAAGCGCAATTTTGAGGAAGGGGGCGAGGTCAAGGAAGGGGAGCCTCTTTATCAAATCGATCCCGCACGCTATCAGGCCGAGTACGACAGTGCGCAGGCGGCGGTGGCCCGGGCGGAGGCGGCGGCCGAGGTGGCCCGTCTTCTTTCCCAGCGCCGGCAAAAGCTGATGGCGACGAGTGTGATCAGCAAGCAGGACTACGACGACACCCAGGCGGCGCTCAAGCAGGCGGAGGCGGACGTGGCCGCCGCGAAGGCCGCCCTGGAGGCGGCCCGCATCAACCTGCTTTACACCAAGGTGCTCTCCCCGATCTCTGGCCGGATCGGACGGTCCAATGTGACCGAGGGCGCGCTGGTGACGAGCGGCCAGCCGGAACCCCTGGCCACCGTGCACCAACTGGATCCCATTTACGTCGACGTCACCCAGTCCAGCGCGCAGCTCCTGAAACTCCGCCGGAAGCTGGCCAACGGCGAGCTCAAGGATGTCCAGGAGGCTTCCGCGCGGCTCATCCTGGAGGACGGCACGGTGTACCCCGAGGTGGGCAAGCTGCAGTTCTCCGAGGTGAGTGTGGATCAGGGCACGGGGTCCGTCACCCTGCGCGCCGTGTTTCCCAATCCCGAACAGGCCCTGCTGCCCGGCATGTTTGTCCGGGCCCTGGTGGCGGAGGGGATCAACGAGGAGGCCCTGCTTGTGCCGCAACGCGGGGTGACACGCAATGCCCGTGGAGAACCCACCGCCCTCGTGGTGGGACCGGACAATCGCGTGGAGCTGCGGGTTCTCAAAACCGACCGCGCCATCGGCGACAAGTGGCTGGTCACGGAGGGACTCAAGGCCGGCGACCGGGTGATCGTCGAGGGTCTGCAAAAGACCGGCCCGGGCACCCAGGTTCATCCCTCGGAGATTGCTCCGGAGAAGTCGGACAACGCGGAGGTTCAGTAATCCATGGCCCGCTTTTTTATTGATCGGCCCGTTTTCGCCTGGGTCATTGCCATCGGCATCATGCTGGCGGGACTGCTGGCGCTGACGCGCCTGCCCGTCGCACAGTACCCGAACATCGCGCCGCCGGCGATTTCCATCTCGGTGAACTATCCGGGCGCCTCGGCCGCCACGGTGCAGAGTTCGGTCGTCCAGGTGATCGAGCAGCAGATGAACGGCATCGACAACCTGCTCTACTTCAGCTCGGAAAGCACGAAGGACGGCAGCATGACCATCACGCTGACCTTCGCGCAGGGTACGGATCCCGACGTCGCGCAGGTGCAGGTGCAGAACAAGCTCGCCCTCGCCACGCCGCTTCTGCCCCAGGAGGTGCAGCAGCAGGGCATCCGGGTGGCCAAGTCGACCCGCAACTTCCTGCTGGTGGTCGGCTTTGTGTCGAAGGACGGCAGCATGACCGACCAGGACATCGCCGACTACATCGTGTCGACGGTGCAGGATCCCGTGAGCCGCACCCCGGGCGTGGGTGACTTCCAAGTGTTCGGCTCCCAGTACGCCATGCGCATCTGGCTGGATCCGGCCAAGCTCAACAAATACGCCCTCACCCCGGGCGACGTGCGCGCCGCCATCGCGGCGCAGAACGTGCAGGTGGCCGCGGGCGAACTCGGCGGCCGGCCGGCCGTGGAGGGCCAGCAGCTCAACGCCTCGGTGATCGGCCCGTCCCGCCTGACTTCGCCGGAGGAATTCGGCAACATCCTGCTCAAGGTCAATCCCGACGGCGGCCAGGTCCGGCTGCGGGACGTCGCCCGCGTGGAACTCGGCGGCGAGAACTACTCCATTTCGGCGAAATACAACAACATGCCCGCCTCGGGCATGGCCATCCGCCTCGCCTCCGGGGCCAATGCGCTGGACACGGTTCAGGCCGTCAAGGACACCATCGAACGCCTGCGCCCCACCATGCCGCCCGGACTGGAGGTCATCTATCCGCTGGATACCGCACCGTTCATCAAGATCTCCATTCACGAGGTCGTCAAAACCCTCTTCGAGGCCATCATCCTCGTGTTTTTCGTGATGTATCTGTTCCTGCAGAACTTCCGGGCGACGCTCATCCCCACGATCGCGGTGCCGGTGGTGCTTCTGGGAACGTTCGGCATGCTGGCCGTGTTTGGATTTTCCATCAACACGCTGACCATGTTCGGCATGGTGCTGGCGATCGGTCTGCTGGTCGACGACGCCATCGTGGTCGTGGAAAACGTGGAGCGCGTCATGTCGGAGGAGGGCCTGTCGCCGCTGGAGGCGACGCGCAAATCGATGGACCAGATCACCGGCGCGCTCATTGCCATCGGTCTGGTGCTTTCCGCGGTCTTTGTGCCGATGGCCTTCTTCGGCGGATCGACCGGCGTGATTTACCGGCAGTTCTCGATCACGATCGTGTCGGCCATGATGCTTTCGGTGGTGGTGGCCATCGTGCTCACCCCCACGCTTTGCGCCTCGCTGCTGAAGCCGGTCGAACGGGGCCACGGCCTGGCCAAAAAGGGCTTCTTCGGCTGGTTCAACCGACTGTTCGACCGCGGCACGCGGGCCTACGAAACCACGCTCCAGCACGTCCTGCGCCGCGCCGGACGTTATGCGGTCATCTACCTCGTCATCGTCGCCGCCATGGCCTACATCATGCAACGGCTGCCGAAGTCGTTCCTTCCGGAGGAGGACCAGGGACGCATGTTCGCGCTGGTCACGCTGCCCCCCGGCAGCACGATTTCCAACACGGAAAAGGTGCTCGACAAGGTCCGCAATTTCTTCCTGGTCGACGAGGCCAGGAACGTCGAGGGCGTCTTCACCGTGGCCGGCTTCGGATTCGCCGGTCGCGGACAGAATGTCGGCATCGCCTTTGTGCGGATGAAGGACTGGGAGGAACGTCCCGGCAAACAAAACCGCGTCGCCGCCATCGCCGAGCGTGCCATGGGGAAATTCATGGCCATCCGCGAAGCCATGGTGTTTCCCATCGCCCCGCCGGCGGTCATGGAGCTCGGCAATGCCAGCGGTTTCGACTTTCAGCTGATGGACGTCGGCAACGTCGGCCACGAAGCCCTCATGCAGGCGCGCAACCAGCTCCTGGGCATGGCGGCGCAAAGCGCCCTCCTCGCCGCCGTGCGTCCCAACGGACTCGATGACGAGCCGCAATACCTCATCGATATCGACCGCGAAAAGGCGAGCGCCCTCGGACTGACCATCTCGGACATCAACACGACCCTTTCCACGGCGTGGGGTTCGGCCTACGTGAACGACTTCGTGGATCGCGGACGGGTGAAGCGCGTTTTTGTGCAGGGTCAGCCCGACTCCCGCATGAAACCCGAGGATTTCGACAAATGGTATGTCCGAAACTCCTCCGGGCAGATGGTTCCCTTCAGCGCCTTCGCCACGGGGCGCTGGGTGTACGGATCGCCGCGGCTGGAGCGTTACAACGGCCGGCCGTCCATGCAGATCCAGGGTTCGGCGGCGCCCGGACTCAGTACCGGCACCGCCATGGAGGAAATGGAACGCCTCGCCGCACAGCTCCCGCCGGGGATCGGCTTCGAGTGGACCGGACTCTCCTATGAAGAACGGGCCGCGGGCGCCCAGGCCGGATCGCTCTACCTGATCTCACTCATCGTCGTCTTCCTCTGTCTGGCAGCCCTCTACGAAAGCTGGGCGGTGCCGTTTTCGGTCCTGCTGGCGGTCCCGCTCGGCGTGTTCGGCGCCGTCGCGGCAACCTGGGCGCGCGGACTGGCCAACGACGTGTTTTTGCAGGTCGGCATTCTGACCATCGTCGGCCTCTCGGCCAAAAACGCCATTCTCATCGTGGAATTCGCGAAGGCCAACTTTGACGCCGGACGGGATCTGCTCGAATCCACCATCAGCGCCGCCCGGCAGCGGTTGCGGCCGATTCTCATGACGTCCATGGCCTTCGGTCTCGGCGTGGTCCCGCTGGCCGTCTCCACCGGCGCGGGCTCCGGCGGTCAGAACGCCATCGGGACGGGGGTGATCGGCGGAACCGTCGCCGCCACCGTGCTCGGCGTCCTGCTCATCCCGCTGTTCTTTGTCCTCGTCCTGCGATTCTTCCGCACCAAACCCCGGCCCGCCAAATCGCCGGCCGCCGAACCGGCCGCCGCCCTCCACGGAGCCTGAACCTCCCGCAAAGCCTCCCCCGCGTCAGAGGGGGAGGCTGCACCGGTCCCAAGGACGTCCGCCCTCCTGCATCCCAAAAACGGGCCCGCACGTCCTCCCCACGCAACAAATTGGTCCCAAATTATTTGTGACAATTATAATCTGTTGCCTAATTACTTATTGACTTGACAATCAACCTCCCTAATTTGCACGGATGTCCCTTTTGATGGTGAAGGAATTTTCACGATATGAATGCCTGCGACAGGCGGCGGCGCGGATGCCGGACGCGAATCCCGGCGTTTGTGAGTTGTTCCTGAACATCCTGCGTACCGGCGACCTGGCGGCCCGGGCGGAGGCGGAGTTTCTTTCCCAGCACGGGTTGAATCAGGCCCGGATGATCATCCTGGTATTGCTGGACAACGCCGAGACGGGGAGCATGCGGTCCTCCGAGCTGGCGGCCAAAGCAAATGTGAGTCGCGCCACCATGACCGGCCTGCTGGATACGCTGGAGAAAAACGGGCTGCTCAGCCGGGTTCCCGACCCGCACGACCGCCGGGCCTCGAATGTCAAAATTTCCCCGAAGGGTGAAAAGCTGCTCCGCAAGGTTCAACCTCTCATTGCCCGCTGGGCGGAGGAGATCCTTTCGCCCCTGACCCGCGAGGAGCGGGAGGAACTGGTCCGTCTCCTGCGCAAAACCCAACACGCATTTCTCTCCCAGGGCACATCCAACCACGGTTCATCCTTATGAAAAAAACCGCCTTTGTGATTCTGGCTGTGCTCGCCGGCCTTGCCATCGTCGCCGTACTGGCCGGGGTGAAATTTCTCCAGATTCAGAGTCTCATCGCCAAATACCAAAACATGCCGCCGCGGGTGGAAACGGTCACCTCCCTCGTGGCCGCCGAAGAGGAATGGGTTCCCACCCTGAAGGCGGTGGGATCGACCGCCGCGGTGCAGGGGGTGACGGTGAGCACGGATCAGCCGGGCATCGTCACCCGGATCAACTTCGAGTCCGGTCAGCACGTGAAGCAGGGCGACCTGCTTGTCCAGCTCGACATCACACAGGAGGAGGCGCAGTTGAAATCGGCCCTCGCGCAGCAAAAGCTCGCCGCGCTGAATTTGCAGCGTCAGCAGAACCTCCTGCAAAACCGGGTCAGCTCCCAGGCCGACTTCGACGCCGCCCAGGCCCAGTATGACCAGACAACCGCCGCCGTGCTCGAGGCGCAGTCGAAAATCAACAAAAAGACCATCCGCGCACCCTTCGACGGCGTGCTCGGCATCCGCATGGTCAATCTCGGGCAGTATCTGGAAAGCGGCGCCAAGGTGGCCCCGCTGCAATCCCTCGATCCGATTTACGTGAATTTCTGGCTGCCCCAGCAGAACCTGCCGCAGATCACGGCCGGCCGGCCGGTGAAGATCCGCGCGGATGGCCTCGACCGGGTTTTTGAGGGCCGGATCAATGCCGTCGACTCCGTGGTGGACGAAGCCACGCGCAACATCCGCGTGCAGGCCACCATTCCGAATCCCGACGGCCTCCTGCGCGCCGGCATGTTCGTCAATGTCGAGGTTCCGCTCCCGGCGCGTTCGCGCCATGTGGTCATTCCGGCCACCGCCGTCCAATACGCCCCCTATGGCGACACGGTGTTCATCATTGAACCCGCGGAGGACACCCAGGCGCCGCGCACCGTGCGCCAGCAGGTGGTCAAGGTGGGCGAGACCGTCGGAGACAAGGTTACGATCCTCGAAGGCCTCCAGCCCGGCGAGGAGGTCGTGACCTCGGGGGGATTCAAACTCCGCCAGGGCGCCCTGGTGAACGTGAACAACTCGATTCTTCCGCCCAACGAAGGCGATCCGAAGCCGGAGGACACCTGACCCAGGGGAAGGCTGAACGCCGGGCGGAAGGGCCGTTGACTCCGCCCCGCGAAGCTTCCGAGGCACCATGAAATTCACCGATCTTTTCATCAAACGCCCCATTCTCGCGCTGGTGGTGAATCTGCTGATTCTCATCGCGGGGCTGGTTTCCATCAAAACCGTCAGCGTCCGCCAGTATCCGCGCAGCGACATCGCGGAGGTGACGGTCAAAACGACCTACGTCGGCGCCGACGCCGATCTGGTGCGCGGCTTCATCACCACGCCGCTGGAACGCGTCATCGCCAGCGCCGACGGCATTGACTACCTGCAGTCGTCCAGCACGCAGGGGCTCAGCACAATCACCGCGCGCCTGAAGCTGAACTACGATCCCAACGCCGCGCTCACCCAGATCCAGGCCAAGGTCGCGCAGGTCCGCAACGACCTGCCTCCCGAGGCCGAGTCGCCGGTCATCGAGGTGGTGTCGAAGGATTCCGAATTCGCCGCGATCTATCTGAGCTTCTACTCGGAGGATCTCGACCAGAACCAGATCACCGACTACCTCACCCGCGTCGTCCAGCCGCGCCTGTCCTCCATTCCCGGCGTGCAGCGCGCCGACATTCTCGGCGCCCGCACCTTCGCCATGCGCATCTGGCTCAAGCCCGACAAACTGGCCGCGTTCAATCTTTCCGCCACCGACGTCCAGACCGCCCTCCAGGCCAACAACTACCTTGCCGCGGTCGGGCGCACCAAGGGGTCCATGACCGCCGTCAACCTCACGGCCAACACCGACCTCAAGTCCGTCGAGGAGTTTCGCAACCTGGTCATTCGCGAAAAGGACAACGCCATTGTGCGCCTCGGCGATGTCGCCGATGTTTCGCTCGGCGCCGAATCCTACGAGGAGGACGTGCGTTTCAGCGGACAGAAGGCCACCTTCATGGGCGTCTGGCCCCTGCCCTCGGCCAACACGCTGGACGTCGTGCGCGCCGTCCGCGAAGCCATGCCGGAAATCGAGGCCCGCCTGCCCGCCGGCATGAAGGCGGGCATCGCCTTCGATTCGACCGTCTACATCGAAAGCGCCATCCATGACGTGCTCAAGACCCTCACGGAGACGCTCGTCATCGTCGTTCTGGTGATCTACCTCTTCATGGGCTCGATCCGCTCGGTGATCATCCCCGTGGTGGCGATCCCGATTTCCCTCATCGGCGCGGTCTTTCTGATGATGCTCGCCGGGTTCTCCATCAACCTGCTCACCCTGCTGGCCATCGTGCTGGCGGTCGGTCTGGTGGTCGATGACGCCATCGTGGTGGTTGAAAACGTCGAACGCCACCTGCAGGAGGGTCAGTCACCCTTCCGGGCCGCCATTTACGGGGCGCGCGAGTTGGTGGCGCCGGTGATTTCCATGACCATCACCCTGGTCGCGGTCTACCTGCCCATCGGTCTCCAGGGCGGTCTGACGGGTTCGCTTTTCCGGGAGTTTGCCTTCACCCTGGCCGGCGCCGTGGTTGTGTCGGGCGTGGTGGCGCTCACCCTTTCGCCGATGATGGCCTCGAAGATGCTGCGCGAGGGCGATGCCGAAAAGGGCTTTGCGGGCTGGATCAACCGCCGGTTCGACGCCCTCCGCCGGTGGTACACGCGGGTGCTGCATTGGACGGTGGAATACCGGGCCGCCGTGCTGGCTTTCGCCACCCTCATCGCGCTCCTCGTTTTTCCGTTCTGGATGTTCTCGAAGAAGGAACTGGCGCCGGTCGAGGACCAGGGATGCCTCTTCGGCATCGTCAAGAGCCCGGCCAACGCCACCCTGGATCAGGTCACGCTCTTTTCCGACGAAATCAACAGGGCCTTCATGTCGGAACCCGAGGTGGTCCACACCTTCATCATCAACAGTCCGGCCGGAGGTTTCGGCGGCCTGATCACCAAGCCCTGGAACCAGCGCTCGCGCTCGACGACGGAAATCTCCGAGACGCTTTTCCCCAAAACCGCGGCCATCGCCGGGCTGGCCGTTGTGCCGATCACGCCGCCGCCGTTGCCGGGGGGAAGCAATTTTCCCGTGGAGCTGGTCATTGCCTCCACCGCCGAGCCCGAGGAACTGCTGCCGCTGGCCAACCAACTCATGGCCTACGCGATGGAGAACGGTCTGGCCTACTATGCGGACAGCGATCTGAAGTTTGACCAGCCGCAGGCGGAGATCGTTTTCGATCGCGACAAGGTTTCCGCGCTGGGCCTCGATCTGCGGCAGGTCGGCGCCGATCTCGCAAACATGCTCGGCGGAAACTATGTGAACCGTTTCAACAGCGCGGGTCGGAGCTACAAGGTGATTCCGCAGATCAAGCGTACGGAGCGTCTTTCCGCGGATCAGCTCAAGAACATCTATGTTTCGGGACCCAACGGCCAGCTCGTGCAGCTCTCAACCTTTGCGTCACTGAAAAACAGCGTGGTGCCGCGCGAGCTCAAACGCTTCCAGCAGCTGAACTCCGTCACCATCCAGGCCATCCCGGCCCGGGGATTGAACGAAGTGCTCACCGCGCTCGAGGAGAAGGCCAGGGAGATCATGGGGCCGGGCTTTGTCATCGACTACAGCGGCGAATCGCGCCAGCTCCGCAAGGAGGGCAGCGCCTTCGTGCCGACCATGGCGCTTTCCCTGATCCTGATCTTCCTCGTTCTCGCGGCGCAGTTTGAAAGCTTCCGCGATCCGATCATCATCATTTTCGGATCGGCGCCGCTGGCGCTTTCCGGCGCCATGATGTTCGCCTTCCTGGACCTGACCTCCGTCAACATCTACAGCCAGGTCGGCCTGATCACCCTGGTCGGCCTGATTTCGAAGAACGGCATCCTCATCGTGCAGTTTGCCAATCAGCTGCAGCGCGACGGACTGACCAAGGTGCAGGCGATCGTCCAGGCCGGCGCCACGCGCCTTCGCCCGATTCTCATGACGACGGCGGCCACCGTCTTCGGCCACACGCCGCTCATCTTCGCCAGCGGCCCGGGCGCGGCCGCCCGCAACAGCATCGGCATCGTGCTCGTCATGGGCATGATCATCGGAACCTTCTTCACCCTCTTCGTGGTGCCGGCGCTTTACATGGTTGTGGCCCGCACACACTCGCGGAGAACGGAACCGGAGGATCCCGTCCAGGTTTCGGAGGCCCTCAAGCCGGCCGCGGCGTAGGAACCGAACCGGACGGCCCGCCGGCCGCGGCGCCGTCCGCCTTCCCGATCGCGCTCCGGGAGGTCGGCGGTTCAAACCGCCGCCTCGCGCCGGATGCTGCGCAGGTGGATGCGTTTGGAGCTCAAATTGTGCACGGCCCGGATGTATCGCACGGTCTGGCTGCGGGCGCGCATGAGGATGGAGTGGGTGATGGCGGTGTTGCCGACGAGTTTGACTCCCGGAAGCAGCGGACTGTCGCTGATGCCGGTGGCGCAGAAGATGGCGCTTTCCCCCAGCACCAGCTCGTTGGTGGAGTATTGGCGCGCGAGGTCGGGCGCGCCGACCGTCTTCAGGAGTTCCGCCCGCTCGGCGTCGTCCCGCGGCCACATGCGCAGATGCAATTCCCCGCCGAGGGCCTTGAGGGCGGCGGCGGTGAGGATGCCTTCGGGCGCCCCGCCGATGCCGATGTAAAGGTCCACGCCGGAGTCCGGCAGGGAGGGGGCGACCGCCGCGGCAATGTCGCCGTCGGAAATCAGCCGCAGGGCGGCATTCTGCTGCCGCACGATCTCAAGGAATCTCTGGTTGCGCGGACGGTCCAGCATCACCACGACGAGTTCGCTGATGCGTTTCTTCAGGGCGGCGGCGGCATAGGTCATCACCTCGCCGAAATTCATGTCCAGGGAAAGCGGCGGAATGCGGGTCGCCGCGATGGCCTCGCGCACGGCGGGACCGTAGGCCAGTTTTTCGCAATAAAAGCTCGGAATGTTGACCATGCCGTGGGTGTTGCCGTCGGGCACGTGGGCAGCCGCCATGACGGAAATGGAATTGGGCAGCCCCTTGGCGATGTTGCTTGTGCCGTCGATGGGATCGAGGGCGATGTCGAAGCGCGGCGCGCCCTCCGTCCATTTCCCCAACCGGTCCCCCAGAAAAATTCCCGGCGCATTGTCCTTGATCCCTTCGCCGATGACCACCTCTCCCCGGATGTCCACCAGATCGAACACCCCGTTGATCGCGTCGCAGGCCGCCTCGTCCGCGGCCTCCTTGTTGCCGCGGCCCAGCCAGTGAATGCTGTTGAGCGCCGCGTTTTCCGTCGCGCGGACAAATTCGAATTCGATGTTTCTTTCGACGTCTTGGGAAGAGTTCATGGGCATTTATTCACAGAAGAACAAAAAAAAACACAGATAAAAAAACATCAGCACCCCGACCCGTTCGGTTCCGTCATTTCCGGCTTGGGTTCGTCGGCGATGGCGGGCGGAATCGCTCCCGACAAACGGCGGAGGGTCCTGGGGTGACGCGGGAGGAATCATCGGAATTTCAGTCCGGCCCAAACCGCCATTCTAATCCTCCCAAGGGATCCGCGGGAAGACCAATCGGCATGCACAGACCGGGGAGGAGCCATCCGCGTTTCCACCCGGGAATCGAAATCAACACGCTGAAAACAAATCCCCAGGCGCCGACGCCAGGAGGCGGAGGGGAAAATCGGAAGGCGAAAACGGAATTCCCATGCGGAAGCGTGAACTCCAGCGAGGCGGAGGCGCTGGCCCACCCTACTCGAGGCTGGCGACAATGGCGGCGGCGGCTTCGCCGGGCGAGGCGGCGCCGGTGATGGGACGGCCGATCACGAGGTGACTGGCCCCCGCCCGCACGGCTTCCACCGGGGTCATGACCCGCTGCTGGTCGTCGGCGGAGGATCCCGGGGGACGCACGCCGGGAGTCACAATGGTCAGGGCGGATCCGAAGCGTTCCCGCAGGGGCGCGATTTCGTGCGGACTGCACACCACGCCGCGCAGGCCGACGTCGACCCCGAGGTTCACCAGTTCGGTGACCTGTTCGGCCGGGGTGCGGTTCACGCCAATGCCGCGCAGCTCTTCCTCGTTGAAACTGGTCAATACGGTCACCCCCAGCACCAGAAGGGGTGAACCCTCCGCGGCCCGGACCGCCTCGCGCACCATGGTGCGACCGCCGGAGAGGTGGATGGTGGTCATGTCCACGCCGAGGTTCACCGCGGAGCGCACGGCCTCGCGCGCGGTGTTGGGAATGTCGTGGAACTTGAGGTCGAGAAAAACCCTGTACCCGCGGGCCTTGACTTCGCGGACGATGGCGGGACCCTCCGCGGTGAAGAGCTGGAGGCCGATTTTGACCCAGCCGACCGAGCCGCCGAGGGAATCGACGAGGCGGAGGGCGGCGGAGGTGTTTGGCGCGTCGAGCGCCACGATGATTTTTTCTTTAGCGGTGACAGGCATTGACGCAGGATGCGCGGCCATGAAGCTGCGCGCGCCGGCGAAAGTCAATTTGCATTTGCGGATCTGCGGAAAGCGCGCGGACGGATTTCACGAGTTGGAAACGCTCATGGCGCCGATTTCGCTGGCGGACGAAGTGACCGTGGAAACGTCTCCCGGCTGCACGGTACGGGTGGAATGCGACGATCCGACCGTTCCCTTGGGCGAAAAAAACCTCGCGGTCATGGCCGCGCACAAATTTTCCGAACACACCGGACGGTGCTTTGCCGCGCGGATCCGTCTCGTCAAACGCATCCCCATGGGGGCCGGGCTGGGGGGAGGGAGCAGTGACGCCGCGGCGGTTTTGACGGCACTGGACACGGTATTTGAAACCCGGCTGGGCGTCGGGGGGCTTGAACGCATCGCGGCGGAGCTGGGTTCCGACGTGCCGTTTTTCATCCGGCGCCGGGCCGCCTGGTGCCGCGGCCGCGGGGAGCAAATCGAAACCTGCCACCTTCCGGAGAAGCTTCCGCTGCTTTTGTTGAAACCCCCCTTCGGCGTGGAAACGCCCTGGGCCTACAAAAACTGGGCCGCGTCGCGCGATCTGCCCGGCGTGGACGGCACCGAACAGGACCTCGGCTGGGTGAAGATTTTCAATTCGCTGGAGCGGCCGGTCTTCGAAAAATTCCTCCTCCTTCCCGCCATGAAACAATGGCTGCGCGCGCAGCCGGGCGTGCGGGCCGCGGCCATGTCGGGGTCCGGATCCACCATGTTTGCCGTGCTGGAACACCCCGGAGTGGCCGACGACCTTATGCCGCGCGCCCGGGCCGAATTCGGGAACAGCCTCTGGATGGCGGCGTGCGAGACGGATTGAGTTCCCGGCGGGACGGCGGATCGTGCGGCCCGGGAAGCCTTCCGGGCGCCCGCGGGGAGCCCATCGACCGCCCCTCTCCCCAGGAGGCCCGCCCCCGCGCTACACGGACCGTCCGGCCTTCGGATAGCTGCCGAGCACCTTGACCGCACGGCACCGTTTGGACAGTTCGCGGAAGAGATCCGCGATCTGGAGATCCTTGGTGTGACCGGCGGCTTCGACGAAGAAAAAGATGTCCTCGCTGCCCTTGGAGGCGGGCCGGCTGGCGAAGTGGCTGAGATTGATTTCGAGCGTCTTGAAAGGCTCGAGCGCCGAGACCAGCGAGCCGGGTTTGTCCTCGATGCGCAGCATGAGCATTGTCTTGTCATTGCCCGACGGGGCGCTGCCGTTGCGGCCCATGACAAAAAACCGGGACGGTTCGGATTCCTCCGAGTCGTCGGTGCGCAGGTAGATCTCCGCGCAGATGGCGAGATCCGTCTCCGCAAGCTGGTCCAGGGTGTGATTGGCCAGGCCGTGCTCGGGGTCGTTGATCGGTACGACACCACAGTCGGCGTTGTCGCTCTTCACCTCCTGCAGAACCTCCTCCACATCGGAGAAAAAGAGATAACGGACGCTGGAGCCGAATTTGCTTTTTGCCGCCTGATGCGAGAGGGAGCCCGACGGACCCAGGCAGGCAATGGCGATGTTTTTTTCCAGCGCCAGCGAGGCGGACATGATTTCGCGATAGATCGCGCGAATGGCTTCGGGAGTCAGCGGCCCCTGACTGCGCTCGACCAATCCCCGCAGCACACGTTCCTCGCGTTCCGGGGAATAAACCGGCAGGCCGTCACGACTCTTGATCGTGCCAATCTCCTGCGCGACGGTCGCCCGTTCGTTCAGGAGACGAATCAATTCCGTGTCAATGGCGTCAATTTTCTGACGCAGGCTGTCAAGGTCGCTCATGGGAATCGGTCAGTTTTCCCCGCGGTTTTCCTCCGCGGGCGTCTCGGGGGAATCGGGTTCCGGCGCAGGTTCGGTCTCCGGCGCAGGTTCGGCCGGAGGAGCCTCGGGTTCTGAAGGCGCTTCGGATGAGGAGGCATCCCCGGCGGGTTCGGCCGGCGGCTCGGCCGCGGGGGCGGCGCCATTCTCCGGCGCCGGCGCGGCATTGTCGGCGGGCGTTGACTCGGCCGGCGCGTCCGCGGTGGGCAGGCTGATTTTGCGCAGTTCCGCCGCATTGGGAAGATCGTCCAGGCTCTTGAGTCCGAAGTGCTCCATGAAATGCTGCGTCGTTTCGTAAAGCAGCGGGCGTCCCGGCACATCGGCGCGGCCGGCGATTTTGACCAGTCCGCGGTCGAGCAGGGTCTGCATCACACCGTCCACGGCCACGCCGCGAACGGCTTCGATGTCCGCGCGGGTGATGGGCTGACGGTACGCAATGATGGCGAGGGTCTCCAGGGCGGGCGCGCTGAGACGGGCCGAGCGGTGCTCGGGGAACAACTGGCGCAGCCACGGGGAGTATTGCGGCTTGGTGACAAGCTGCCAGCCCGCGGCGCTCTCGCGCACCTCGTAGGCGCGATCCGGCGACGCGCAGGCAATTTCCAGGGATTCGATCGCCTCGCGCAGATGGGGTGCCCGGATCCGGGCAAACGTCCGCGCGGGCGCCTCGGGATTGTCCTTCGCCGCCTCGGCGGCCCCCCGCAGCACGCTGAGGAGCTCCTTGGCGGACATCGGTTTTTGCGAGGCAAAAAGAATGGCTTCGACGACCAGAGGCAGGGAATGCCGCGCCTCGTCGCCGGGCGGTTCCGCGGAATCGTCCCCTTCCGCTTCGGCCGGGCTTTCGTCCGCGGGCGTTTCCCCCTCCGCAACCGGCTCGGACGTTCCGTTTTCCGGAGACTCCGCGTCCACGGAAGATTCGTCCGTCCCGGAAGCCTCCTCCGCGTTCCGTTTTCCCTTCCGGCGGGGTTTCCGGCCGGACGAAGCGGGGGATTCCTCCGGGGAGGGTTCGCCGTCTTCGGCAACGGTTTCCGCCGTCTCCCCGGCCCCGGGCGTTTCCGCAGGGGCGTCCTCCGTCCCGGACGCGGGATCGCCGGCTTCCTGCGCGGCGGACCGACGGCCCTTCTTGCGGGATTTGGACGGCCGGGGTGTTTCGGCGGACGCGTCCGCCTCAACCGGCTCCGGGGTCTGGGCAGCCGGTTGCTCCTGCGGGGATTCTTCGACGATCTGTTCGTTTTCCTCGCTCATGCGACGATGTTGGCGAATTTGGGAGCGGACGCGAGGGTGTCGGGGTCGGTGCGTTCAATCCAGATTTCCCCGAAGCTGGTCTCCTGGCGGACGCGGATTTGCTTGAGGCGGATCAATTCCAGCATGGCGAGAAAGGTGACGACGATCTCAGCACGACTGGAGGTTTCCGCGAAGCATTCTTCGAAGCGCAGCGGCACACCCTGGGACGTGAGTTTCAGCAGGTACTCGATCTTGTCGCCGACGGTGAAATTTTCCTCGAAGATCTCGCGCAGGTTCTCGGGCTTGTTCTTGTCGAGCCGCTTGAGAATCTTCTGGAACGCGTTGATGAGGTCGAAAATTCCGACCTCTTCGACGAGGAGGTTGTCGGCGGGACCGAGTTCGGGAACGACGGGAAACCGGGGGAAAAGCTGTTCCTGCAGGGCCTCGCGGTTCCGCAGGAGGTTCGCAGCCTCCTTGAATTTCTTGTATTCGATGAGCTGGCGGATGAGTTCCCAACGCGGGTCGTCCTCCTCGGCGTCCTCCTCGGCCATCTGCTGGTCGCGGGGCAGCAGCGTCCGGCTCTTGATGTAGAGCAGGTTGGCCGCCATGACGATGAACTCGCCGGCCACCTCGATGTTGAGAACCTGGAAGGCCTCCATGTATTCGAGGTACTGCTTGGTGATCCGCTCGATCGAAATGTCGTAGATGTCCACCTCATCGCGCTTGATGAGATAGAGCAACAGATCGAGCGGCCCTTCGAAGACCTCGAGTTTGACCTTGTATTCTTCCACCCCGGAATCCCGAACCGGTCCTTACCGGCGTCTGTAACCCCGCTTGGCGCCTTCCTTGGCCAGCTGGCTGAGATGCTTCTTGTGGCTCGCCAGCTTGGTCTTCCGCTTGCGGAGCTGCATGGAGAGCTTGGCCACCACCTTGTCGATGGCGGCGTAGAGATCATCCTCCGCGTCCTCGGCGTGAATGTCGGGACCCGGCACCGCGAGGTGCACCTTCACGATGTGCTTTTTCGTCTTGGTCTCGTCGTGGAGCAGTACGACGTGGGCGGCAACAATGTTGTCGGTAAGTTGTTCGAGGTGGGAGATCTTCTCCGCGACATAGCTGTGGATGGCCGCGGTGAGGGTCAGGTGTCTCGGGCTGAGGTGGATTTGCATAACAAAAATTTACGTCATTCGCCCAACGGGGCGAGGGAGATGTTGTGAAAAGTTTATTTCTGCCTCGGAACGATGGCTAGGTAATTTCTCACCGCTCCGAAAGAGAAAATTTCCAGCGGCCGGGGCCGTGTCGCCGCCCAGAACGCGGTGGAGGATCCGCCGTCAAGGTTCAGCGCGTCCCGAACCGCCCAGCGGCCGGGCAGGTCCGGCAGACTCAACACCTCCGCCGTTTCCGCCAGGGTGAGCGGTCCGGTGGCCATCACCGCCCAGTTTCCCCTCCCATCGGTCGCCACCACGCTGCGCCGTGCGCGGCGGTTGGTATCGAGCCCCGGGACGGGCGTCCCTTTTTCGACCAGCCAGGGACCGGACTGGAGGGCTTCCTGGACGTCGGCTCCGGGTTTGAAGACCCCGGAACGCACCAGTTCCACACGCCCGCCGCGCACCGCCAGCACCCCGCTGAGCAGTTTCGCCCGTTCAAAACCGTGGATTTGCTCCCCGCCGGCCACCACGAGGCCCAGCGGACGGAAATCCGGGTGAAAATAGCCCCCGTTCATCCCCGCAAACGCCCCCGCCTCGGCCAGCAGGGCGGGAAAAACCCCGCGCGCGTCCGGCGGATTGTCCACCACGCGAAACGTCGCCCGGGAGGCGGCAAAGGACACTCCGGTCAGCCGGACTTCCCCGATGGTTCCCGTGACGGAGCACTGCCAGGCCGTCGCGCCGGCGGGCAGTCCCCCGAGTTCGGCCCGATCCCGCACCGTCCAGCCGGCCGGAAGGGGGGTCGCCCCGAGGCAGCCCAAAATCATCACGAGGAGAAAACGCATCAGCTGATCAAAGCCGGCCGGCCGCCATCGGCAAGGGAAAAGCGCATCCCCGCCCTGCGCGCCGGCGGAACCCGAAAATCCGGACATGCCAAACGGACGGGGATGGGTTACAGGTCGGGAAATGCCCGCCGTCTCCTCCGACCTTTTCGACAGCGCATTTCTGTCCCGGCTCGAGCGGCTGCGCCTGCAGGTGCGGCGGGTGTTTGCCGGGGCGCGGCGCGCGGAGCGGCGATCCCGCCGGACGGGATCCAGTCTGGAATTTGCCGACTACCGCGACTACGCCCCCGGGGACGACCCGCGCCGGATCGACTGGAACATCTACGGCCGGATCGGGCGCCTCATGATGAAACTCACCGAGGAGGAGGAGGATTTGCGCGTGGCGATCCTGGTGGACTGCAGCGCGTCGATGCACTGGCGTCCTGCGGACGCGAACCGTCCCTCAAAATTCGACCTCTCGCGCAAAGTGGCCGCGGCGCTCGGCTACCTCGCCCTGCACGGCATGGACCATGTCGAGATGTGGTTTTTCGATACCACCCTGCGCGGGGAGAGCGGTCTTTTCCGGGGACGTCCGGCGTTTCACCAGATCCTGCGCTTTCTTCGCAACGCCCCGGATTCCCCCGGCGGAACCCGCCTGGAGGACAGCCTGGAACGGTTCGGGAAACGTCAGCGCCGCCGCGGACTCGCCATCGTGGCCAGCGACTGTCTCGACCCCGCGGGGTACGAACGCGGACTCCTGGCGCTGGCCGGACGCCATTTCGACCTGCACCTGCTGCACGTGATGGATCCCGCCGAATGGGAACCCACCGAGCGCGGCGACCTGCTGCTGCGCGACTGCGAAGGCGGCGGCGAGCTGGCCGTCACGGCCGGACCCGGACTGCTGCGCGCCTACCGGGACGAGGTGCGGCGTTTCCGCGAGGGTCTCCGGACCTGGTGCTCGCGCCACCAGGCGGGATATTCCTTCATTTCCACCGACGCGGAATTCGACGACATCGTCCTCCGCATGTTCCGCCGGGAGGGACTGGTGCAATGACGTTTGTTTATCCGGCCGCGTTTTTTCTCTCCGCGCTCGGTCTCGGCATCATCGCGCTGTATCTGCACCGCCAGCGCCGCCGCACGCTGGAGGTTTCCTCGCTCCTTTTCTGGCAGCGCGTGCTGGAGCGCGAACCCCACCGGCGCTTTCTCGGACGCCTGCGGCATCCCCTGTCCCTGCTCGTCCAGCTCCTCATTCTCCTCGCCCTGATCCTCGCCCTGGCCCGGCCGGAACCCTCGTCGTGGCACGGGGCGAGCCATACGGTGATCGTTCTGGACCGCCGGGCGCGCATGCAGGCGGACAACGGGCGGGTGTTTCGCGATGCGATCAAGGCCGCCCAGGACCTCGTCGCCCATGCTTCCGCCACCGCGCCGGTGGCCATACTCGGGGTCAATGGCGGCCCGGAAATCCTCTCCGGATTCTCCGGCGACAGCCGCGACCTCCGCGCCCGGCTGGCCGCGCTGCGTCCGACCGACGCCGCCGGGGGCATGGAGGAAACCCTGGCCCTTGCCCGGCGCCTGCTGAACAGCCAGCCCGGCGAAAAACGTCTGGTCGTGCTCACCGACCGTCCGGTGAACGCGCCGGAGGCCGGGGAAATCCTCACCGGAAAATCCGCCTCCAATGCCGCCATTCTCGCGCTGGCCCAGCGGCCCGTGCCGGCCAGCCCGCAGTCGGCCGAGGTTTTTGTCAAACTCGCCAACTTCGCCGCCGAACCCCGCGACCTCGAGCTGGAACTGGCCCTCGACGGGCGCATTTTTGACCTGCAGACCTTCCGCGTCGGCCCCGGCGGGGAAAAGGATTACACGATCCTCGTTCCCGCCGGAATCCAGGGCCGGGGCCCCGGGGTGTTGTCGGCGCGGCTGACCTCCCGCGACGCGCTGGACGCCGACAACTCCGCCCGCGCCATGCTGGCCGGCGGAAATCCCGTGCGCGTGCTCCTGCTCGGCACGGACGATCCCTTCCTCGAAAGCGCGCTCAAGGCCGACCCGGGCGTGCAACTCGAAATCCTCGACCCCTCCCAGTGGCGGCCGGAAATGGCCGACGGGTTTGACGTGGTGGTCTTCGACCGTCAGGTTCCGGGGGATCTTTCCCTGGACCGCGGACGGTTTTTTTTCTTCGGCCGATCGCCCTTTGAAGCCGGCGGGGACGCCGTTCCGGTGACATCGCCGGAAATCGCCGACAAAAAAAGCCCTCTCCTTTGGAACATCAAATCGATCGGCCCGGTGCGTGCGCGTCTGCTGCAGGCTCCCGGGGGATGGCGCGTGAACTCGCCGCTCACCAGTCCGGCAGGCCCCCTGCTTCTGGCCCTCGAAAAACCCGGCGGTCCGCGCCACGTGGCCACGGCCTTCGGCGTGAATGATACAACCTTTCCGCTCCAGGCGGCATTCCCGCTTTTTGTGAGCAATGTCGTGCGCTGGCTGGCCGGACGCGACGCCGCCGACCCCGGAGTGATGGCCACGGGGCAAAGTTACCGTCCGGCTGCCGGGGAACGGATTGCCAGACAACCGCGGGAGACGCCCGGGGAACCGGATGACGCGGAGGCCCTGACCGATGCGCCGCTCCGCCTGGAAAAGGCCGGTTTTTACGCCGTGCGCACCCCGGAGGACACCCGCTGGCTGGCGGTCAACGTGTCCAGCGCGGAGGAGTCCGACCTCCGGCAGGCGCAAAACACGGCGCGCGGACTGCTGACGGGAAGCGCCCCCGGCGGCCTCTTGCTCTGGCAGTGGATCGCCCTGCTTGCCCTCGTGTTCCTCGTGGCCGAGTGGTGGCTGCACCAGCGGCGGATCACGGAATGAGCCGGCGGTCCGTCAGGAGGGATCCGCCGGCTTCGCGGCGGCGCGGTAAAAGACGGCGGTATGGCCGACCTGCTGCACGAGCCGGCTGGACGACTTCTCGGCCAGTTCCCGGGCGAGGCTCTTGCGCTCCTCCTTGAATTCCTCGAAGCGGATCTTCACGAGATGGGACCGCGTCAGCGCGTCGTCAAAGGCGGCGAGAAATTCGGGTGTGACCCCGGCTTTCCCGAGTTTCAGGGACGGTTTGAGCGTCTGGGCCCGCGCCTTGAGCTCGCGCAAAGGAAGTTCCGACATGGGCGACATTCTGGAACCCCGGGGAAAATGGAAAAGACAAAACGCTGCCGCCGGGCGGGGAATTCGGTATGGTGCCGGCATGCCCACGACCATCGAGGCCCTCACGTCGGAAATTCGCGCCTTCCGTGACGCACGGGACTGGCTGCAGTTTCACAATCCCAAGGAACTGGCCGTGGCCATCACCGCGGAGGCCGGCGAACTGCTCCAGCATTTTGTCTGGCAGAGTCCCGAACAGGCGAACCGGCGCGTGACCGAACGCCGCGCCGAAATCGAATCCGAGATCGCCGACGTCGCCATCCTGCTTTTTGAACTGGCCGACAACTGCGGCATCGACCTCGCCGCCGCCATGCGGGCCAAGCTTGCCCGAAACGAGATCCGCTACCCGGTCGAGAAGGCGCGCGGATCCAACAAAAAATACAACGAACTGTGAGCGACGAGGCTCCCGCGCCGCGCCGGCGGCGTCCGCGCTACTCCGGCAAATACCCGCGCCGCTTCGAGGAAAAATACAAGGAGCTCCAGCCGGAAAAATACCCCGAAACGGTCGCCCGCGTACTGGCCTCGGGCAAGACCCCCGCCGGCATGCACGTTCCCATCATGGTGCGGGAAATCCTGGACGTCCTTCGTCCGCAGCCCGGGGACCGCATGATCGACTGCACGCTGGGCTACGGCGGCCACGCGCGGGAAATCCTTTCCCGGCTGCAACCCGGCGGACACCTCATCGGTCTCGACGTTGACCCCATCGAACAACCCCGGGCCGAGCAGCGGCTCCGCGCGCTGGGTTTTGGACCGGAAATTTTCACCACCCGCCGGGCCAACTTCGCCGCGCTTCCGCGCATCGTCGCGGAGACGGGCCCCGTCGATGGCATCCTGGCCGATCTCGGCGTCTCCTCGATGCAACTCGACACGCCGGAACGCGGGTTTTCGGTCAAGACCGCCGGCCCGCCCGACATGCGCATGAATCCGGCCAAGGGGCTTTCCGCCGCGGAACTTCTCGTCCGCACGTCGGCGGAAAACCTCGCCGTCCTCCTCCGCGAAAACGCCGACGAACCCCGCGCCGTCCCGCTGGCGGAACGCCTGGCCGGACGCCGGTTTGCCCTCACCACCGAACTGGCCGATGCCATCCGGACCGCACTGAAACATCTGCCCGCCGAAGAACAGGACCGCTCGGTGCGCCGCGTCTTTCGGGCGCTGCGCATCGCGGTGAATGACGAATTCGGCGTGCTCGACACGCTCCTCCGTCATCTGCCCGACTGCCTGGCTCCCGGCGGACGCGTCGCCATCCTGACCTTTCATTCGGGCGAGGATCGCCGCGTGAAAAAAGCCTTCGAGGCGGCCCTCGCCGAAGGACGCTGCTCGGCCGTTGCGGAGGACGTTCTCCGTCCCACCCCCGCGGAAACCCGCGCCAATCCGCGCGCGACCTCCGCCAAACTCCGCTGGGCCCGCAAATGAAAACGGTGGCCGTCATCGGCGGCGGACCCGCCGGTCTGCGCGCGGCGGAAGTGGCGGC
>Ga0065721_10004477_pt1 | contig 41653 bp, 26 predicted proteins | sample Mesricmetagenome_FD_59108 | JGI IMG/M metagenome (GOLD analysis project Ga0065721, IMG submission 59108) | Mesophilic microbial community from rice straw/compost enrichment Sample: eDNA_1 v2 (version 2) | ecosystem: Engineered > Solid waste > Grass > Composting > Bioreactor | place: USA: Davis... | reverse complement strand
TTTTCGCGAAAGGCGAGCAGCACGGAGAAACAATCGGACTGACGCGCTTCGAGCGCCGAGTTTTATCGCCGGCAGCCCGATCCGCGCATTCTTGATGTGCGCGAGCTCGCGGCTGCCAGTGTCGTCCTCCATTCGTTGGATCGAGTCGTCGTCGACGGGTCAACGCTTCCAGGCGTAGGCCGCTTTCCGCCGATGGGAGGGTACGGATCGGCAAGATTCTGCCGATTCTCGCGGACCTGCCCGCCGCCTGCGGTGTGAGTGCTCAACTATTCGCCGGTCTCGACGTCGCTGTCGGGCGGTCAGGTGCGTGGCATGGGGATTGCAACCTTGCGAGCCGGGCACAGACGAACGGTAATCCGTCCGGGAAGTATCAGAGAAATGGGACAAATTGAGCTGGCAGTCGATGCTGACATTGCAGCAGCGGCTAAAGTTGCGCCCCTCGACGCTGCGGACATGCGTCGGCGCCTGAAGTCGATCTTCATCGGATCGGTTGGCAATCTGGTCGAGTGGTACGACTTCTACGCGTATGCGGCCTTCGCGCTGTACTTCGCGCACCTGTTCTTCCCGGGCGACAACGTCGTCGTTCAGCAGCTGAGCGCGGCGCTGCTGTTCGCGTTCGGCTTCATCGTCCGGCCGCTCGGTGGCCTGCTGTTCGGGCACCTGGCCGACCACTACGGCAGGCGCACGGCGCTCACCTTGTCGGTGCTGCTGATGTGTTTCGGCTCGCTGATGATCGCCGTGACCCCGACCTACGACTCGATCGGCATCGCCGCTCCGGTGATGCTGTTCCTGGCGCGCCTGATCCAGGGGTTGAGTCTCGGCGGCGAGTACGGCACCAGCGCCACCTACCTGAGCGAAGTCGCGCACGAGAATCATCGCGGCTTCTTTTCCAGCTTCCAGTACGTGACGCTCATCGGCGGCCAGCTGCTGGCCATCCTGGTGCTGTTGCTGCTGCAGAAGGTGTTCCTGACCCATGACCAGCTGATGGACTGGGGCTGGCGAATTCCCTTCGTGATCGGCGCCTGTCTCGCCATCGTCGCGGCCCTCATGCGTCGCGACCTGCACGAGACCGACGCGTTCGTCCAGGCCAAGAAATCCGCCGGGCGCGGCAGCTCGACCAAGGCGCTGATGAAATATCCGCGCGAGGTGATGCTCGTCGTCGGCCTGACCATGGGTGGGACCGCGGCGTTCTACACGTACACCACCTACATGCAGAAATTCCTCAAGCTGTCGGTCGATCTCACCGACGACCAGACGACGCTGGTGACGGCCGGTTCGCTGCTGTTCGCCATGATCCTGCAACCGATCTATGGCGCGCTTTCCGACAAGATCGGCCGCAAATGGCTGCTGATCGGCTTCGGTGTCGCCGGCACCCTGTTCACCATTCCGCTGCTCACGTCGTTGCAGACGGCGCAAGGTCCGGTTCAGGCGTTCCTCCTGATTGCCGCCGCATGGATAATTGTGTCAGGCTACACGTCAATAAATGCGGTGGTGAAAGCGGAGCTATTTCCCACCCGGGTCCGTGCAACTGGCGTTGGACTCCCCTATGCAATCACAGTGTCTATATTCGGCGGTACCGCCGAATCGATTGCGCTATGGTTCAAATCAATCGGCCACGAGAATTGGTTCTACTACTATCTGACCGGCTGCATCGCTACGTCGCTCGTGGTCTACTTGTTCATGCGCGACACCAAGACGGCATCGGCCATGAACCGGCATGATTGACACTGATACACATTGGCACGAGGGGTCGACGCGAGCATCACACCGGACGAGCAACTAGCCGCAAACATCCGCACGACCCTCGCCCATGAAGTCCGCGGCAAAGACTTTGCAATCCCCTCGCGTTCGTCGCGCAGCGGTGGTGATGCTGATCGCCGCGACGATCGCCGGGTCCGGATGGCTCGCCTACGAGCTTGCGCTACAGTCCGGCTTCGGCAGCTTGCAGCATGCGGCCAACGATCGGCTGTCGCTGCTTCAGCTCACGCTCGACGCCACGATCGAGCGGTTCCGCTACCTGCCCACCGCGCTCGCCCAGGCAGCGCCGATCGCCGAGGTCTATGAGCATCCGGATTCGCCGAGTGCCAGGCAGGCCGCGAACCAGTATCTGAAATCGTTGAACGACGCGGCCGGCTCCTCCGACATCTACGTGCTCGATCACAGCGGCGTCGCGCTGGCGGCGAGCAACTATCTTCACAACAACAATTTCGTCGGCAAGAACTACGCGTTCCGTCCGTACTTCACCGAAGCGCTCAACAGCATCGAAGGCCGTTACTACGCGGTCGGCGCGACCACCGGCAAGCCGGGCTATTTCCTCTGGCACTCCGCCAACGAAAACGCGCGCACCGGGGTCGGCGTGGCGGTGGTGAAGGTGGATCTGCATCCGTTGCAGAATGAATGGAAGAGCACCGGCGACCTGGTGGCCATGCTCGATCCCAACGGCGTGATCTTCCTCACCAGCCGCCCGAACTGGCAGTACCGGCCCATCTCGCACCTGTCGGAATCCCAGCTGCGGCTGCTGCGGGATACGCGTCAATACGGCCGTGCCATCGACGACATGAATCCGCTGTTCGACGGCGAGCGGACCGATCATGGCATGAAGGTGGTGCGCATCAAGGAACGCGGCGAGCGCACCAGCCACGAATACGTGGTCTTCAACCGGCCATTGCCCAAGCATGGCTGGACCATGGTGGTGCTGTTTCCTTTGCGATCCGTGCAGCAGCAGGCGGCGGTGGTCGCCGCCGCCGTGATGCTGGCGGTGCTTGCCTCCTTGTTGATCTACCTCGTCACGCATCAGCGTCGGCACATCGTGCGAGCAAAACTCAACGCGCATCACGTCCTGGAACAACGGGTGACCGAACGCACGGCCGAGCTGGCGGCGACCAATTCGCTGCTGTCGGCCGAGATCAATGAACGAATCAGGACCGAGCGAGACCTGCGTCGCGCGCAGGACAACCTGGTGCACGCGACCAAGATGGCGAGCCTCGGGCAGGCGCTGGCGGGCGTGGCGCACGAGATCAACCAGTCGCTTGCCGCGATGACGACCTACATCGCCGGCGCGCGCGTGCTGCTCGATAGAAACGACAAGGACTCGGCCCTGTCGAATCTGCAACTGGTCTCGGCGATCGTCACCCGCATGGGGGCATTGACTCAGCATCTGAAGACGTTCGCGCGCAAGGACACTGCGTCCAGGCAGGCCACGGATCTCACCGCTGCGATTCGCTACGCACTCACGCTGCTCGACTATCGCATCGGCGAGCAGGACGTGACCTTGCAGGTCCGCGTTCCCGAAGACCCGGTGTACGTGATCGGCAATGCCGTTCGTCTCGAACAGGTCATCGTCAACCTGATCTCCAATGCACTCGATGCCATGCGCGAACGGCCGCAGCGACAGCTGACGATCGAGCTGGAGCGCGCCGAGGGATCCGCGAGCCTAAAGGTCTGCGATACCGGTCGGGGCATCGCCCGCGAGCATCTGAGCAGCGTCTTCGATCCTTTCTATACCACCAAGGACGTCGGCCAGGGTCTCGGCCTCGGGCTGTCCATCTCCTACGGAATCATCCAGGACATGGGCGGCGAGATCGCGCTCGAGAGCACCCTGGACCAAGGCACGACGTTCCGAATCGTTCTGCCGCTCGCCGGCGCCCTGGCCCCTCACACCGCGGTGACAGTCCAGACATGAATCCCACAGTGCTCGTTGTCGATGATGAAGAACAGGTGCGCCACTCGATCGCGCAATGGCTCGAGTTGGGAGGGCTCACCGTCGAGACGGCTGCCGACGCGGACGCCGCGCTGGCTGCGATCCGGCGCAGCCCGCCCAAGGTCGTGGTGACGGACTTCAAGATGCCGCGCAAGTCGGGCATGGACCTGATGCGCGAACTGCAGCGTTTCGAGCCCGATATTCCTGTGGTTCTGCTCACCGCACATGGCGACGTGCCGCTCGCGGTCGCGGCGATGCGCGAGGGAGCCTACGATTTCCTGCAGAAGCCGTATGCGCCGGAACATCTCTCGGCGGTCGTGGCGCGCGCGATCGAGCAACGCCGTTTGAAACAGGAATTGCAGCAGCTCTCCGGACGCGTTGCGGCCCAGGAAGGATTGCAAGCTCACATCGTGGGCGCTTCCCCGGCGATCGCGCGCGTTCGCGACATGGTCGCGGAGCTCTGCCTGCACGATCCCAACGTGATCATCAACGGACAGACCGGCACGGGCAAGGAAGTGGTCGCCCGCGCCCTGCACGATTTCGGACCGCGCGCGAAGGCGCCGTTCGTGGCCATCAATTGCGCGGCTCTGCCCGAAGAGTTGTTCGAAAGCGAACTGTTCGGTCACGAAGCGGGCGCGTTCACCGGCGCGCGCACCGCGCGCATCGGCAAGTTCGAATTCGCGCATGGGGGCACGCTGCTGCTCGATGAGATCGAGAGCATGCCGCTGCCATTGCAGGCGAAACTGCTGCGCGTCCTGCAGGAGAGGGTGGTCGAGCGCGTCGGCTCGAACAAGAGCGTTCCGGTCAACGTGCGCATCATCGCGGCCACCAAATACGATCTGGAGGAACAAGGCCGGCTCGGCCGGTTCCGTCCCGATCTCTACTATCGACTGGCGGGCGCCGAAATTCCGCTGCCTCCACTGAAGGCTCGCGAAGGAGACATTCTGCTGCTGTTCGAACATTTCGCGACGCGCGCAGCCGCGGCAGCCGGACAGCCGCATCGATCCTTGTCGGCATCCGACGTCGAAGCGTTGCTCACGCACAGCTGGCCGGGCAACGTGCGGGAATTGAAAAGCGTGGCCGAGCGTTATGCGCTCGGGCTGAAGTCGATGGGACGAACGGTGGCGGAGATCCTGGGCAAGGTGGCGCCGCTGCCGACGACGGGCGGCTCGGCGCTCGCGGATCGGGTCGCGGCCTACGAGCGGCAATTGATCGAGACCGCCCTGAAGGACCATAGCGGTTCGATCAGCGCGGTGATCGAAGTGCTGGGCATTCCCCGGCGCACATTGAATGAAAAAATGGCCAAGTACGGCTTGATCCGTCCCGGGCGCGACGCCGGTTCTCACAACCCGGCCTGAGACCGGCAGGTTTCGGCCGATGCTCAAATTATGAATCGGCGATTTTCCGCCGATCCGCTCAGCCGGCATGCCGCGGGCAGCGATTACCAGCCAAAAAAATGCCCTGTGACGCTAAAAAAATGCCTCAAAGCAAGGCGTTATGCAGCGGGGCACAAGCAACGGGAAACTGGCACGTGGATTGCTACAGCTGCTGAGTAACGACGGAAAGTGCATAGCAACACGCCTGCCTCGGGGGCCAGGGGCCCTTGTATGATGCATTGCATCTAACGGCAGTCGTAAAGGTCGGGCAGCGAAGAGCGCGAACGGTTGATCGTTCAAGCTCGTATGTTTGAGAGGGGGTTACATGCGTCTGTTGATGAGTGAACTGTGTCCGCCGGCTGGACGATGGTCCTCGCGCCTGTTGGGATCCGCCGCGGGACTGCTGGCCACAGTCGCATTGGCGAGTTTCTCCGGAACATCGACTGCCGCGCAGGGGGGAGCGGGCGCCGCTCATGCTCATCAAACACAGCAGCCGACACCGGAGCCGGAAGACACGGGCTCGTTGAATCGGCTGCGNTTGCTGAGCGAGGAGCAGTATCTCAANACCGTTCGCTATGTGTTCGGGCCCGACGTNGCGCCCGAGCCGCATTTCCCGCCCGCGCAGCGTCGCGACGGGCTGCTCGCGCTCGGCTCTTCGATCACGGGCGTGACCACGGCGCAGCTCGAGCTGTATCAGAAGGCCGCGGTGACCATCGCCAACACCGTGGTCGATCCGAAATATCGCGCCTTTCTGATCACCTGCAAGCCGAAGAACGAGAAGCGGGCCGACAAGGCTTGCGCGACCCAGTTCCTCAAAGAGAAGGGACGACTGCTGCACCGTCGGCCGTTGACGCAGGAAGAGCTGGACGTATTCGTCGCCCAGGCCAACAAGTCCGCCGATCAGCTCAAGGATTTCTACGTCGGCCTCGGCGTGGCGCTCGAAGCCATGCTGGTCAGCCCGAACGTATTGTTCGTCGCCGAGACCACCGAGCCGGATCCCACCCGTCCGGGTCGTCAGCGTCTCGACGCGTTTTCGCTCGCCACCCGCATGTCGCTGTTTCTGTGGAATGCGGTGCCGGACGACAACGTGCTGAAGGCTGCCGAGAGCGGTGAGATCCAGACGCCGGAGGGCCGTGCGCGCGTCGTCGACATGATGCTTTCGAGCCGACGCCTCGACGCCGGTGTGCGCGCGTTCTTCGACGACATGTTCGGCTTCGACGATTTCAATTCGCTCTCGAAGGATCCGGCGACCTATCCGCAGTTCACGGGACAGGTGGCGCAGGATGCGCGCGAGCAAACGTTGCGTACCATCGTCGATCATCTCGTAAACAAGCGCGGCGATTACCGCGATCTGTTTACGACGCGTGAGACGTTCATTTCGCCCGCGCTCGCCGTGCTCTACGGGCAGCCCGCACCTGCCGGCTGGACGCCGTACACCGAGGCACCCGACAGCCCGCGCGCCGGCTTGTTGAGCCAGGTCAGCTTCCTCGCGCTTCATTCGCATCCGACGCGCTCGTCGCCAACTCTGCGCGGCAAGGCGCTGCGTGAGACGTTGCTGTGCCAGCGAGTACCGCCGCCGCCGCCGAATGTGGATTTCTCGGCGGTGGACAATCCGGACTCGCCGTTCCCGACCCAGCGTGAGCGCGTCGCGTTCCATCTGAAGAACCCGGTGTGCGCCGGCTGTCACAAGATCACCGATCCGATGGGGCTGGCCCTGGAGAACTTCGACAGCAGCGGTCGTTACCGCGAAGAAGAGCGGGGCACCAAGATCGACGCGAGCGGCTCGCTCGACGGTAAATCGTTCACCGGCGTGGCGAGCCTCGGTGAGGTGCTGCGCGATTACCCGGGCCTGACCTCATGCCTGGTGCAGCGTGTGTACAGCTACGGCTCGGGCGGCTCGGTTCGTCCGGAGGACAAGAAGACGCTCGATTACTTCAATGCGCGCTTCGCCGAGTCGGGCTATCGCGTGCCGGACCTGCTGCGCACCGTGGCGCTGAGCAATGCATTCTCGGAAATCGTCGAACCGAAGTCCAAGGCGCCTGCTGCCCAGACAGCCAGCGCCTCGAACTAACGAATGAGGGGGAACAAGCAATGACAACATTCACTCGCCGTCGCGTTCTTCGCGGAATCCTCCAGGGCGGAGCCGTCACGGTCGGATTGCCGCTGCTCAATTGCTTTCTCAACGACAACGGCAACGCCTACGCGGACGGCACGCCGCTGCCGATCCGTTACGGCACCTGGCTGTGGGGCTTGGGCATGAGCAAGAACGTGTTCGTGCCGAAGAAGACCGGCCCGGGCTACGATCTGCCGGAGGAGCTCGCCGCACTCAAGAACGTGCGCGATCAAGTCAATCTCTATACCAATCTCACCGCGTTTCGCGATGGCGCGTTCTTCTGTCACTTCACCGGCTGGATGGTGTTCCGTTCGGGCACCTCGCCGACGGTCGCCAACCAGGCGCCCTCGGAAACGCTCGATGTCATCGTCGCCAATCAGATCGGCCGCACCACGCGCTTCAAGAATCTGACCGCCACCGCGACCGGCGACGTGCGTACTGTCGTCTCCTACGAGAATGCCAACACGCCGAACTCGCCGGAGTTCTCGCCGGTGAACTTCTATCGCCGGCTGTTCGGCCCCGATTTCCAGGATCCGAACGCTCCGACGTTTGCACCGAGCCCGCTCATCATGGCGCGCAAGAGCGCGCTGTCGGCGGTCAGCGAGCAGATCAAGGGACTGGAGCGCAAGGTCGGTGCCGAGGACCGGCAGCGGCTCGATCAATACTTCACCGGCCTGCGCCATCTCGAACAGCAGTTCGAGCATCAGTTGACCAAGCCCGAGCCGCGTGCGGCCTGCGTGGTGCCGAAGGCGCCGGCGGAGGATCCGAAGCTCGGCAACGAGGCGAGCCTGGTGGCCGAACGTCACAAGATCATGACCGATCTGCTGGTGATGGCGGTGGCCTGCGACCAGACCCGAGTATTCAACATGGCCTATTCGAACGCGCAGGCCAACACCACCAAGCCCGGTTACGAGAAGCCGCACCATACGACGACTCACGAGGAGCCGACCGATGCGCAGCTCGGCTATCAGCCGAATGCATCGTGGTTCCTGCGCCGCTCGATGGAATCGTGGGCTTATTTCGTCGAGGCGTTCAACAGCGTGAAGGAGGGCGACGGTACGCTGCTCGACAACTGTCTGATCATGGCCAACACCGACGTGGCGAATGCGCGCATCCACTCGCTGGAAGAGATGCCGGCGTTCACGGCGGGCAAGGCCGGCGGCAGGGTCAAGACCGGCTTGCACATCGACTGCAAGGGCGCGCAAGGCACGCAGCTCGGCTTTACCACAATGAAGGTCATGGGCCTGGACATCCCCTCCTGGGGCACCAAGAGCAACCAGACCAGCAAGGTCATCAGCGAAATTCTGGTCTGAGCCGCGCCTGCGGGTCGGCTCGGTTCGGACGGTGTTAAGGGGGATTGATGCGACAGATTGTCGGCCTGATAGGCGTTCTGGCGGCGGCATTTGCGATGTTGCCGGCGCACGCGAAAAACAAGCAGTACACCGAGGACTACGTGCGCGAGCCGATGCCGCGCGGCTTCAAGGTGATCGTGGCCGAGTTCGAAGGGCCGGTGTACGCCGATGCCAACGGCAAGACGCTCTACAGCTGGCCCATCACCAACTTGCGCAACGGCGATGCGGGCGAGCAGAAGGGCAAGCCCACCTGCGACGATCACAAGTACACCGAGAACGCGGGCCTGATGAGCCCGTACCCGGGTGGCCTGGAACTGCCGGAAGTCGAAACGCGACCGAGCTGCACCGACGTCTGGCCGCCGGTGCTGGCCAAGCCCGGCGCGGAGCCCGTTGGAAAGTGGACGATCCTCGAACGTAAGGACGGCCGCAAACAGTGGGCATACGACGGTTATGCGCTGTACACCTCCGTGCTCGATCGCGGGCCGGGCGACGTGTTCGGCGGCAGCGAGCTCAGAGGCACCTCCGAGGCCGGCGCGCAGCGCAAGCCGGTGGGGCCGCCGCCCAATGTTCCGCCGCAGTTCGCCGTGCGTACGGTCGCGACCGGTCATCTTCTGACCATCGGTGCGACCGGGCGCTCGGTCTACTACTCGGATCACGATGAACCGGGCAAATCCAACTGCGACCGGAAGTGTCTGCACGACTGGTTGCCGGTGCTTGCGCCAGAGACCGTTCGTCCGCAAGGCGAGTGGTCCATCATCGAGAGCTCGCCCGGCGTGAAGCAGTGGGCGTTCCGCAAGATGCCTCTGTATACGCGCGCGCTGGATACGCGTGGCAGCAGCCTCGAGGGCAGCGATGTGCCGGGCTGGCACAACGTCTACACCCAGCTGGCACCGCCGCCGCCCGAAGGCTTCACGGTGAACGACACGCACTCCGGCCAGGTGCTCGGCGACGCGAAGGGCATGACGATCTACATCTACAACTGCAATGACGATGCCGTCGACCAGCTGGCCTGCAACCATCCGGACACGCCCCAGGCGTATCGCTTTGCCATCTGCGGTCGCGGCGATCCGGCGCTGTGCCTGAAAAACTTCCCCTACGTGATCGCGCCAAAGGGGGCGAAGAGCAACAGCCATATCTGGAGCACGATGTATATCGATCCGCAGACGGGCAAGAAGGCAACTCGCGACGCGGCGGGCGCGCTGCATGTGTGGGCGTATCGCGATCGGCCGGTGTATTACTGTGCGCGCGACAAGAAGCCCGGCGACATCGAGTGCGACACCTTTGGCGAGTTCAACGGTGCGCGCAACGGCTACAAGGCGTTCTGGTTACGCGATGACTTTGGTGGAAATGCGGGCGGCTCGCGCTGACCTCGGCGGCAATGCCGGTTGACGAAGCAATCAGAAGGGGGAGTCTCCATGCAGTCTTATCATTCGATGAAACCGGCCCTGGCAGGCCTGCTGGGCTGCGCGCTCGGCGCAGCGACTGCACAGGCTGCGGATAGCCCGTTACGCGGCGGTACCATCGGCTATGTCCTGACCCACAAGAACGTCGCGATCTGGCAGTCGCCGGACGGCAAGGTCGAGTGCCCGGAGGGCCTCAACGACGGTCCGCGCGAGCAGTTCAAGACGCTGTATCCACCCGATGCCGGCGTGCGTTACAAGTTCGTCGAGACGCAGCTCGAGCGCGAGGGGCAGATCTGGAATCCGACCACCGAGCCCGAGCCCAAGCTGCACTTCAAGGAAGCCCAGGGCACGACCGCGATCGGGCTGAACCTGGACGGCAAGGTCGGTCCCAACGATTTCACCAGCCCCGAGGGCGAGCCCGGCATCGACAACCAGATGTATCGGGTGCTCGGCTGCGTCGACAACTATCGGGGGCCGGACGGCTCCTATCGACATTTCATCCAGGACTACATGCGGAAGTTCAATTACAACCGCTTCCTGGTGGAGCTCACCAACGTCGATGACCTCACCAACGACGACGACGTCGACGTGACCCTGTATCGCGGCAAGGATCCACTGATGGTGGATACGCTCGGCGCATACACACCGGGCAGCACGCATCGGATCGACTTCCGCTGGGGCAAGAGCTTCATCTATCACTTGAAGGGCAAGATCAAGGATGGCGTCCTGACCACCGCGCCGGCCGATGTCACGTTCCCCGAGTCGCAGGCTCGCGGCGTGCCTTATCTGTCGGTGCGTGCCTGGCGCGTGAAGCTCAAGCTGACGCCGGAAAGTGCCGAAGGCCTGATGGCGGGCTACACCGACATCGAGCGTTACTACAACTCGCTCGGCCAGAACTGGTCCACCCACCATCGCAGCTACGGCGCCGAGCCGATGACTTCCGAATATCGCTCCATGCGCAGGAACGCGGATGCCTATCCGGATCCACAGACCGGAGAGAACACGGCGATATCGATGGCATGGGAGATCAAGTTCGTGCAGGCGTTCATCCTGCATGAGGAGCGAGGCGAGCAGGCGATCTCCGCCGTGCAGGGCGCCAGTGCGCACAGCCAGGCGGCCGGCGAATAACCGATCGCACGATCGAAGTGACAGGACCTGTGAAGAGAGGAGAAATTTCCTCTTTGAGGTCTGCCATTGGCCAAAATTTCCTGGGCTACAGGCGACGGCTCGATCGGCTGGTAGCATCCAGGAACAGAAGGCATGGTGTACGCTCTGCAGCGCTACAAACCACTCGAGCCGCATGAAGCGGCGTTGTTTTCGGAGGGGAATGTGTTGAATAGATCCACCGCGCTGCCCAGGCTGGCCTGGGCGGGCATTGCGTTTGTCGGGACCTTGTTGCCCATCAGCAGTTTTGCCGATGATCAGGACGTGCGGGACTATCGCTCCCACATCATGAAGACGCTGGGCGAGCAGTTCGCGGCGCTCAATCAGATCGCCAAGGGAAAGGCACCTGCCGCCGATGTCGCGACCCACGCGGAAGTGCTCAGGATCACCGCCGGCACCGCCAAGGTCGCCTTCACTCCCAAAGTTCCGGGCGGCGAGGCCAAACCCGAGGTGTGGGAGAAGTGGGACGATTTCTCCAAGCGCCTGGATGACATGGTGGCCGCGGCGGCCGATGTGGCCAAGGCCGCCAAGCAAGGCGGAGTCGCGGCGGTGACGCCGAAACTGAGCAGCCTGTCCTGCAAGGGCTGCCACGATGTCTACCGCGTACAGAAGAAATGAGGCCAGCAGCAATGACGCGCGTGAGTAAAGCAATTGCCCTGGGTGTCAGCCTGGGCGTCTCCCTGTTGTTGCCCGTGATGGGTCAGGCCGATGACAAGGATGTGGTGGACTACCGCCAGCACATCATGAAGTCCCTGGAGCATCAGACCGCCGTCCTCGGGCAGATTCTCTCCGGTGCCGGACCGACCGAAAACACCCTGGCGCACATGGAAACATTGGCCCTGACGGCCTCGATGGCGCTGAAGTCGTTCGAGCCCAAGGTGCAGGGCGGTGCGTCCAAGCCCGAGGTCTGGAAGGACTGGGCGGACTTTTCCAAGCGCATGAAGGAGTTCGCCGAGAAGTCCGCCGAAATGGCCAAGGTCGGGCGCGAGCAGGGTGTCGATCAGGCGGCGATGCTCGTGATCGAAGCGTTGCCCTGCAAGGGCTGTCACGATGTGTATCGTGACGAGAAGAAGATTTGACGCCGTCGTCCACTGGCGGCGCGAGGGGGTTTTTGAGATGTCAACACGAATGACGCGGCGTGGATTGTTGCGGGTCACTCTGGCGGGGGCCGTGGTGTCGGTCGCCGGCGTGGCTCGGGCCCAGGGCGAACAGGCCTGCCTCGATGGCAAGATGAACGAGGGACTGGCGACGGCGTTGAACTTCACGGAGCAATCGCCCAAGGCCGATCAGAAGTGTGGCGGTTGTGGACTGTACGATGGCGGCGATGCGGCCTGCGGCCATTGCCAGATCTTCAGCTGTAACGTGCCTGCCTCCGGGCATTGCGATTCGTGGTCTCCCAAAGGCTGATACAGCGAAGATTCATCGGCCTCCATCATGCGATGTTTGCGTAAGCCGCCGTCCTGGATTTCGGGAGTCCTGGGTGTAGCCGTTCTCACGGTGCTGTTTGCCGACCGGGCACCCAGCGCCGAAGAGACGAAAGAGATGGCCGCGGCTGCACCCGCCGCGGCTGCAAGCAACGCAGCCGATGCTCTGGTCGAGCGGGGACGTTATGTGGCGCTGGCGGCCAATTGCGCCAGCTGCCACACCCGTCCCGGCGGGGCTGCCTATGCGGGAGGGGTGGCCTTTGAAACCCCGCTAGGCACGATCTATTCCACCAACATCACTTCCAGCCCCGAACGCGGCATTGGCAAGTGGACGGCGCAGGACCTGCGGCGCGCTCTGCATGAAGGTATCGCGGCAGGCGGGTATCGTTTGTTTCCAGCGTTTCCGTACACGTCCTTCACTCAGATGACCGACGAGGACGTGGATGCGCTGTACGCTTATATGCGCACCGTGCCGGCGGATGAGTATCAGCCGCCGGACAACGATTTTGTGTTCAAACAACGCTGGGCCATGACGCTGTGGAATGCGCTGTTCTTCGAACCGGCGCGCTTCGAGCCCGATCCGAAACAGACTCCGGAATGGAACCGCGGGGCGTATCTGGTGGGGGCGCTGGGTCATTGCGGCGCCTGTCATACTCCCCGCAATCGCTTCATGGCGGAGATGACGGACAAGGCCTATCAGGGCGGCACGCTGCGCGAGTATGTCACTGCCGACAAAGTGCGTGACTGGGCGGCGGTGAATCTCACGTCATCGGCCGACGGGCTCAAGACCTGGTCGGTGGACGATCTGACCAAGTACTTGCACAAGGGCTTCAGTTTGCGCGGCGGGACCTGGGGGCCGATGAATGAAGTGGTGGGCAACAGCACTTCCAAGCTGACGCTGGAGGATGCTCGGGCCATGGCTACTTATATAAAGAGCCTGCCGCCCAAGAGCCCGCCGGAAGGCGCGCAGACGCAGGCACCAGTGACTGCAGAACAGGCTGCGTTGGGAGAAGGCATCTACCACGATCGCTGCGAGAAGTGCCACGGCGCTTCCGGGCGTGGCGGCATGTTCTCCGGACCGCCGCTGGCAGGCAGTGCCATCGTGCAGTCAGCCGATCCCGATTCGCTCATCAATGCCATTCTCTATGGAGCTACGCCGCCCAAGGGCATGACATTGGGCGCATGGGAAACCATGAAGCCGCTGGCGGATGTCTTGAGCGATACCGAGATTGCGAATGTAGCGAACTATGTACGCGGCAGTTGGGGCAACGCTGCTCCACCGGTCGATGCCGCTCGGGTGGCCAAGCAGCGTTGAGGCTCAAGCACGCGCTCGCGTGAGCGCGCAAGTCGTAGTTACGCTCAGTCTGTTGCACGCGGCCTGGCAGGTCGTGCGTGCAACGCTGCCGTTTGTCGAACATCTCTTATTTATTCCCATGACTTGATCTCTCGAGTCATGGAGCTTCCCGTTTCCGCAGAATCTTTGTAACGCCGTGCAGGCGCGCGTCGATGCGTTTGGTTTGACGGCAGGTTGACCGTCGACGGCTCGATTCATAGGCCGCTTTCCGCCGATGAGATTCCGCGAATCGGCAAGATTCTGCCGATCGTCCCACGCGTTTGCTCCCGTCACGGCCGTGACTCTTCAACTATTCACATGCTCCTCGATGGCGGCGCCGGGCCTTCACATGCGTGGCATGGGGATTGCACCTTCGTCAGGCGGGCACAGACGAACGCGCCTGCTTGGGCAATGGGGAGGTCTCAGGCTCGAGGTAAGCCGTAGTTTGCGGCTCAATAAATAACTGATATGCGCGCCGGCCGCATGATCGTGCAGTCGCGCCGAACATCGAGGGGAATTCAGATGATTCTATCTAGTATGGCTCGTCGCCGCGCGAAAGTTTGGGCGCTGTCGACGGTCAGTGCCACGGCACTGGCAACCGTTTCGATCGCCAACACGCAGGCACAGGACGTCGAATCCGCGACGCTCGACCAGGTCGTCGTCACCGGTTCGCGAATCGTGCGCGACGGCTATGAAGCACCGACTCCCGTCTCGGTGCTGGGTGCGGAAGAGCTCGATGCCTTGAACGTGGTGAACGTCGCCGACGCGGTGAACGTGCTGCCGGCATTCTCGGGCTCGGCCAGCCCGCGTTCGGCAAACGGCAACCTCTCGACCGGCGCGACCGGCGTGAGTCAGCTCAACCTGCGCAGCATGGGCACGAATCGCACGCTGGTGCTGCTGGATGGCAAGCGCTACATCAACGCGGCGCTCACCTCGGGCAACAGCGCCCCGGACATCAACTCCTTCCCGAACGCGCTGATCGAGCGCGTCGATGTCGTGACTGGCGGTGCGTCGGCGGCTTATGGCTCGGACGCGTTGTCGGGCGTCGTCAACTTCGTGATCGACCACGACTTCACCGGTTTCAAGGGCGAGCTGCAGACCGGCATGACCAAGTACGAGGACGACAAGAGCATCAGCGCGCAGCTGAGCTACGGCACTCCGTTCGCCGACGGCCGCGGCCATTTCCTCATTTCGGGCGAGCACACTCAAAGCGATGGCATCGACGGTACCAACGATCGTCCGTGGGCCAGATTGCCGGCAGCCGTCATTCAGAATCCGGCTTACGCGGAGGGTAACGGTCAGCCGCGGTACGTCGTACGCCGCAATGTGGGTCTCGCCGCGGGTACGCCCGGCGGCATCATCACGAGTGGACCGCTCAGAGGCACCTATTTCGGGCCGAACGGTGAGATTCATCGCGGCTTCGACTTCGGCACGCCCGTCGGCAACAATTTCCAGCAAGGCGGCGACTGGGAGTACTCGCGCATCGAAAACGGCGTCGACATTGCGGGCAGTGTCGAGCGCACCATCGGCTACCTGCGTACCAGCTATGACCTGACCGACAAAGTCAGCGCGTATATCGAAGGACAGTATTCGGATACCAGCACCTCTAACATCGCCAATCCGAACCGCCGCCTGGGCAACAACCGGGTCTACATCGACAACGCCTTCCTGCCGGACTCGCTGCGTCAGGAAGCGATCGCGGGCGGCGTGAACCCGACCACGGGCTTTTTCTCGATGGGCACCACCAACGCCGATATGGGTCGGTTGAAAGGTGATTACGGCCGCTCGGTGACGCGCGTCGCTGCCGGCCTCGATGGCGAATTCGGCGCCTTTGGCACCGACTGGACCTGGAATTCCTATGTCCAGCACAGCGAAAGCGACCTCGAGCCGCGCACTTCTCACAACGGCATCACGCCGAACTACCTGAAGGCGATCGACTCCGTCATGGTCAACGGCGTGCCGACCTGCCGCGTGAACACTGACGCGGATCCGGCTAACGACGACCCCGCCTGCGTGCCGTACAACCCGTTCGGTATCGGTGTGAACAGTCAGGCGGCGCTCGATTACGTCATGGGCGTCTCCATGCGCAACGAAAAGCTTCAGCAGGACGTCGCCGCGGTCAACGTGAGCGGCGAGCCGTTCAATTCGTGGGCCGGTCCGGTGTCGGTGGCGGTGGGTGCCGAACATCGCATCGAGAAAGTGTCGGGCTGGGCCTCCGAGCTCGACGAGGCAACTCTGTTCTTCGCCGGCAACTACAAAGCCAGCAAGGGCCGATTCCACGTCACCGAGGGCTATCTCGAAACCCTCGTGCCGCTGGCGCGCGATATGAAGTTTGCGCAGGAGTTCGATCTGAACGCCGCCGTGCGTGCGACCGACTACTCGACCTCCGGCTATGTCACGACCTGGAAGGGTGGTTTGACCTGGCGGCCGATCGAAGATCTGCGGTTCCGCTTCACACGCTCACGCGACATTCGTGCGCCCAACCTCGGCGAGCTGTTCACGGCCGGCCAAACGGGTTCGGGCAACGTGTTGTTCAATCCAGTGACCGGCGTGAGCAATCCAAACGGCTACTCGCTCACCCGAGGCAATCCGAACCTCAAGCCCGAAGAAGCGGACACGACCGGCTTCGGCGTGGTGATGGCGCCGCGCTTCCTGCCCGGCTTCCAGATGGCGATCGATTATTACAACATCGACGTCACGGGATCGGTGCAGGCGCCGAGCGCGCAGAAGGTGATCGACCTGTGCAACAGGGGCAATGCGACCCTGTGCAATTCGATCATCTACGACACCGTCAATCCCGACATGATCTACATGGTGATCACTCAGCCGCAGAACCTGATCGGGCAGAAGGCCAGCGGCATCGATATCGAAGCCAGCTACCGCTTCCCGATGTCCACTCTCATCGGTTCCCTGAGCGGTGACTTCGTGATCCGCGCCATGGCCAGCCGCGTGCTGACCCTCGAGACCGAGGACCTCGATGGCAGGGTGTTCGATGGCAGCGGCGTCGTCGGCAACTGGGGCGGCAGCATTCCGCCCTATCAGGGCCTGACTTCGCCGGATCTGCGCGGCTTCCTGTCGGTCGGGTACAAGGGCGATGTGTTCTCGCTGACCACGATCGTCCGCTACACCGGTCCCGGCGTGTACGCCAACGGCTTCATCGAGTGCGCCAGCAATTGCCCGGTGTCGACCATCGAGCATCCGACCATCGAGGACAACGACATCGCCGGCATGACGACCATCGATCTGTCCGGCTCCTACAAGTTCGACAGCTTCGAGTTGTTCGGCACCATCGAAAACCTGACCAACACGCAGCCGCCGACGATTGGCGGCAGCCTCAGCTCGTCCCACTGGTCGGGCCAGGGCAACGCGGACTACGACCGGGTCGGTCGTCAGTACCGCATGGGTGTGCGAGTCAAGTTCTAAAAGGAACTGGCGTCGTCATGCGCGGCAAGGCGAAGCCGGACGCTCCGGCTTCGCTTTCTGCCGACGACGTTCGAGCTCACAATCCAACTTCATCACTCTGACCGAGATTCCATGAAAAAGACTGCTAGCTGTTGGGGCGTCTCTGTGGCCGCCGTGTGCATCGCCGCCGCCGGGCCGGCGGCCGCCCAGGAGAAGGGCGGCCTGGACCTGACCGGCCCGTATGAAGTGGTGGTCGGCTGGTTCAAGCCGGGCATCGACGGCTGGAATCAGCGCGTCGTGTCCGTGAACGCCGAAGATCCGAACCGCGTCTTCATCGGCGCCGTCGACCGGAACGACACGCGCGAAGGTCATCCGATGCTCACCGCCGACGGCAAGGTGATGAAGGAGAAGACCACCGTCGTCCGCGACAACAACAACTTCGAGAAGGGCGACGTCAACAACATCATGGTTCTCAACGCCAACGGCGAGGTGATCGAGAACTGGTCGCAGTGGAACAGCGAAATTTCCATCGCGCATCACATCATCATCGACCCGTACGATCCGGCGCACGCCGTGTGGGTGGTGGATCGTTTCAATCACCGCATCCTGAAGTTCAGCAACGACGGCAAGCAGCTGTTGCTCAAGGTCGGCGAGAAGGGCGTACCGGGCAATGACGAAACTCACTTCCACGATCCCGCGAGCCTCGCATTCCTGCCGGATGGCTCGTTCTACGTCGCGGACGGCTACACCAACTCGCGCGTCGTGAAGTTCGACAGGAACGGCAAGTATCTGATGTCGTGGGGATCGAGGGGCTCGGCGCCGGGCCAGTTCAGCCTGGTCCACTCGGTGGCCGTGGATGCCAACCGCGTCTACGTGGCCGACCGCAACAACGATCGCATCCAGGTGTTCGATCACAACGGCAAGTTTCTCGACCAGTGGCCGGGCACGGCGCGCGTGACTCGTGTCATCACGACGGAAGACAAGCGCGTGTGCGTGTCTGCCACGCAATATGGCCGTTATGCCTGCTATGACCTCAATGGCAAGCTGGTATCCCAGTGGGGTACTCTCGGGAGCGCGCCGGGTGTCAGCGACAACGCGCACCAGATCGACGTCGACAACGAAGGCAACTTCTACGTGGCCGACGCCAACAACAATCGGGTGCAGAAGTTCGTGCCGAAGAAGAACGCCAACAAGGCGCAGCTCATCGGCAAGGAGCTGGTGCTGAAGAAGTGATGGCAACGATTCGGCAGAGCAGGCGGCGGCGGGCATGCGTTCGCCACCGCGGTCTTTGGTGAAGCTGGAGGTTGAAATGCGCAGGCTTTGCGTTTCGCTCGGTGCGGCAGTCGCCCTTTGGACTCAATCAGGAATCGCGGCCGAGCCTTCCGACCCCAGCCTGTCCTATCCCGGCGCCGTCGCATTGTCACAAAGCCCCAGTGGCGCCTGGGGTTACAAATCTTTCCCGCAACTGCTGCCGCTGTACATTTTCAAGGGCGAACCCGCGGGCCGCTCGCTGTGCGATCGCGATTGCACGGCGGTGTGGCCCATCGTTCGAGCCGGCAGCAACGACAAACCGGTGGGCTTCTGGAGCATCGTGAAGCGCGACGACGGCCGCTTGCAGTGGGCCTACAAGAACAGTCCGGTTTATACCTATTTCGAAGACCGTCCGAACGATCCGAAAGGGGCCGGCAAGGACATGGACTGGTACCTGGACGAGCACGCGGCCGCATATCTCGCCAGCGTGGGCGTGGAATTGTCAGCTCCGCTCGAGGATGCGAAAGCGAGAAAAGTTAAGAAGATTCATGCCACGGCGGTACTGCTGCAGCCGTAGCGTGGGCGGGGCGTCGTGGCAAAAACGATGCCTGCCGTGGGTCGTTTTTCGAATATCTGGAGGCGGTGGCAGCGCGCTGCCGCGCGGCCGATCGGCTCGCCGCCAGTAGTTATCTAACAAGCCCCCGTACCGATATAAACGATGCTCGTCCGAGCGTTTTTTTCGGAGAAAGTTACGCATCGCGCTTGCTAGAGTCGAGTAACTGGTCATCTCTTGGCTTGGGGAAAAACCTCTTTGCTGGCTGCGCGCCAGTGCCGTTGCTGCTGTGGGGATCCTGTTTCGAACGCTGCGGGCTGAAGGCCACAGGCCTCTGTAACACGGTGCGATTCAAGTACCGCCGCTCGTTCCTGTCTCTTCAGATGCTGCCAAGACTGGTCTTCGTCGTTTGAGAGAAGAAAAGAATCGAGGGGGATGAAGTGATGAGTTCGACGGTAAACCCGTTCGCCACGAACGGTCGTGCAGTTTCAGGCTTGGTCAGGGTAGCGGTTCGTACGGCCTTGGCCGCGGTCTGCACCGCCCCGCTGATGGCCGGTGTCACGTATGCGCAGGAGAGGGCCCCGAGCGGCGATGTAGCCGCCCAGACGCTCCAGGAAGTAACGGTGACGGGTTCGCGTATCCGTCGCGAAGGTTTCGAGGCGCCGACGCCGGTGGCGGTGATCAGCACCGAAGCGTTGGAAGCCAATGCAACCTCGAACCTCGCCGACACGCTCAACACCATGCCGAATTTCCAGGGCAGCGCGACCCCGCAGTCTTCGGTGGTCACGGTGACTTCCGGCACCCAGGCCGTGAACGGCTTGAACATCGGCGGTCTGGGCGTGACCCGCACGCTGACCCTGGTCAACGGTCAGCGCACCGTCGGCTCGACCCTGGAAGGCACGGTCGACGTGAGCGAGTTGCCACAGCAGCTCATCACGCGCGTCGACGTGGTGACCGGCGGTGCCTCCGCCAGCTACGGTTCGGATGCGTTGACCGGTGTCGTCAACTTCGTGCTCGACACCAAGTTCACCGGGTTCAAGGCCGAAGCGTCCGCGGGCACCACCAATTACAGCGACAACGACAACTGGAAAGGATCGCTGACCTGGGGCACGACGTTCTCCGAGGGGCGCGGCCATATCATCCTCAGCGGCGAAGCCAGCGACGATGAAGGCCTGCTGGTGGCCAAGCGGCCGTGGAACAACTACGGCTATGGCTTCGTGAACAACCCGGCCTATACCGCCACCAACGGTCAGCCGCGACTGATCTATGGAGATCAGTTCAGCCTGGCGACGGCGTCCTGGGGCGGCATCATCAACAACACCCGCGGCCAGATCGGTAGTTTCCAGCCCGGAACCACCATCATGTTCGGACAGAACGGGCAGCAGATTCCGGTCACCTATGGACCGCTCATCAGCGGCGCCGTGATGTCGGGCGGCGATTGGAACAATCCGCTGCTGCAGGTGGGCAACCAGAAAGGCGGCGCGGGCCTGACCCCCGACCAGCAGCGCCAGAATCTGTTCCTGCGCACCAGCTACGATCTGGAAGGCGGCGGCGAAGTTTATTTTCAGGCGTCCTACGGCCACCTGGAATCGTTCTCGGCCAGCGTGCCGGTGTTTTACAAGCTGAGCTGGAACGTTCCCGGCGACAATGCGTTCATTCCGGACAACATCGCCGCGGCTGCGGGCTGCAATGTCAACAGCAGCGCGCCCTGTTTCAACTTCGGCACCATCAATGGTGACATCGGCGGTCAGCATCCCATCACCGAGCGTTCGGTGTATCGCTTCCTGACCGGCATCGATGGTGACTTCAATCTGTTCCAGACCGACTGGACCTGGGACGCCTACCTGTCGTACGGCCGCAGTACGCAGCACGTGATCTCGGGCAACACCATCAACCAGGTCAAGTACGACATGGCCATCGATGCGGTCCGCGATTCGAATGGAAACATCGTTTGCCGTTCGACGCTGACCAACCCGGATAACGGCTGCGTGCCCCTGAACCTGTTCGGCATTGGCGTCGCGAGTCCGGAAGCGCTGGCCTACGTCGGCGGCAATCCATGGAGCGCGGCGGAGCTGCGGCAGACGGTGGGAGCCGTCAACGTCCAGGGTACGCCGTGGCAGGGATGGGCCGGCCCCATTTCGCTGGCCTTTGGTGTGGAACACCGCCGCGAGAAGACCGATGCCTCCGCCAATGAGCTGGAGCGCGCGGCGCCGGGCGTTTGCGCCCCGGGTTCGACCAAGTCCGATGGCAGCTGCTGGTTCCTGGCGGCGGGCCTGCCGTATTCGGGTTCGTTCGCTGTGACGGATGTGTATCTCGAGACCAACGTGCCGCTGGCCAAGGATCTGCCGTTCGCCCGGGCGCTGGACTTGAGCGCGGCCGGACGCGGAACCTACTACGATACGTTCGGTTCGACCGGCACCTGGAAGCTGGGCCTGAACTGGAATCCGTTCGATGACCTGCGCATCCGCATGGTGCGCTCGTTGGATATTCGCGAGCCGACGCTGATCGACATGTATCAAGGCGGCACCACGACGTCGAACAACATCACCGACAAGCGTGTCAACACCTCGAACATCACCTTCCAGTCCACCAACACCGGCAATCCGGATCTGCAGCCCGAGCGTGCCACCAACTCGATCATCGGGTTCGTGTATCAACCCTCCTGGCTGCCGCGGTTCAACTTCTCCGTCGACTATTACTGGATCGACATCGAGCGGGGCGTGAACACCCTGACCGCGCAACAGACCTACGATTCCTGTGTGATGGCCGGAGTTCAGGCGGCTTGCGATGCGTTCACGGTGAGCGGTTATCACCCTGTCACGGGTGCCGACGGTGTCGTGTATCAGGTCCCCGACCAGATCACCGGCATGCAACTGGTGCCGCACAATTCGAACGGCCGCAAAGCCGAGCGCATGGAGATCGCAGCCAGCTACCGCATGTCGGCGGACTCCATCATCAGTGGCTGGAACGGCAACCTGGCGTTCCGCGGTTCGGCGACGAATTACATCAAGGACATCGAAGACGGCGGCATCCCGTATGTGCTGCCCAACGATCGCATTGGCAACAACTTCAGTGGCGGCTTGCCGCACTGGAAGTACCAGGTGCAGGCGATGTACGCGCTGGATCGCTTCAGCACGACGCTCACCATGCGCGGTGTGAGCTCCGGCGTTTACAGCAATCTGTGGATCGAGTGTCAGACCAACTGCCCGACGTTCCCGGGCGGTCCGGCGGGATCGCAGGCTGCCGTGGATGCGGCGAACTACGTCACCACCACCCGCAATCACATTGCCGGTGCGATCTGGTGGGACCTGGGTCTGAACTACAAGCTCGGCTTCGAGAAGAGCGATACGGAGATCTTCTTCAACGTGCGCAACCTGTTCGACAAGGATCCGGCCATCGCCGCACGGCAGCAGTCCGGTACCGGCTGGGATTTCTCGCCGTCGAACAGCGCTCTGTACGACGTGCTTGGCCGCTTCTACCGCGCAGGCTTCCGTGTGCAGTTCTGAAGCGTGATGCAAGGATAGTTCAAACGCCCCGCGCCGCGAGCCAGCGCGGGGCGTCCGGGCCCGGCGGGATTGACCGGGCGGTCGAGTTGTTTCATTTCGGGAGTCATGCTTTCGAGCATGACGGAGGGGCGTAAGTGCAATCGATTCAGACTCGGCGGAGCCGATATTCACGCTTGTTGGGCGGCACGTTCTGGATGGGGGTGACGAGCGCGCTCGTGCTCGGCATCGCCGGATGTGCCAACTACATGACGGATCAGCCCGCGGCCGAGGCTCAACCCGCCGCGGACTTGGGGCCGACGGATGTCACCAGCGTCCCTCGCGCGCGGTTCATGACAGCGCAGCAGTACGCCAACATGATTGCCGACGTGTTCGGTAGCGACATTCAGATCGGCACGCCCATTCCTCCCTTGATGCGCTCTCCGGATGGTTTGCTGTCCACGTCGGCCGGCTCGGTGGGCATCCCCGGCGGCCAGCTGATGCAATTGCAGCGTACGGCCGCAACCGTTGCCCACCAGGTCGTGGACAAAGGCGACATCGGCAAGGAGTTGCCAGCCCATCGTTCCTATCTCGTACCCTGCAAACCGAAAGCGGAAAACGCGCCCGATGACGCGTGCGCCGCGAAGTTCATTCGTTCCACCGGCCGCTTGCTGTTCCGTCGTTCGCTGGACGATGCGCAGGTGGCCGAGTGGGTTGGCAAGGCGCGTGAAGGCACCGAGCGCCTGAAAGATTTCTACGCCGGATTGGCGGGCGTGCTCGAAGGCATGCTGATCGATCCCATGGTGCTGTTGATCGTCGACACCACCGAGCCCGATCCGACGCGTCCCGGTCAGCTTCGCCTGGATGCGTATTCACTGGCTTCGCGTCTGTCGTTCTTCCTGTGGAATTCCGTTCCCAACGACGCNGTGTTGAAGGCTGCNGAAAGCGGTGAGATCCAAACGCCNGCGGGACGTGCGCGCGTGGTCGAGATGATGCTNGCCAGCCCGCGCCTGGAACACGGNGTGCGCGCGTTCTTCGACGACATGCTCCACTATGACCTGTTCGACTCCCTGGCGAAGGACGGCATGGTCTACTCCAGGGAAAGCGGCGCCGTGTTGAAGGACGCTCGCGAACAAACATTGCGCACGGCGTACGACCATCTGATCGTGCGCAATCGCGACTATCGAGCGTTGTTCACCACTCGCGACACCTTCATGTCGCCGGCCCTGGCGTCGGTCTACAACGTGCCGGCGGTGCCGGGTTGGGCGCCTTATTCCTTCCCCGAGGACAGCCCTCGCAAAGGCATCCTGAACCATGTGAGTTTCCTGGCGCTGCATTCGCATCCGGGCCGCAGCTCGCCGACGCTGCGTGGCAAGGCACTGCGCGAGACGCTGCTGTGTCAGGTGGTGCCGCCACCGCCGCCGAATGTCGATTTCTCCGCGGTCGAAGATCCGGATGCGAACCTGCACACCGCCCGCGAGCGTCTGACCGCTCATCGCTCCAATCCGGTGTGCGCGGGCTGCCATAAGATCACCGATCCCATTGGACTTGCGTTGGAGAATTTCGACGGCGCCGGGCAGTACCGCGTCAGCGAAGGCGGCGTGACCATCGATGCCAGCGGCAGCCTGGACGGCAAGCAGTTCAACGATCCGCAAGGGCTCGCCGATGCCTTGCACGATCATCCGGGATTGCCCACCTGCCTGGTCAAGCGCATGTATGGCTACGGCGTCGGCGCGCTGACCACCGACGTCGACAAGCCCCAGCTGGCCTGGCTCAACCAGCGTTTCGAGGCCTCCGGCTATCGGGTTCCCGATCTGCTGCGGGCCATTGCGCTGAGTCCCGCGTTTGGAAATGTTGCCGAACGACCCGCCGCGCCGAAGCCCGCGATCAAGACGACGAGTCTGACGGCTCCCGGTTCTGTGGCTCGATAAAGCTTCAGGAGATACTCGAATGACACATTTCACTCGACGCCGTGTATTGCGTGGCATGTTCAATGGCACTGCCGTGGCCGTGGGTCTGCCGCTGTTGAATTGTTTCCTGAACGACAACGGCACTGCGCTCGCCAGCGGTGCGCCCATCCCGCAGCGTTTCGGCACCTGGAGCTGGGGCCTGGGCATGAGCAAGTCCATTTTCGTCCCCAAGAAGACCGGTCCCGATTTCGATCTGCCCGAGGAGATCGAAATGTTCGCGCCGATCCGGGACAAGATGAACCTGTACACCAACTACAATGCGTTCCGAGACGCCGCGCCCAATCTGTGTCATACCACCGGCTGGGTCATTCTTCGCAGCGGCAGCGCGCCGTTGAATCAGAATGCCAAGCCCGGCGAGACCATCGACGTGACCGTGGCCAAGAAGATCGGCACGACCACGCGCTTCCCGATGCTCACCGTGACGGCCACCGGCGATCCGCGCGACACGCAGAGCTATGAGAGCGCCACTTCGGTGAACAATGCCGAAGGCTCGCCGCTGGCGTTGTATGCGAGTCTGTTCGGCGCCGACTATCAGGATCCGAACGCCAAGGATTTCACGCCCAGCCCGAACATTCTGGTGCGCAAGAGCGTCCTGTCCACCGTCAGCGAGGACGCGAAGAAACTGATGAAACAGGTGGGCGCCGAAGACCGGGCGCGCATCGATCAGTATTTCACCAACCTGCGCGAGCTCGAGCGCCAGCTCGATCGGCAGCTGGAGAAGCCCGAGCCGCGCGAAGCCTGCGTCAAGCCCAAGCTGCCGCCGGAGCTGGCCACCGGCGTGGACCATCAGTTGGTTTCACAACGGCATCGCCTGTTCACCGACCTGCTGGTCATGGCCGTCGCCTGCGATCAGACCCGCGTGTTCAACGCGACCTACTCGAAATCGTTCTCGTCCACCACCAAGGCAGGTTACGAGAAGCCGCACCACACGGCCTCGCACGAAGAGCCGGTGGATCCGAAGCTCGGCTATCAGCCCATGGTGTCCTGGTTCCTGCGCCGGGGCTTCGAGGAGTGGGTGTACTTCGTGGAAGCCTTTGCGAAGGTCAAGGAAGGCGACGGAACCCTGTTGGACAACATGCTGATTTATGCATCCACGGATCAGTCCTTCGCCAAGATCCACTCCATCGAAGGTCTGCCGATGTTCTCCGCCGGTCGCGCCGGCGGCAGGATCAAGACCGGCCTGCACATCGATGGCGGCGGTACGCCCGGCACGCGCCTGGGTTACACCCTGATGAAGACGCTGGGCGTCGACATTCCCTCCTGGGGAACGCAGTCGAACAACACCTCCAAGGAAATCGGCGAAATCCTGGTCTGAGCTCGCGGGGCGACACAATGAAATTGATCGTTGCAGTGACAGGGATCCTGCTGGCGCTGGGCCTGGGTACGGCGGCGGCGGACTCGTCCGCTCGTGAGCCGTATGTCGACGTGCCGATGCCACGGGGATTCAAGGTGGTCTCCACCGAGCTGGAAGGGCCGGTCTTCGCCGACTCGCGCGGTCGCACTTTATACAAGTGGCCGATCGCGTCGCTGCGTAACGGTTATGCAGGCGATCCGAAAGACAAGTCGGCGTGCGAGGACGTGGTCACGACCAAGACGGGCGGTTACATGAGCCCGTATCCAGGAGGCCTGGATCTTCCGGATCTGGACAAGCGCAAGAGCTGCGTGGCGCTGTGGCCGCCGGTACTCGCGGATGCGAAAGCCAAGCCGGTCGGCGATTGGGGCATCATCAAACGCAGCGATGGCACTTTGCAGTGGACCTACGATCATCAGCCGCTGTACACCTCGCACCTGGACCAGGCGCCTGGAGACGTTCTGGGCGGGACCAGCTTGTTCCGCAGGGGCGGCGATACTCCGGCCGAGCGCATTCCGGTCGGACCGCCCACGGCGCTGCCGCCGGGCTTTCGAGTCGAAGGCACGCTCAATGGCCGGCTGCTGGTGAATGACAAACGTTATTCGGTGTATGTCTCCGATGCAGATGGACCGAACAAGTCGAACTGCACCGCCGAGAGTTGTCTGCAACGCTGGTCGCCCCTGCTTGCGCCCGAAACGGCGCGGGCGCAGGGGGAATGGTCGGTGGTCGAGCGCTCGCCTGGCGTGCGCCAGTGGGCGTTTCGCAAACAGCCGCTGTACACCTACATCCGCGACACTCGCGTCATGAGCTATGACGGCAGCGACGAGCCGGGCTGGCACAACGTGTTCATGCAGTCCGGGCCGAGGTCGCCCAAGTCGTTTACCGTCCAGAACACGACCTATGGCGATGTGCTTGCCGATCGTAACGGCAAGACCGTGTATTTCTACACCTGCGGAGACGATTCGGCGGACCAGTTGTCGTGCGACACGTTGGACAGTCCACAGCAGTACCGCCTGGCTATTTGCGGCGGCGGCAACTGGGCGCGCTGCCACGAGCTGTGGCATTTCGTCGAGGCTGCAGCCGGTGAGAAAAGCGACAGCCGCGTCTGGTCGATCATCTCCGTCGATCCCAGGACCGATCGCCAGGTCGCCGCGGGCCAGCCGGGCTCGCTGCGTGTCTGGGCGTTCCGCGGTCGACCGGTGTACACCTATTCGGGCGACAAACAACCCGGCGAATTCCGCGGTCACTCGATGGGCGAGTGGCAGGGGCGCCGCAACGGCTTCCGGGCATTTTGGATTCGGGTGATCTGACATGCGAGGCGTCATGAACAAAACGTTCGGAGTCCTGGCGGCGCTGGCGACGACCAGCCTGGCCGCCAGCGTTGCGTTGGCGGATGGCAGCGAATCGATCGCGGACACACGCACCATCGGCTATGTCACCACGGACCTGCACTGGGCCTTTCATCAGACCCAGGATGTGGACAAGGACTGCCCGGAAGGCCTGGCCGGCTATGGGCCGCGCGAAACCTTCAAGGAGCTCTATCCCAACGGCGGGCCGGTCGAAAAGACGCAGCTCGCCCGGGAGAGCCTGAAGTTCTTCCCCAGGGACGAGCCCATGAAGTTCCCCTACATCTATGCCAAGGGCACGCTCGGTGTGGGCGTGAATCTCGATGGCAAAGTCGGGCCCGATGACTATGTCAGCGCCACGGGCGAGCAGGGCATCGACAACGCGCTTCAGAAGGTACTCGGCTGCAACGCGCAGTTCCGCCGGCCCGAAGGCCAGCTGCAGTTGTTCGGGAACAAGTTCGTGCGCACCTCGACCTGGAACCGCACCCTGATCGAGATCACCAACGTCGACAGCCTGTCGAGGTCGGACAACGTCGAAGTGACCATCTATCGCGGCCGGGATCCGGTGTTGCTGGATGCCACGGGCGAAGGCGTGGCGCCGGGCGGCACGCAACGGATCGACATGCGCTGGGGCAAGCCGATCATTCAGCACCTGAAGGGCAAGATCGTCGATGGCGTGCTGACGACCGAGCCGATCAAGCAGGGCATCTATCCCTGGGCGATCTACAACGATGTGCCGACGCTGCTGAACTGGCGCGACATGCGGCTGAAACTGACGCTCACCCCGGAGCGGGCCGATGGCCTGATTGCCGGCTACATGGACGTGGAGAGCTACTACACGTGGCTGATCGCGTGGTCCACGCACCACCTCTCGTATGGGCGTCTGGATCCGGCGGAGTTCTACTGGGCGTTGCGCAAGATGGCCGATGCCTACCCGAACGAGCAGGGCGAGATGACCGCGATCTCCTCGGCGCTCGAAGTCAACATGGTCCAGGCCTTCATCTCGCATCCCGAGCCGATCGCCGGCGAACGGAAGATGACGGATGCAATGCATTGAAGTTGGTTGCACAATCAATGTGGGAGGCCGACGGGTCGTCGGCCTGAGGCCTCCAGCCTGTCCACATTCACACGGGAAATCTCTGAACAATGCATGGTTATCGTAGTGCGCTCGTCGCTTTGACTCTGTTGTCCGGTGTCGCCGTCATGCAGGCGCAGCCTGCACGCGCCTCCGCGCCCAGCGCCACCGTCGAGATCGAGTTGATGACGTGGCCGGAAGTGAAAGCCGCGCTCGCGGCTGGCAAGACCACGGCCCTTTTCTATACCGGCGGCGTCGAGCAGCGTGGTCCGCAGAACGCCACCGGCGGCCACAACATGATGGCGCGTCCCATCGTGAAGGCCATCGCCGAGAAGCTCGGCAACGCCATCGCGATGCCGGTGCTGCCGTTCTCGCCGACGGGCATGTCGCCCGATCTGCCCGGCAGCCTCGATCTGCCCGTGGACTTGCTCGGCCCCGTGCTGGAGCGCCTCGCCGAGGACGCGATCGTCAACGGCTTCAAGACGGTCATTCTGATGGGCGACAGCGGTGGCGGTCAGGGACCGAACGGTGTGTATGCGTCCGTCGCGAAGAAGCTCGACGACAAGCACAAGGCGAGTGGCGTGCGTGTGTTCTACGCGGACGAGAGCTACACCAAGGCCAATCGTGAGTTCAGCGACATGCTGGTCAAGGAAGGCTATCCGGCAGGTACGCACGGCGGCATCCTCGACACGTCGTTGATGCTGTATCTCGATACCGAGAACAAGTACGTGCGCCGCGATCAGCTCGCCAATGCGCTGGGCGATCCTGTGCGCCCGCGCGGTCAGAAGCCCGAACCCGGCTACAAGCCGTTGAACAATGGCATCACCGGCGACGCGCGCCGTTCGAGTGCGGAGATCGGCAAGCGCTTCTTCGACTACAAGGTCGAGACGGCGGTGAAGCAGATCAAGGCGCTCCAGGCGAGCCGCTGAGCTTCGCACGCGGTTCGCGGACCCATCGAACACGGGCGTAGAGGGAATGAAACCAAAATCGTGCGTGTTCGAGTGGGTCATGCTGCTGGCTGCCGCGCTGGGAGTGGGCGCGTCAGGGCAGGCACTTGCGCAGAATGTGAATGTGCCGTGGGATGAGGCACCTTCGAATCCAGACCGCTGGTTCTCGACGTCCTCGATCATCGCCTACGATCCCGAGACCCAGGAGTTGGGCGTCGGTGTGCAGTCGCGTGCGTTCGGCGCTGGCGCGGCCGTTCCTTATGCCGTCGCCGGCGTTGGCGCCGTCGCCACGCAGGCAGCCGCCAATCGGCTCTACGGACCCAAGGCGATCGAGTTGCTCAAACAGGGGCTCAGTCCCGCAGAAGTCGTCAAGCGGCTCACGGACGAGGACCCGGGTCGAGACTCACGACAACTCGCCGTCATCAATGCGAAGGGCGAGTCCGCCGTCTATACCGGCAAACGAGTGCTCGATCGAAACTCCGACAAGGCCGATCTCCTCCATCTCGGCGGCTATGCCGGCAGCGTGACCGGCAGAACTTTCTCCGTGCAAGGAAACACGCTGGCCAGCGAGGAAGTGGTGAAAAGCATGGCTCGCGCGTATGAGCAGAGCAAAGGCACCATGGGCGAGCGCCTGATGGATGCGCTCGACGCCGGGCAGGCTGCGGGAGGAGATACGCGGGGGATGCAGTCCGCCGGCTTGCTGGTGGTGCGTCCGGTGAAGCCCGGTTCGAACGAGGTCAACGAGCGAATCGTGGATCTCCGGGTCGACGATGCCGTCGATCCCTTCAAGGAGTTGCGTCGCCTGCTGACCATCAATTTAGGCATCCCCCGCAAGCTCACCGACGATTCCGCCGCGCTCGCCAAGGCCGGCAAATTCGACGAAGCCATCGAGCAACAGAAGAAGGCGCTGGAGATACAACCGAACAGCGATGTATTTCACTACGCCCTGGCGCAACGTTATGCGCAGGCCGATCGGCCGCTACAGGCGCTCGTGCCGCTGCGCGAGGCCATCCGCCTGCACCCGAACCTGGCGCGGCAGGCCATCGCAGATCCGATCTTCGCCGCGCTTCGCGACAATCCCGAGTTCAAGCGCGTCACCGCGATCGCCGGGCAGTTCTCCGGCGAATAACGCCGTTCGCCACGTCTGAGCCGCGAAAGTGGTTGGCGTCGAAGTAACGACGCGATCACTGCGAGCGGTTCGTCGCTGGCTGCATCTCTTGTTCCGTATGGCCGCTTTCCGCCGATTGGCATTGCGCGAATCGGCAAGATCCTGCCGATCGTCCGGCGCGTTTCCGCTGTCAGCGTCGCGTAATCAAATATCTCCAGAGTGCCGACTTCGGTCTTCACCTACGTGGCATGCCGATTGCAATCTCGGTAGCCGGGCACGGAACGAGCGCGCTGCTTGAGCTGTGAACGGACTCAGGCTCGAGGCCAGCTTCGTCTGCGGGCTCAATAAACAATTAGTGATGTGCGCGCAGGGCCGCATCGACGTGCCGTCGCGCCGAACTAGCGAGGGGGACTCTGATGAACCTATCCAGTGTGGCTCGTCGCCGCGCGAAAGTCTGGGCGTTGTCGACGGTCAGTGCCACCGCACTTGCAACTGTTTCCGTGACCGGCACGCACGCACAAGACGTCGAATCCGCGACGCTCGATCAGGTTGTCGTCACCGGTTCGCGCATCACTCGTGACGGCTACGAAGCGCCGACACCCGTGTCGGTGCTGGGCGCGGATGAGCTCAACGCATTGAACGTGGTGAATGTGGCCGATGCAGTGAATGTTCTGCCGGCATTCTCGGGCTCGGCGAGTCCACGTTCGGCAAACGGCAATCTTTCGAGCGGCGCAACCGGCGTGAGCCAGCTCAACCTGCGCGGCATGGGTACGAATCGCACGCTGGTCCTTCTCGACGGCAAGCGCTACATCAACGCGGCGATCACCGCGGGCAACAGCGCGCCGGACATCAACTCCTTCCCGAACGCGCTGATCGAGCGCGTCGACGTCGTGACTGGCGGTGCGTCGGCGGCTTATGGCTCGGATGCGTTGTCGGGCGTCGTCAACTTCGTGATCGACCACGACTTCACCGGCTTCAAGGGCGAAGTCCAGACCGGCATGACCAAGTACGAAGACGACAAGAGTCTCAGTGCTCAGCTGACCTTCGGCACCGCGTTCGCGGACGGCCGCGGCCATTTCCTCATCTCGGGCGAACACACGCACAGCGATGGCATCGACGGTACCGAAGGGCGGCCGTGGGCGAGATTGCCCGCAGCCGTCATCGTGAATCCGAATTACGGTACGGGTGCCGGCCAGAGTACCAGTGTTCCGCAATATCTCGTTCGTCGCGATCTCGGTCTGGTCGCCGGTACGCCGGGCGGCATCATCACGACCGGGTCGCTCAGGGGCACGTATTTCGGGCCGAATGGCACCGTGCTCAGCGGTTACGACTTCGGCACCAACGTCGGCAACAATTTCCAGGAGGGCGGCGATTGGGAATATTCGCGCATCGAGAACGGCATCGATATCGCGGGCAGTGTCGAGCGCAATGTCGGTTACCTGCGCACCAGCTATGACCTGACCGACAACGTCAACGCGTACATCGAAGGCCAGTATTCGCAGACTCGTACCACGAATACCGCCAATCCGAACCGCCGCCTGGGCAACAACACCATCCGTATCGATAACGCCTATCTTCCGGAATCGCTGCGCCAGCAATTGCTCGCGGCCGGTGAAACGAGCTTCAGGATGGGCACCACCAATGCCGACATGGGGCGCTTCAAAGGCGATTACCGCCGCTCCCTGTACCGCGTAGCCGCCGGCCTCGATGGCACGTTCGACGCCTTGGGCACGAGCTGGAAATGGGACACCTATGTCCAACACAGCGAAACCACACTCGAGCCGCGCACCTACAACAACGGGATCACGCCGAACTACCTGAAGGCGATCGATTCGGTCATGGTCAACAACGTTCCGACCTGCCGCGTGAACGCGGACGCGGATCCCTCCAACGACGATCCCGCCTGCGTGCCGTACAACCCGTTCGGTATCGGCGTGAACGATCAGAACCAGCTCGGTTACGTGTTGGGCGTTTCCTACCGTCATGAAGTGTTGCAGCAGGACGTCGCTGCGTTCAACGTGGGCGGCGAGCCGTTCAGCTCGTGGGCCGGTCCGGTGTCGCTCGCGGTCGGCGCCGAACACCGCATCGAAAAGGTCTCGGGCTGGGCCACCGAGCGCGACGAGGCGACCCAGTTCTTCGCTGGCAACTACCACGCGACCCAAGGCAAGTTCGANGTCACCGAAGCCTACGTTGAAACGGTCGTGCCNCTGGCCCGCGATCTGAAAGCGGCACAGGAGCTCGANCTGAACGCGGCCGTACGTGCNACCGACTACTCGACCTCCGGCTACGTGACGACATGGAAAGGCGGGTTGACGTGGCGGCCGATCGAAGATGTCCGCTTCCGCTTTACGCGCTCACGCGACATTCGCGCGCCGAACCTTGGCGAGTTGTTCACGGGCGGTCAGTCGGGTTCGGGTGGAACGTTGCAGGATCCCTTCCGCGCCACCAACGGCATTCCAGAGCTGCGCACCCAGGCGTTCTCGACCACCAAGGGCAATCCCAATCTCAAACCCGAAGAAGCGGACACCACGGGGTTTGGCGTGGTGCTGGCGCCGCGATTCCTGCCGGGGTTCCAGATGGCGATCGACTATTACAACATCGACGTCGAAGGTTCGGTGCAGGCGCCGGGCGCGCAGAAGGTGGTCGATCTTTGTTTCCGGGGCAACGCGACGCTGTGCCAGGCCATCACTCGTGAGCCGCCGGCGCCGGGCGATCCGTTCTCCGTCGGTCAGATCTTCGAGGTGATCACGCAGCCGCAAAACCTGATCGGCCAGAAAGCCAGCGGCATCGATGTCGAAACCAGCTACCGTTTCCCGCTGTCCAGCATCGCCGGCTCCTGGGGCGGTGACATGGTGATTCGCGCCATGGCCAGCCGCGTCCTGAAGCTCGAAACCAAGGATACCGACGGCACGACGTACGACGGCAACGGCGTCGTCGGCGGTTGGGGTGCCATTTCGCCGTTCGCCGGCCTGACTTCACCGAAGCTGCGCGGCTTCCTGTCGCTCAGCTATCAGGGCGAGGCGATCACGGTCACGACCATCGTTCGTTATACCGGTCCCGGGGTGTACGCCAACGGCTTCATCGAATGCAGCACCGATTGCCCGGAATCCACCACTGCGGCGCCGACCATCGAAGACAATGACATCGCCGGCATGACGACGCTCGATCTGTCCGGCTCCTATAAATTCGACAGCTTCGAGCTGTTCGGGACCATCGAGAACCTGACGAACCACCAGCCGCCGACCATTGGCGGTTCTCTCACCAATGCCTATTGGCAGGGGCAGGGCAATGCGGATTACGACCGGGTCGGTCGTCAATACCGGATGGGTGTCCGCGTCAAGTTCTGAAGAGACCGAAAGATGTCGATGTCCGATCAAGATTCGCCGGCTCGCACCGCGATGCATTTCAGGAGAGGCGCATACCCCAACGCGTGGGCCGCGGCAGATGTGCGGCGCTTGCGAGAGCTCGCCGGGCAGGGAATATCGCCGGGGCAGGCGGCCAAGCTGCTGCGTCGTTCCGAATCGGCGGTCCGCAACAAGGCCGGCCTGCACGGTATCTCTTTTCGGCGACAGGTGCAGTTCCAGTCGGGAGATTGAAGCACGCGAGGTCACGATCCGCCTGGCTGGAAGCGCTCGATCGGGACGACGATGTGATCGCGTCGCTGTGGCGAGCCGAGCTGTGGTTGCGCAACGGCTTCGTATTCCCGCCGGCGTTCATCGAATATGAGAAGGCGCGCCAACTGGCTCCGCACGATCCCTGGGCGAGCGAGCGCGCTATCTCGGCCTGTGGTGCTGTACTTCCACCCGAACATGCCGCGCTTCGAGCCGGACACGACGCTCCAGGTCAACGGCACGAATACCGGCCATTCGCGTGCGTTCCCGCGTTCATCCGAGGCCGCGCGAATCGCCTCGCGAAGACTGCTTACGATCTATCCCCTCGGGCATTGCACCTCGAGCGCCTGACTGCAACAGGTCGAGTTGCTCTTGCAGGGCGCCCTTGCGATCGAGCGGCGCGATGGTCAGTAAATCTTCGAGCGCGGCGCGCATGCGGCGCGCGATTTGTGGCGAGCCGGCGCCAGCCATGCGGATCTCGTCGAACGCGAGGTGAACGTAGTCATCCCAGGTCATGATTCGAGTCACCAGTCGTTCGATATCGTTGTCGTCGCGATATCGGCCGTCGGGAAACGGGCGCGGCACCAGCTGACGCAAGCAGTCGTGCAAGCGGTCGATGGCTTGTACCGCCGTCGTAGGATCCAGAAAGGGGGAGTCGGACAGGGATCGCTCGGCGATGTCGACCAGCATGCGCAACCCATACGCCATGTCCTGATCGAGCGTGCGTTCGAAACCAATATCGACGCAGCATAGGGCCGCTTCCGTATCCAGCCTCTCCGGCGACCCTGCCACTTCGAACAGCGGCGCGCCGGCGGGTACGAATTCACCCAGCGCGGGCAGCAATGTGAGTACGCAATCACCGGCCTCGGCGATATGCACGAGCGCACGATGGTCGACTTGAGTGATGACACCGGAGTGGGGTGCCACTATCGTCGGACGTTTGAAGCTGCGAGCCTGGCCGGCATCCGGATAGAGCGTGTCGAGCAGCTTGCGGGTGTCCGCGCCCACGAGCTCGATGAGAGCCGACACCCGCAGCTTGCGACCGATGTGATTCACATACCAGACCAGCACCATGATACTGACGACGACGAGCACGAATGCAACGAGCACGGCGAGCCCGGGCACGGTGCCGGCTCCGTCCGTTTGCACTTCTCGAAGCGTCAGCATCGCGTGCGCGAACGTTCCCACGAAGACGCCGATCGCGAGCTGACTGGGTTTGTCCTGCAGGATGCGCTGGACGATTCGTGGGGAGAATTGACCCATCGCGAGCTGCACGACGACCATCGTGACGGTCAGGACCAGGGCGGCGAGGCTGACCATGGACGCCGCTACCGTTCCCAGGATTTCCAACGCCGCGTCGGGGCCGCCGCTGACCCATTCGGGAACCAGGCGATAGTCGAAAGCCCGATCGATCGCGATGGTGCCGAACGACACGCACACGCCGGCGATCACACACATCGCTGGAACGAACCACAATGCCGTCGACAGGCGGGAGAATCGTCGAGCACGCCGCACGGTCGCTGCCAGATTCAAGGAAGGTATGGCTCTAAGTCTCGGACACTCGCTTTGGATCCCGGTAGAACAAAGGAGGGACAAACGCGCTGCGAGTGTCAGCGCCGCAATGCTGTGCGCATTTTCACCACCGCAGGCCGTGAATCGAATGTTCGCGCCATGGGCAATCGTCACGACGAATGCCGGACCGGCGGCTGTTGTGTTTGTTTCTTTTCAGCCGTTGACGGTCGGCTCGCTCACGTCCCGTCGTGCGCTGTCACGCTCACCGTAGGCAGGAAGCGGGGAGGCTTGCGCGCCTTGGTGGCTTGCTCGAAGGAATACGCCAGTTCGATCAGGCGTGCCTCGCTCCAGGCCGCTCCCATGAAAACGATACCGATCGGCAAGCCGAAACTTTCACCCATCGGTACGGTGACGCTGGGGGTGCCTGCGACGGCTGCCGCTCCATAGCCGGCGCCGACGAAGTGGTCGCCTAGCACGACATCGGTTAGCCACGCCGGCGCGGTGGCCGGTGCTATCAAGGCGTCGAGCTCGTGCTTGCCGAGCGTGGCTTCGATGCCTTCGGTTCGGGCGAGCCGTCGCGCCTTCAGGCGCTGTTCGTTGTATTTCGGGTCGGCGAGCGAACCTTTCGCCTGGGCCTGCTCGAATAATTCCTGCCCGAAAAATGGCATCTCCGCCGCGGCATTGTTCCGGTTGAATTCCATGATCTCGGCGAGCGACTTGACCGGTGCGTCGGCGGCAGCGAGGTAGTCGTTCAGACCGGCCTTGAATTCGTACAGCAGCAGTTCGGTCTCCGCTTCATCCCACTGTCCGGCCGTGGCGATCTCGGCATCGATCACCTCGGCGCCCGCCGCCTTGATCGCGCCGATGGCGCGTTCGAACGCCTGGTCCACGTCGGGATGAAAGCCGGCCGACTTGCGCAGGACGCCGATGCGAGCCCCTCGCAGGCCATCCTTCTTCAGATGAGTTTGATAGTCGAACTGCGTGTCGCCAGGCAATGCAGCGGACGCGCGGTCGCTGGCGTCGGCACCTGCAATTGCCGAGAGCAGGACGGCGGCATCCGCAACGCTGCGCGCCATCGGGCCGGCGGTGTCCTGACTCTGAGAAATGGGAATGATGCCACTGCGGCTGACGAGCCCGACCGTCGGCTTGATGCCCACCAGGCCGGCGACGGAGGAGGGGCAGATGATGCTGCCATCGGTTTCAGTGCCAATTCCGGCCGCAGCCAGGCTCGCTGCGATGGCCGTGCCCGTGCCGGAGCTGGAACCGCAAGGATTACGATCCAGTGCATAGGGATTCCTGGTCTGTCCGCCGCGACCGCTCCAGCCGGAGGTCGAGCGCGTCGAGCGGAAGTTCGCCCATTCGCTGAGATTGGTCTTGCCGAGGATCACCGCGCCTGCTTCGCGCAGCTTGCGAACCAGGAAGGCATCGGACTTGGGGCGATGATCCGCGAGCGCGAGCGAACCCGCCGAATTCACCATGGGAGTCGCATCGATATTGTCCTTCACCAGGATCGGCACGCCGTGCAAAGGGCCGCGCACCTTGCCTGCCCGTCGTTCATCGTCGAGCGCGCCGGCTTCCTCGAGCGCATTCGGATTGAGCTCGACCACCGAGCCCAGCAGCGGGCCCGCGTCATCGATTTCGGCAATCCGGTCGAGATAGGCCTGGGTCAGCTCGCGGCTGCTCAACTGGCCGCCGGCCATGCGTGCTTGCAGGGTCTCGATGTCGGTTTCCGCAAAGACGAAATCGCCCGGTATGGCCGGTGTTGCCGCGGCCTCGGTCTGGACGTGAGCCGGCGGCTTCGGGGTGCACGCAGCCAAAAGAACCGGCAGCGCAAGCAACAGCGTCAGACGCACGATGGCTCCCTCGTTGTTTTCGGTGATACACCATACTGCATCCTCGTGCAGGCGAGAATGGCCGGTCGCGCCGGTCGTCGCTTCGAGGTGTGCCTCCGCACCGGCGCTCTGTTTCAGCAAACATCGCGCTCAGCCGGCACGAGAAGATGCGCGGGATTCGACCCCGATGCAAAAATAAATTCACTTTTATCTAAATAACGAATGAAAAAGATTAATGAGTTTTAGTACGTTGAGAGTCGGTCTATATCTCGAAGCTGAGGTTCACTGGCGCCGCGGCGAAAGATTTGAATCTCGATATCGAGAATTCATGGCTGTTTTTCTCTTATAACAAGTCGGATGCAGGGGGATCTTGTTTGAATACTCGAATGACAGCTGCTGGTCAGCGTTCCGACGTCGCCGTTTCGGTGCGACGTGCATTGAAAGGTTCCGGGTTCCTGGTGGGATTGGCAACCGTGTTCATCACCGGGGCGGCGACGGCGCAGGACGCCCCCGCACCCCAGCTCGAGGAGGTAACGGTCACGGGTTCGCGCATTTCGCGTACCGATGGTTTCGAAGCGCCGACGCCAGTGAGTGTCATGAATGAGGACACCCTCAAGGCCATGGCGACCACGACCATTTCGCAGTCCGTGATCCAGATGCCGCAGTTCTCCGGCAGCCTGACCTCGAGCAATCTTTCTTCGAACGTGGGTACAGGCACCGCCGGCGCGAACCTCCTGAACCTGCGTAACCTCAACGCGAACCGCACGCTGGTGCTGTTCGACGGCAAGCGCCTGGTGCCCTCGGTCGTCGGCAGTGGCGCCAACGCCGGCGCGGTGGATACGAACTCCATTCCCGGTGAGCTCGTGCAGCGGGTGGAAGTGGTGACGGGCGGTGCATCCGCGTCCTACGGTTCCGACGCCGTCGTTGGCGTGGTGAACTTCGTTCTCAACAAAGACTACGTCGGCAACAAAGTCACGGTCCAGGGCGGCCAGTCCGAGGAGGGCGACGGCGAGACTTTCAGGATGGCCCTGACCCACGGCAGCGAGTTTGCCGATGGCCGCGGCCATCTGTTGCTGGCGGGTGAAATGACCGAGGACGACGGCGTCTTCGGTACGTACCGGAAGTGGGCGGACAAGGCCAACTGGCAGATCATGGCCAATCCAGCCTATACAACCACGAACGGTTTGCCCAAGTACATCATTGCGCCCAATGTCGGTCCGGGCAACGGAACGTATGGCGGCCTGATCATCAATTGCCGGCTCAACGGCTCGAGCACGAATCTGAACGCGAACCCCGGCCCCGGCGCTCGCTGTCCCGAGGGATTGCAGGGGGTCCAGTTCGTCCAGGGAGGCGCTACCGCGCCTTTCAACTTCGGCCAGTTCGTCAACAACAACCCGGGCACGACCATGCTGGGAGGAGACTGGCAGGAGGCGCGTATCGATCAGACCACGAGCATCGCTCTGCCGCTCGCGCGTCGCAATCTGTTCGGTCGTGTGAGCTATGACATCACCGACAACACCAATGCCTACGCGGAGGTGAGCTGGGCCAACACCTATTCGCACAACCGCTGGGTGGTGCCCAACCTCAACAATGGCGGCACCGGCGCCACGATCCGCTCCGGCAATCCGTTCATTCCGGCGGACCTGCAGGCGTACATGACTGCCAACAACGTTTCGCAGTTCACGGTCGGAACGTTCAATGGCGACATGTCGCCCTTGCAGGGTATCAACGAGCGCGAGACCCGGCGCGGCATGCTGGGTCTGGAAGGCAGCTTCGATTTCATCGGCACCAACTGGAAATGGGATGCCTACGGCGGCTACGACCAGACCAACATCATCTCCAAAACGCCGGGCGATGCGATCACGGCGAACTGGATCGCTGCCACGCAGGCCGTCCGTGATGCCAATGGCAACATCGTCTGCGATCCGAACTTCTTCGCCCAATTGACGGCAACCAATATCGCCAGAGGGGCTGCTCCGCCGCAACCGGGCTGTGTGCCCTACAACCCCATGGGCCTGGGGGTGAACAGCCAGGAAGCCATCGATTATGTGTCCGCCACCGGCTGGTCGAACATGACGGTTCGGCAGTACCAGGTGGGTGCGAACATGAGCGGCGAGCCGTTCTCCACCTGGGCGGGCCCGGTATCCGCTGCGTTCGGTGCCGAGTACCGCAGGCAGTGGGTGGACGGCAAGGTCAGCGACCTCGACCAGGCGAACGCCTTCTTCGCCGGCAACTACAAGGCCACGGACGGTTCGTATAACGTGAAGGAAGGTTACCTCGAGACCATCGTCCCGCTGATGCGCGATCTGCCATTCGCGGAAGCGGTGGATTTCAACGCGGGTGTTCGTGAGACCAGTTATAGCGTTTCCGGCGACGCCACCACCTGGAAGGTGGGCGCCAGCTGGACGCCGGTGTCGGATGTTCGCTTCCGCTGGACCCGTTCGCTGGACATTCGCGCCCCGAATCTGGGCGAGATGTTCAACCCGGGCGTCGTCGGCACGGGTAACACCGTCGACCCGTTTGCCGGGGCGTTGGATGCCAACGGGCTGCCGACGGGAGCCGCGTACTTGCTCCAGTCCACTACGCCAGGCAGCACTGCGCTGAGGCCGGAACGAGGCTATACCACCGGCGTTGGCGTGGTCTTCCAGCCGCGCTTCATCCCCAGGTTCAACATGTCGGTGGACTACTACGACATCGTGATCAAGGACGCCATTTCATCGTTCGGCAACGGCACCATCCTGCAGCAGTGCTTCAACCACTACCGGGACACGCGCACGCTGACGGGCAACCCGTTCTGCGACATGATCGAGCGTGAAGGGCCGCCGACGACGAACGGTGTGTTCAACCAGGTGTCGCTGATCACCGGCTCGCCGCTCAACCTCGCTGGCGTGAGTCAGAACGGTATCGACGTGAACGCCAACTACTCCATTCCCCTGCCGAAGGGCGAGTTGCGGTGGTTCGGCATGACCTCCTTCGTCATGCAGCTGAAGACCCAGGATCCGATCAACGGCGAGTTGAACGGCCGCGGCGTCATCGTCTCCGGTGGCGTCACGGGTATCAACGCCGGCACGAACATCGCGCCACGCTACCGTTACCTCACTTCGCTGACTTACGAGCTGGAGCCGGTGACAGTGACGTTGCAGATGCAAGGCATCAGCTCGGGCACATACGCCCGCGGCCTGCATGCCTGCACGAGCGATTGTCCCCCCGAGCAGCTGGGCGGGGCGGGCTTCACGACCATCAACATGAATCACATCGACTCCTACCAGGTGTTCCGGCTCAACATGAGCTACAACCTGGGCCGCTGGGGCGAGATCTTCGGGGTGATCGACAACCTGACCAACGAGGATCCGCCGATGATCGCCGGCAGCTTCGGTGCCGGCTATTACCAGGGACAGTCGAACGTGGACTACGACCGCATCGGCCGGCGGTTCACTCTCGGCTACCGCGGCTCGTTCTAACGAGAGTCGGGACGGTACGAAGCGGGGACCGGGCAATCCGGTCCCCGCTTTTTTTTTGCCCTCATGAGATTCTGCTGGACGGCCAGCTGCGGTGCGCCGTGATATCCGCGCACAGCAACACTCGATGTGACAAATGACCGGCGTCGCGACGGCTCCACGCTCGTGGATTTGTCAAATGGGGGCTGTCGATCGTGCCGACGGGCGCGGCGCTGGAAGCGCATCTGTATGGGCCGAGTCGCGCGGTCGGCTTCGTGCGTCCCGGACAGAAGGTGCTGTGCGCTACCAGGCTTATCCCTATCAGAAGTCTCGCGATGATCGCTGGATATTACGGCTCCGAGTCCGATCTGGGCGACCTGCGTCGACATCTCGCCATCTCCCTCAAAGGTGTCAATCTCAAGGACCTGATGAGCATGGCCGATCGAATCGGCTTTGCCACTCGACCCGTGCGTCTCGAGCTCGATGAGTTCGCGCAGCTCAAGACGCCATGCATCCTGCACTGGGACCTGAATCATTTCGTCGTGCTCGATGAGATCAGCGGCGATCGCGTCGTCGTGCACGATCCCGCTGTCGGTGTGCGGCGCTTGCCGCTGCCCGTGGTGTCCCGCCACTTCAGCGGCATTGCGCTCGAGCTCACGCCGGTCGGCGGCTTCGACGCGGTGAGAGCGGGGCCGCGCCTCGGCATGCGCTCGCTGCTCGGTCGGATGATCGGTGTGAAGCGGACGCTCGTGCAGCTGTTCCTGCTCGCGCTCGCGATCGAGCTGTTCTCGATCGTGAGTCCGCTGTTTCTGCAATGGGTCGTCGATCACGCGCTGGTCACGGCCGATCGCGATCTGCTGCTGACGTTGGCACTGGGCTTCTCGCTGCTATTGCTGCTCAAGGTCGCCATC
>Ga0065721_10049212_pt1 | contig 41663 bp, 32 predicted proteins | sample Mesricmetagenome_FD_59108 | JGI IMG/M metagenome (GOLD analysis project Ga0065721, IMG submission 59108) | Mesophilic microbial community from rice straw/compost enrichment Sample: eDNA_1 v2 (version 2) | ecosystem: Engineered > Solid waste > Grass > Composting > Bioreactor | place: USA: Davis... | reverse complement strand
GCAGCTCGACTTCCGCGGCGCGAGCCTCGACGAGCTCATCGCCGACCCGCAGGCCATCCAGGCCCTCACCGCCGAGGAGGTCAAGACCGCCTTCGCGAAGTACTACACCCCCGAGTCGGCCATCACCGTCGTCGTGAGGCCCAGGGACACATCCCCGGACAAGCCCGCGGAGAACGCCCCCGCCGCGTCTCCTCCGGCCTCGAACTGACCCGAAATCCCCCTTCCCCGCTTCCCACCAATCCAGACGTTGCCACCCGACACGCCCCCACAACGCCCCGCCCCTTCCCGCGGCCTGACCTGGGCCTCGGGCTTTGCGCTCGCCGCGTTGATCATGTACCCGCTGGCGATCTCGCTCCCGGTGCTGGAGCTTCGCAAGCTGGGGCACGTGCGCGAAGTGACGGTGTGGTCCGGCGCGGTGGACCTGCTCGCCTCGGGCCAGTGGCTGATCGGGCTGCTGGTCTTCGCCTGCTCGATCGTGGTGCCGCTGCTCAAGCTCTTCGGCATGCTGCTGCTGGACTATGACCGCGCGTGGAGCGGGCCGGAAGCGCGACGGCGTCTCCACCGCGCCATCGACTGGATCGGCCGGTGGGGCATGCTCGACGTGCTGCTCGTCGCCATCCTCGTCGCCGCCATCAAGCTGGGGAACTGGGCCGACATCAACCCCGGCCCGGGCGTCGTCGCCTTCGCGCTGGTCGTCGTGCTCAGCCTGCTGGCCTCCGCGACATTCAACCCCCACGCGCGTCCATTGGAGGAGCCCGCGTGAGCAACGCTCGATCCGTCCGTTCCTTCTGGCCCTGGCTGCTGCCCCTCGCCGCGATCATCGCCGCCGCGACGCTCGGCTGGCAGGCGCTCGCGCGGCGGGGCCCGCTCATCCACATCCACTTCGTCAACGGCGAGGGCCTGGGCGTGGGCGACCCTGTGGTGTATCGGGGCGTGCGCGTGGGCGACGTGACCCGCGTCGAGCTGGCCCCGGACCTTTCCGGCGTGCAGGTCGCCGCGCGTCTGCGGCGCGACGCCGAGCCCCTGGCCCGCGAGGGAGCGCAGTTCTGGATCGTGCGCCCGGAGATCAGCGCCGGGCGCGTCCGCGGCCTGGACGCCCTCCTCGGACCGCGCTACGTCGAATGCGCCCCCGGCGACGGCCCGCGTGCCACTCGATTCCAGGGCCTGCCCAACGCCCCCGGCAAGACCATTCCCGGCGTCGGGGCGCTCACCATCGTCATCGAAGCCGGCGACCGCGGCTCGCTCTCCGTGGACTCGCCCCTCACCTACCGCGGCGTGCGCGTCGGCGCGGTGCGCTCCGTCGCCCTGGCGCCCGATGCCCGCACGGTCGAAGTCACCGTCGCCGTGGACCCCGCCTATCGCCACCTGGTGCGGACGAACTCCCGCTTCTGGAACGCGGGGGGGATCGGCGTGGACTGGGGCATGACCGGCGTTTCGCTCACCACGCCCAGCCTGGAAACCGCCATCACCGGCGGCATCGCTTTCGCCACGCCGAACAAGCCCGGCGAGCCCGCCCCCGAAGGCGCGCGCTTCTCTCTCGCGGACAAGCCCGAATCGGAATGGCTGAAGTGGAGCCCGGCGCTGACGCCCGAGCCGCGCTGAGCGCGTGCCGACACCCCTTCTTTGTCAGCTTTTCGCCGTCAGCCTGGATCAGTCCAACGCCGCCGCGCCGGAGATGATCTCGGTCAGCTCCGTGGTGATCTGCGCCTGGCGTGCGCGGTTGAACTGGCGGGTAAGGCTCTTGCCCATCTTCGCCGCGTTGTCGGTGGCGGCCTTCATGGCGACCATGCGGGCGACGTGCTCGCTCACGATGGCGTCGTTGAAGGCCTGGAAGAGCACGGACTTCACCGCGGCGGGAAGCAGGTCGTCCAGCAGCTCGCTCGCGGAGGGGCTGAACTCGTAGATCATGTTCGAGCCGGCCTGCTGCTCCGCGCCGGAGGACTCCTGACGCTGGAAGGGCAGGAGCTGCATCACCGTGGGCGTCTGACGGCCCGCGGAGATGTACTTCATGAACACGACGCGGACGGAGGAAATCTCGCCCGCGAGGTAGCGGCGGATGTACTCCTCGCCCAGTTCGCCCACCGCCTCATAGGAAGGCTTGTCGCCGAACTGGGTGTGGTGGCGCGTCACGGGAACGTTCGCGAACTTCAGGAAGCTCGCGCCCTTGCGGCCCACGACCTCGATCTCACCCTCGCGGGCGCCGGGGGTGGACTTGAGGTGCTGCATCAGGCTCCGCAGCACCGCGCCGTTGTAGGGACCGCACAGGCCGCGGTCGCTCGTCAGCACCAGCGTCAGCGGCTTGCCGCCCTTGCCGGTCTCCAGCAGCGGGTGGCTCATGTCGCCCAGACCCGCGGCAAGCTCGTTCACCAGCTCGAACAGCGTCTCGGTGTACGGCTTGCTCGCCGTGGACGCCTGCTGCGCCTTCGAGAACTTGCTCGTGGCGATCATCTGCATCGTCTTGGTGATGCGACGGATGTTGCCAACGGCCTTGATGCGCTTCTTGATCTCGCGGGTCTTGCCCATAGGGGTGGGAGTGTAGGAGGGCTCCCCAAGGGGTGAAGCCCAACCCCCGCCAAGCCCCCGACAGAAGGGGGCACACGCAGCACCCGTCCAGAACCCCAAAAAACCTGGCTCTCAGGCTCTCCCCAGCCCGGTCAGAAAAGCGAGCAGGGGCCGTCGCACCCCGGGGCCCTGGGAAAATCGCCCTTGAGCATCCCCCGCGCGGCCTTGTCGATCGCCGCGCGCACCTTCGCCTCGTCCAGCTCCGAAAGGCTGATCGAGCCCCGCTGGCCGGTCGCCAGGCACCAGTACTCGGCCACGCCCCGGGGGTTCTCCCCCCACGCTTCCCCCTTCGCCAGCTTCAGGGCCAGGGCATAGACCCCGAGTTGCAGGTCGTCTTTCCGGGGCTCCAGGTACGCCTTCCTCGCCGCACCGGTCTTGTAATCGATCACGCGCACGCCGCCGTCGGGGAGCAGGTCGATGCGGTCCAGTTTCGCCGTGAAGCGGTGGGTCACGCCGTCCAGCTCGTAGTCGAACTCGATCGTGCGCTCCGTCTCCAGCACCTGCGCGTCGGGGATGTGCAGGCGGTCGTAGAACTTGGCCATCTGTGCCTGGAGCTGCTCGAAGATCGCCTCGTTCACTTCCTGGCGCGCGCCGAGGGAGTCGAGGAACTTACGGCGGGCGATGGCGAGCAGGTCCTCGCGCCCGGGGCGGGGTTGGCCGTCGGCGTCCGCAGAAGCCCAGCGGTTGTAGAAGGTCTGCAGCGCGGCGTGGGCGACGGTGCCGACGCTCGCCTCGTCGCTGTAAGGCTGCGGGAGCCTCAGCACGCGGTTGAGGTAGAAGCAGCGCGCGCACTGGTGGTACTCGTTCACCACCGTGTACGAGAGCCGCAGGGGAGCCTGCATCGGCTGGATCAGCAGCGACTCGGGCGAGGCTGCCTCGTCCTCCTGCTTCGCCCGCGCCACCCGTTCCACCAGCGAGCGCAGCTCCGGGCGCAACGCGAGCAGCCACCTCGGCGGCTCGCCCCGCTCCGCGCCCGCCGTCACCGCGAGCTGTTCCACGGCACGGGCGAATCGCTCCACCGCAGCGTCGAGCTGCTCGCGCGTCACACCGGGGTGATCCACCATCTCCAGCGCCTGAGCCGCGGCGAGGCGAGCATCCCGGCGCGCTCGGTCCGCCGCTTCCTTCGCCGCGGCGCGGGCCTTGAACTCCAACGCCGCGGCTTCCAGCGGCCCGCCCCTCCCCCGCACCGATGCCTCCCGCAGGATGTTCGCGCCCTCGCGCACCGACACCAGCCCGTCGGCACGCACAAGCTCATCGAAGTAGTTGGTGGTCTTGGTCACCGTCTTGTTGGGCTTGCTGAGCAGCACCAGCCGCCGGCGCGCGCGCGTGCAGGCGACGTAGAACAGCCGACGCTCCTCGTCGCTGCGGCGCTCCGCCTCGCTGCGGCCGTCGAGGTCGTCGAACAGCCCTTCGGGCGGGGTCCAGCAATCCTCGGCCTTGGTGCTGGGGTAGCCGTGGGGCGCTTTCACCCGCGGCACGAACACCGTGTCGAACTCCAGCCCCTTGCTCGCGTGCGCGGTCAGAAGCTGCACGCGCTCGCTTCCCGCGCCTTCGCCGGGCTCGGGCTTCTCCGCCGCGAGGTCCAGCGTCTCGACGCTCGGCAGGCCGTTGACGGCGTTGCGCAGCTCCTGGAAGTAGGCCCAGAACTCCGCGAGGTTGCCGGGGGGCTCGAGGCGCGGCTGCTTGTCGCGCGCCAGCGCCAGCAGCGAAACCAGTGCCGACACGCGGTCGGCGCGCTCACGCCCCGACAGAAGCTCCGCGTGCGCCGCGTCCGTTGCGGTAATCACCCGGAACACCGCCTCGTCGCCTCGGAGGCTCGCGGTTTCTTCCAGCAGCGTGCGGTAAAGCTGCGCGGCACGGCGCGCGGCGGGGTATTCAGCCGCGTGCGCTGAGATCCACTCATCGAACCGACCCGGCGGCGAAGCCCCCTCGCGCCCCATGTGGTAGTGCGAGGCCTGCGCGCCGAACTCCAGCTCCCACCCCAGCGCCACGTCCGGGGGCACGCCGAAGGGCGGGCGGGTGAGCACGCGCCGCGCGGCCCACGTCGCCGCGGGATTCGTCAGCCATTCGATCCACGCGAGCACGTCATCCACGCCGGCATCATCAAGGACGGAGCGCTCCTTCACCCGCTCGTAGGGAATGCCCTCCAGACGCAAAGCCGCGGCGATGCGGTCCAGGTCGGAGTGGGCACGGGCGATGACAGCGTATTGGTTGAGCGGGCGCGGGTTGCCCGCGGCTTCGGTCGCCGCGCGATCGGCGAGGATCATCGCCGCGATCACCTCCGCGTCCTGGAAGTCTTCTTCGAGCTTGATGCACTCCACCCCGCACTCGCCGGGCTTGGCGGCAACCTGTCCCTCGGGGAAGCGCACCTTCTTGTCGGGCCGGAAGCGCACCTGCGCGGCCTGAATGACGGCGTTCGCCGCGGCGATGATCGGCGGCTGGCTGCGGTAGTTCTCCTCCAGCGTGACGACTTCCGTGCCGGGCCAGTAGCGCTCGAAGCGGCGGAAGGCCTGCTCGTCCGCGCCGCGGAAGCGGTAAATCGCCTGGTCGTCGTCGCCCACGACGCACAGGTCGGGGCGGCCGGGCGCGAGCAGCCGCAGCAGCTCGATCTGCGCGGGGTTGCAGTCCTGAAACTCATCCACGACGAAGGCGCGGTAGTCGGTGCGGCAGATGGCCAGCGCGCCGGGGTGCTCCTGAAAGAGCCGCAGCGGCAGCGTGAGAAAGTCGTCGAAGGTGATGAGCCCGCGCCGCCAGCGCTCCCTGGCGAACAGGTCCAGCGCCACCAGCGCATCGGCGAAGCGGGCGCGCAGAACGCATTGGGCCTGGTGCTCGTCGGGACTCTGGCCCGGTCGAGGCCCGCGTTCAAGCTCCGCGTGCCAGGCGTGCTCGAACTCGCGGCAGCGCTGGAACGACAAGCCGCGATTCGCGAGCCCCGCGGCGACCTGGTCCAGCTCGCGGATCAGCGTCGCCATGCCCTCCGCGCGGGAGGAGGTGAACAGCCCGTTCTTGAGGATGATCTGCGTGAGGATGCGGTGGGACTGCGCGGCGTCGATCAGCTCCAGCTCCGGTGGCAGGTGGAGCAGGTCGCCGAAGCGGCGCACGATCCGGCGGCCGAAGCCGTGGATGGTGGAGACGACGATGCGCTCCGCGGCGAGCGGCCCGACGATGTCCGCCAATCGCTCGCGGAGCTGCGCCGCGGCCTTGACGGTGAAGGTGAGCGCGACGATCGACTCGGGCTCGATGCCGCGGTTCTGCACCATGTGCGCCACGCGGTGGACGATGGTGCGTGTCTTTCCGGTGCCCGGGCCCGCGAGGACGATCAATGGTCCGTCATCGTGCGTGACGGCCCGCTGCTGAGATGGCGTCAGGGCCTCGGGCATCGCGTGTCACGCCTTGCGCATGTACAGGTGCACGGCCATGTTGTGGTAAACGTGCGTCTCGGGCCCTTGCGCGTTGGGCAGTTCGAGATCAACCTTCACCCACACCGGCTTGGGGGCCACGGCGGGCTGCTGGGCGATTTCGAGGGCTTCTTCGTCCTGCTCGGACAGGTCGGAGAGGTCGTGCGCCCGCCGGCCGGGAATGGCGCGGGGGTCCGCCAACTCCTGCTGCCAGTCGCCGCGGGAACGGCGTTCCGGGCGTCCGCGTCGGCGCTTGATCGGCGCGGGCGACAGCGGGGCCGGGGAACCCTGCTTGTGGAGCAAGGGCCAGGGGGTGCGAAGGACCGCGAAGCCGTCGTCGGTGAGCAGGTCGATGAGCTTCGAGAGCTGGGCCATGACGCGCCGGAAGCCCACGGGCTCCTGGATCATCGGGTAGGGCGGGTCAAGGAAGGCGAGGGTGAGAGGTCGCGGGGCGCGGGCGAGCGCGCCGGGGCCAAGGGCGTCGCCGACGACCAGCTCGGCGCGGTCGCGGACGTTCAGAGCGTCGATATTCCGCGACAGCAGCGACGCGATGGACTTGTCCTGCTCAACGAAGACGCACCGGGCCGCGCCGCGGCTGAGGGCTTCGAGCCCGATGGACCCGGTGCCCGCGAAGCCGTCAAAGACGAACGCCCCTTCGCAGTGGCCGCGGAGCAGCCCGAAGAGGGATTCCTTCACGCGATCGGGGATGGGGCGCGTAATGGAGTCGTCGGGGGGAGAGAGAAGTCGGCGGGAGCGGAACTCGCCGGCGATGATGCGCATGGAACCAGTTTAGGGGGAAGCGGCGTCCAGCGCGGCCAAAAAGCCCCGCAGAACGCCGCGATCAGCGCTGATTCAGGCGATCGATGTGGTAGCGGAGGAAAGGCGGGGCCTCAAGGCCCGTGACGACCTTCCAGAACGGCTCCGCGTGCTCATCCATGCGCCAGGACTGGAACTGGGCGCGGGGATCCTCGGCATAGATGTCCAGGATGGAGCTGCCGACGAAGACCGCGCGGTGGAGCAGCAGCAGATCGTCGGAGACGTATTCAGCCTCCGCCGCGACGCCCGCGATGGCGTCCACGAGGCGGCCGAAGAGCTGATGATCGGCGCGGAGGAGGACGTCGGCGTCGTGCCAGATGTAGTAGCGGAACTTGGACTCCGGCCTGCCTCGGAAGGAGGCTCGGGTGCGGAGCAGGGCGACGACGCCGCCGGGGCCGTCGATGCGGCGGTCGAGAGCGGGGCCGGGGATGGCGCGCTCGAGCTGGTAGCAGAAGCTCTCGAGATCGGTGATGTGCTTGCCGTAAAAGACGCAGACTTCGGTGTCCCGCTGGCTTCCGAGGAACTGCCCGAGCGAAACTGCGAACTGTGTTCTGCGGGCCGGGCTATCGGACCACGCGACGAGGTGGTGCTCGTCGAGGAGCTGGGTGACATCGGCCTGCCAGTCCTGGGCAAGCAGAAGCACCTCGGGTTGACGGGAGAGCGCACTCATTTCGACCTGCCGGCCGGCGCGCCGGGCAGCTCCACGCACACGGGTTGAAGACTGGCTGGAGCGGAGGTTCCCCCAGCGCAGGACAGACCGACATCGGAGAAGCGGGCGCGTGTGTGTGCCCGTCCTCATCCCCATCCTGGCCCGTCGTGAGGGAATGTGCATCAAATTTGCTCTAAGGCCACGATAATCGCGGCTCTTTTGGAACAAACGGCACAGATGGAACGAATGTGGCGGCCCTAGAACCACCTTTCGGGGGGTTCCTTGGGGGCTGCCGCGGTTCCCTGGGTCAGCCCACGCCGACTTCCTCTTCCCCGATGGGGCCGGCCTCGAGGTCCCCCACCGCCGCGGGTTGCTGCTGGGCCTTCAGCCGCTTCTCTCCCGACCCGGCGTGGGCGGGGCGCTCGTGCACCGCGGCGTGCCGGCCGTCCTCCGTCACCTTGTACACCACGCCGATGGTCGTCTCCGGCTCTCCGAGCAGGAGGCGGTTGACCACCTCGACCCCCTGCATCAGGGAGTGGTCGGTGTTGGCGACCTCGTACTTCCACATGCCGAAGCGGCCGCGGGAGTAGATGGAGCGGGCCTCGAGCCACGGGATGAGGACGGAGAGGATCTCATCGCGGTCCACCGAAGGGGTGGGGTAGGAGTAATCAGCCTCGTAGTGCCAGGTCGAGACGATGTCGCGCGTTTCGTCGGGAGTGATGAGGCCGGCGTTGATGAGCCCCTGGATCGTCTCCTGGACGATCGTCTCGCGGTTGACGGGCTTGACGGGGCTGGTGGAGGTCTCGCAGAGGAGGGAGTAGTACCTGTCCTTATCCGGCGTCATGTAGGGGGAGTAGTTGGAGAGGTAGGTGACGCGGTAGAAGGGGCAGTTGGGCTCGGGGAAGTACATCCAGCTCTTGGTCGAGGGGCAGGGGCGCTTGATGCCGACGCCCACCATGTGGCCGCCGGAGTGCAGCAGGCGGGAAGCCGTGCTGCGGATGTGCTCGGGGACGGAGCCCGTCAGCACGTCGCGGCAGAGGATGTCCAGCGGAATGGTCGAGACGAGGTGGTCGTAGGGTACGGACTGCAACTCGCCGTCGCGGGTGCGGAAGGTGGCGACCTTGGCGTCCACGTCCACGCTCACCAGCGTGCGGTTGAGCTTGATGTGCGAGTCGGGGGTCTCCTGCCCGTCCTCGGTGAGGCCGAGGATGGGGCCGAAGCGGCGGTAGAACTCGCCCGTCCCCCCCTTGAGCGGGAACTTGAACTGGTTGTTCGGCCCCCAGCCGAAGTCGTCCTGCTCAAGGATGATGTTGCGCAGGGCTCGCTGCACGTCGATCACCGCGACGCGCTCGCCGATCCAGGTCTTGTTCATCGACTCCGGCGGATACGCCCAGACCTTGAAGTTGTACGGGCGCATGAAGAGACGCGCGATCCCCTCGCCGAAAACCGCGTCGATGAACTCGCCGAAGTTGCGGGCGGAGGCGGGGGTGATGCCCAAGGTCCCGGACTGAGCCTTGATAAGACCGCTGATGCACTCGAACGCCGCCTCCTTGGGCAGGTAGCGGATGTTGTTCTGGAAGGGGTACGGCACCCAGCGGTCGAACATCCGCACCCAGCTCTCGCGGTTGTTCAGGGTGTACTCGTCCCCCATCAGCCGCTCGAAGCAGCGGTCGTAGTAGGTGTAGTGCGAGAACATCACGTGGCCGCCGATGTCCCACGTGAAGCCCTTGTCGTCGGTGAAGCTGTGCGACAGCCCGCCGACATAGGGGTGACGGTCAAAAATCTGGAAGTTGGCGTGGCCGAGTTCCTGGAGGCGGTAGCCGGCGCCCAAACCGGTGGGACCAGCGCCGATGATGAGGATGCGGTCGTTGTTCAAGGCTCGTTCCTGTGTGGGGACGCGATTCTAGGAACCGGCCCCGGGGCCAAACCCGTGGCAAGAAGCCGCGAAAGCTCACAACTCAAACCAGGGACTCTGCATCACGCACCAAAGGCCGGGAGGGGTTAGGCATCGCCCGGCTCCAAGCCACCATGCGCGGCAACGCGCGGTCCATCACATGCGCCGTGCTCCACACTTGAAGACCACGAACGGAAGCCCCTCCCTGAGTGATGGCAGGGGGGGTTCCGAGAAACTCCCGACCACAACAGCCGGACGATCATGCAGTCCGCTTCGAGCACTTCGGGTTGAGCGTTGCAGGTTGAGCGTTCGTTCTTGCTGTGGACCCACAGGCACACTGGACGCATTCGCCCGCCGACCCTTCGTCGGACGGGCTTTCCAACCCACCCTCACCCCCTCCTCGGGGTGGGACTTTTTGCCGACACCATTTGATGAATGCCCCCCATCGCGTAATGGCGATGACTTACGCGTAGACGATGGAGCGTGGCGCGACGGGGGCAGGGGCGGGAAGCGAGCCGATGGTGTTCCACGCCGAGTAAAGGGCATCGACCATGCGGCGGGCGAAGGCGGGTTCGTCGCAGAGGGGCGAGCGGAGCAGACGCTCGCGGAGCGAAGCCCGGAGAGCGGCGCGACGGGGGGCGTCCGCGGCGAGTGCCGCGGCGATGGCGATGTACGCCTCTTCGTTGGACGCAACAAAATCCCCCATGCCCAGGCAGGAAAGGATGGACTCCGTCACGCGGCCCGCGTGGAACTTGCCTGCAAGCGTGATGACAGGCACGCCCATCAGCAGCGACTCGAAGATGGTCGTGGTGCCGTTATATGGCGTGGTGTCGAGGCAGATGTCCGCCTCGTGATACGCGGCGAGGTGCTCCGCCCGGTCGTCCTGGGGCGGGCGCAGATCGAGCCGGTCCGGAGTGATGCCCAGCGCAGCGAAACGCGCGGCAAGGTCGTCGCGGACTTCCTGCTCCAGCAGCGAATAGTGCTTCATCAGCAGACGCGAGCCGGGAACCGCGCCGAGCACCCCCGCCCACAGCGCGATGAGCGACGTGCTGAGCTTGGCGAGGTTGGTGAACGAGACGAACGTGACAGGACCGTCGGGGCGGGTGTTGACGGGGGGTACGTCCGCGGGCGGCCGGTAGCAGAGGAAGCAGGGGTCGATGCGGAGCAGACGCTCTGTGCAGAAGTCCTCGCTGCCGTGGGGATCGGTGATGGAATCGACGATTCGGAAGTCGATGGACCGCATGCCGGTGGTGGCGGGGTATCCGAGGTACGTGACCTGAACCGGCGCGGGGCGGAGGGCGAGGGCCTCGAGCCTGTGGCCTCGGGTGTGGCCGTTGAGCTCGACGAGCACGTCGATGCTCTCCTTGCGGACGGCGTCGGCGACTTTCTGCGGAGTGGCGAGCGGGAGCCATCGCCAGGAATCGGCGTGCTTGCGAAGATGGGCGGAGACGGCGTCTTCGACGGGGCTGGTGCTGAAGCAGGTGAGGTGAACGCGGGCGCGGTCGGCGTGCTCGATGAAGGGAGCGATGAACATCGAGACGACGTGATCGCGCAGATCGCTGGAGAGCAGGCCGACGCGGAGCGGCCGGCCGTGGACGCGCAGCGCGCCCGCTCCGGGAGGCCGCGGCAGGAGCGCTCGCTCAACAGCACGCCCGTATCGGGCGTGGGCCTCCAGCACTTCCTGCCTCGTCACGCCGGGGCAGTAGTTGAGGACGGAGCAGTAGCCGTCCAGCGCGGCGGGCTGATCGCCCACGGCGGCGACGACGCGCCGCAAAATCGGAACGGCTTCCTCGACCCTTCCCGCGGCGTGCAGCGTGTGCGCGTAGGCGTTAAGCAGCGCGGCGTCGTTGACGCCCGGCTTCAGCCCCTCCTTCAGAAGCGCGAGGGCGGAAGCGGTCTTCTTCTGCCTCCGCAGCGAGGTGGCAAGGACAATGCGCGTGTTGATGCGGTCGGGGTGCGCATCGAGAATCTCGCGCAGAAGCCTGTGCGCCGCTTCGAACTTCTGCTGACCCATGAGCGCCTTGGCGAGGGCTTCGGCGTCTTCGGGATCGCCCGGCTTCATCGCCATCGCGCGGCGGATGTAGAACTCCGCCTGCACAAAACGCCCTGTGGAAAGGAGCAGGTCGGCGATGGCCTGCAGGAGCGCTCGATCGGGATGACCGCCGACAACTCGACGAAGAACCGCTTCTGCTTGCGACTCCTGGCCGCAAGCCAGCAAACCACGAACCCGCTGAAGAAGCGCGTCGTGACACCCCATGAGCCGCGAGTGTACACGAGTCAGCTAAATAGCCAAAGAAAATCCTTGGCCCTGTAACTGATTTCGGACGTGCCTGGACGTCACGACCTCAAGGAGGACGAGAAGCGGCTGTGGTGGGAGTCTAGCAGGGCGTTACCGGACCGACGCGGCCGCAGATTCTCTTGCGGTCCCTGGGGGACGGGGGGTAGGGTGGGGGCATGCCACGCGGATTCCGCCCCGAACCCAAACTCTCACAACGCGAGGCCCGCGAGGCCGAGAAGTGGGCCGACTTCTGGGTGCTCGCCGGCGTAAACCTCGTGCTCGGGGCGATCTGCGCCGTGGCCGTGCTCCTGCTGCTTTGGCTCGGGGCCTCGGGCTGGATGATCTTCGCGCTTGGGGCGATCCTGGGGCCGGCTCTCATCATCTACGCGGCTCGATGAACGACTCGATCCACCGCCACGCGGTGCGGACCGGCACCGCCAGCACGTCAGCCAGCGCTTCGACACTCGCCCGCAACGCCCGCTCCCTCGCCACGTCCTCTTTCTCGCGCCCGCGGTTGGGGCCGGACCGCACGCGACCCTCCGCGCCCAGCCACTCCGCGGTCTTCGCGCCAGCCTCAACGTCGTTCTCGAGCGCTTCCACCGCCGGGGCTATCGGCGGCTGGTCTTGATGCCGCGGATGAGCCGCTTGGGCGGGAGCTTGGTGGGCACGATGCCGCCGGGGAACTTGGTCTCGTCGATGGCGCCGCCCTCCGCGACGGGCAGCGGCGGATTGACGGACTCCTTGATCCGGTTGGTCTTTTCCGGTGCGGGCGCCCCGGCGGGGGCATCGGCGAGGGTGAGCCCCCCTTCGCGTCGGCCGCCGGGGGCGGGGTCGCGCCAGTTCGCGGGCCGCTCGGAGGGCTTGAAGTCGGGGTAATCGAGCCGGGGGATCTCGGCGTTGATGAGCACCTCGATGGCGGTGAGGAGCGAGCCCTGATCCGGCGTGACGAAGGACCACGCGACGCCCTTGCGCCCGGCGCGGGCGGTGCGGCCGATGCGGTGGACGTAGACCTCGGGGTCTTCGGGCAGGTCGAAGTTGATGACGTGAGAGATCCCCTCCACGTCGATGCCGCGGGCGGCGAGGTCGGAGGCGATGAGGACGGACAGGTGGCCCTCGCGGAGCTTGCGCATGGTTGAGTTGCGCTTGCCCTGGGGCATGTCGCCGTGGATGGCGTGGGCCTCGACGCCGCGCTGGGTCAGCCCCACGGCCAGCTCATCGACGGTGCGCTTGAGGCGGCAGAAGACGATCGTGAGCGCGGGCTCCTCGTGGGTGAGGAGGTGCAGCAGCAGGCGCTTCTTGTCCCACGGGTTGACGGTGAGGTAGTGCTGTTCGACGAGAGAAACGGTGAGCGAGCCCGAGGCGACCACGATCTTCTCGGGGTCGTTCATGTAGCGCCGCGCCAGCTTCTCGATCTCCGGCGAGATGGTGGCGGAGACGAAGACCGTCTGGCGGTTCCGCGGCGTCTGGTCGAGGATGCGGCGGATGTCCTCGCGGAAGCCGATGTCGAGCATCCGGTCCACTTCGTCGAGGACGACGTGGGTGATGTTGTTGAAGTGGATCACGCCGCGCTGCAGCATGTCCATCACGCGCCCGGGGGTGCCCACGATGATGTGGGAGCCCTTGCTGAGCTTGCCCGCCTGAGTGCGGACCGCCTGGCCTCCGTAGACGGTGGTGGCTCGGATGGGGGTGAACTTGCCCAGCTCGTCGATTTCAGAGGTGATCTGGATGGCCAGCTCGCGCGTCGGCGCGAGGATGAGGGCCTGGAAGGGCTTGTCCTTCTCCAGCTTGTGAAGCAGGGGCAGAGAGAACGCGGCGGTCTTCCCCGAGCCGGTCTTGGCTTGGCCGAGCACGTCCTTGCCCGCGAGGATGGCGGGCAGAAGCTGGGATTGCGTGACCGTCGGGTGCTTGAAGCCCGCCTCTTCGATGCCCTTGAGGACGGAGTTGCGCAGGCCCAGGTCGGCAAAGGTCTTGGTCTCGTCGAAGACCTCGGCGCGATGATCCTTCAGAGCCGCGACCCTGGCGGCCTCTTCGGGGTCGTGGGGATCGGGGAGGGGGCCCGCGGCGGGCTGGATGTTTTCGGGCTGGATGGAGTCGGTCGGCGTGGAGGATTCGTTCTGCGTCATGGTGAACCGTCTGTGTGAGTGTTCCGGTGCGGCGTGCCGTTTCACACCGGGGGGGCACGCCCGTCCGAACGGGGCGGGAGGCCCCGGGGCGTGCCTGGGGACATAGTAGGTGGGGTTCGGCGCAAGTTTGGGGTGCTCGCGCGAAGCGGGCTGATGTGCTATTTTTCGCGGTGCCTGAAGGCTTCCGCCCGGGTTCGGCGGGAGTGAGAAGATCAACCGTTGGAGCGATGGATGACGGCGACGCCGGTGAAGCGGAGGGTGACAGAGCGCGCGGGCGCGGACTTCGTCGTGGACGAGCCGGGCAAGCCGCGGTGCGAGATCTACGTGGGCGACTGCCGGCACGTGCTGAAGGAGCTGAAGGAGCTGCACGGCAAGGTGGACCTGGTCTTCGCGGATCCTCCGTTCAACTGGAACCGGGCGTACGACAAGTGGGACGACTCGATGCCGCGGGAGGACTACCTGCGGTTCACCGAGGAATGGCTGGACCTGTGCATCGACTTGCTGCGGCCGGGGGGCGCGTTCTGGATCAACATCCCCGACGACACCGCGGCGGAGATCGTGGTACACCTCAAGAAGCGCGGGCTGGAGATGGAGAACTGGTGCATCTGGCACTACCGCTTCGGCCAGAACACCAAGAGCCGGTTCATCAACAGCAAGGTCCATGCCCTCTGGTTCATGAAGCCGGGCGGCCCGCGGACATGGAACGCGGAGGCGGTGCTTGAGCCCAGCGACCGCGCCACGACCTACTTCGACCCACGCACCTTCGACAAGAAGGACGGCCTGCCCGGAGGCAAGCGCGTGCCGATGGACGTGTGGTACGGCAAGTACTGGGGACGCGTGCAGGGAAACAACAAGGAACGTCGCGGCAGGCACGACAATCAGTTGCCGGAGGTGTACCTGGAGCGGGTCATCGCCGCGTGCAGCGACCCCGGCGACCTGGTGGTGGACCCCTTCGTCGGGAGCGGGACCACGGCGGTGATGGCGCACGCGATGGGGCGGCGGTTCGTGGGCACGGAATACAGCCGCGCGAACGCGAAGAGCGCGCACGAGCGCGTGAAGCTCGGACCCGTGAAGCGCGAGAAGGACGACGGCGGAACGGCGATTTTCCCGCCGCGGCGAGTAGGGAAGAAGACCGCGGAGCGGCTGATGAAGCTGCAGGCGTAAGCCTGCGGGCGGACAGTCCCTCACTCGAACTTACGGCCTGCGGTTGATCAGATCACTCCGCTCGTAGAAGCGCAGGGTGCGGTAGAGGATCGCGCGGTCCGCGGCGTCTGCCGCGCCGGAGCGGTTGATATCCGTCGGGCTCACGGCGAAGGCGTAGGCGTCGCCGATGCCGACGCGCTGGTCCTGGTCGATATCCTCGCTGCTGCGCGAGGGGCGGGCCAGCGGATCGCCGATCACGATGTGCATCCACGAGAGGCAGGGGATGCTCGACCACGCCGCCTCGGCCCACGAAAGCTCGCCCAGCACAAAGTTGGAGGCGAGGAACTCGTTGTCCGCGATGGTGTCGGCCAGCGGCTCCCAGACGTGGCCGATGGCGAGCGTGCCCCCCGCGGCGATGAAGTGACTCGCCTGCTCCTGATCGATCGCGCCGACGCCCAGGCCGCCGAAGTCGCGCCCGTTGTAGCTCTCGATGGTGTTGAAGATCGCGCCGTTGACGTAGTGGAAGGAATCGGCGAAGACGCGCGCGACCGAGCCGCCGCTGTACGTGGGGAAGGTTCCCGCGTGGTTGCTGCCGTAGCTCGCGAGCAGGGCGACGGGCTCGTTGATGAGGATGCCGCCGGTGGGGCTGATGCGCGGGCCGATGAAGAAGTTGGGCGCGTTGGACGCGGCGTCGTAGCGGACGTGAACGAAGCGGCCGTCCAGCGCGAGCTGGTCGCGCGTGCGCTCGTAGTCGTCGCCCGCGCGGAGCGCGCCGAGCGCGGCCTGGTTGTCCAGCTCCGAGTTGCCCGAAGCGTCGGCGACGCCGTTGCTCCCGAATTCATCGAGCAGCAGGGCGTGCGCGCCGGTGTCGTAGCGGATGGAAGCCGCGCGGTTGACCATGCCCTCCACGTCGGCGAGCGTGGGCCCGTCGAGGCGGCAGACGAGGTACATATCCCCCGGGGTCAGACGAGTGGCGCCCGTGCCCCCCAGCCCCCACACCGGGCCGACGTTGACGGATGTAAAGGCCTTCTGCGTGCGGATGTTCGCGGTGGAGAAGGAGCCGATGGGCGAAGCGGACTTCCAGTACGGGTTGAGGATCAGCCCGTCGGCCTTGCTGTCCGCGGCGCCTCCCGCCTCGCCCTCGTGAAGGTCCTGCCAGAGCAGCGTCAGCTCCGAATCGACGCTGGCGCAGGCCACGTCGTTCGACGTGTACTCGCCGACGAACGCGCCGGGGTTGTCGCCCACGGAGCCGAAGTCGCTGTCGTCGATCCTGTGCGGCAGGCCCTTGGTGAGCACCAGGCAGCGCACGGTGCGGTCGAGGTTGTTCGAGGCCAGGTAGTTGCGGATGGGCGTGCGCAGGCGCGGCACGAAGTCAACGAAGGCGATGGTGCCGGGGTTGGTCACCGGCGCGCCGGAGGTCGCAAGGTCAAAGACGCGGACGCCGGGGCGAGCCCCGGGGCGGTTGCCCACGCCGCCGGGCACCTTCGCGGACCCCGCGTAGAACTCCGCCACAGCGCGGCTGTCCGGAATGCGGGAGTCGTAAATGACCAGGACTTCGTCCGGGCGAAGCTGCGCGGCGGCGGGCGCCGCGGCGAGTGCGAGAATGGCGAGGTGTTTCAACACGGGACGGCTCCTTGGGCAAGGTACGTCCGAAAACGCGGGCCGCAAGGGTTTTTGGTCTGTACGCTGGGTGTGGATCGGCGGTCGCAGCAAAGGGCTTCAAGGAGGCTGGATGTGGGGATGATCGAAGACGAACGGTCGCCCGCACAGGGCGGCGTGGCGTCGCGGGTGGCGGTGAAGGTAGTGCCGGGGAGCAAGCGGGACCAGATCGTGGGACGGCTGGGAGATCGGCTGAAGGTGAAGGTGGCCGCGCCGCCGGAGGGGGGAAAGGCCAACGCCGCGGTCTGCCGCGTGATCGCCGAAGCCGCGGGAGTCTCGGAGCGCGACGTGGAAGTGATCTCCGGGCACGGGCACCCGGAGAAGGTTGTGCGCATCGCGGGCCGCAGCGCGGCGGAGCTGGAACAGCTCTGGCCGTAGGACACGGCGTTACTGCGGCGTTGAATCCTGCGGCTTGTCGGCCTGGGAGTCTTCCTTCAGCAGGCCGAGCTGACGGTAGCGCTCGCGGTACTTCTCATCCAGCTTGGTGTGCTTGTTGGAAAGGTCGATGTCGCGCCCATCGACGTAGGCTCGCTGAACGCGCGTGGTGACCTCCAGCGGGTTGCCGGTGGTGACGATGAGCATGGCGGACTTGCCGACCTCGAGCGACCCCACTTCGGCGTCGATGCCCAGGATCTGCGCGGGCCAGAGAGTGACGGCCTTGATCGCCGCGTCCATCGGCAGGCCGTGGGCCACGGCCATCGCGGCGTTGTAGGGCAGGTTGCGCTCGTGGGCGGTGTCGTCGTTGGTGGCGATGCAGAAGCGGACGCCCGCGGCGTGGAGGCGCGCGGGCAGCGTGTAGGGCTCGTCATAGGGCGCATCTTCATGACGCGGCAGGCGGTGGATGCCCTGCACGATGACGGGCACGTCGTGCTGCCTGAGCAGGTCGGCGCAGAGGTCCGCGTCTCGCCCGCCGACGATCACCAGCCGCAGGCCCCGCGAGACGGCGAAGGCCACGGCGGAGGTGATCTGGTCCACGTCGTTGGCGAAGACGAAGGTGCGCGCGCGGGGGTCCGGGGCGGCGTCGCGCGAGCTGTTAAGCAGCAGCGCCGTCGCCGCGGGGTGCGTGCGTTCCACGGGGAACAGCGGCGTCATGGCCTCCCAGCGCAGGTCCGCCGGGTGGTTCTTGTCCGCGGCTCGGGCGCGGGCGTAAGCCTCCGCGGCGTCGAAGGCGTTGGTGATGGTCCGCAGGGCGTCTCCGAACTCGCGGAGCCGGTCCTCGTCGGAGCGATCCTGCCGGAAGCTCGAGGCTCGGACGTTGGGCCAGCGGACGACGATGCCCAGGCTGGGGTTGATCGTCATCTCCGCGGTGGTCCAGCCCTCAAGACGAATCGCGGAGACCTGCCCGCTGATGACCCCGCCCGTGGGGAAGACGCCCACAACCAGCACGCCGTTGGAGCGCGTGACGGGGATGAGCGTGGAGTCGGGGTTGACGGCGCTGGCGGCGCGGACCTCAGGCGAAATGGGGCTCGCGGCCTCGTCCATGTCGATGGTGGCGCGCACGGCCTGGAACTCGGTCAGACCGATCTGCGTGTACGCGCCGATGAGACCGGGGTAGACGTGGGCGCGGTTGGCGTCGATGAGCTTGACGCCGGGGTGGGGCGACGCGGCCTTCCACTCCTCCGCGCTCATCACCGCGGTGATGCGCCCGTTCTCGAAGGCGATCGCGCCGTCCTCCAGGCTGGGGCCGGAAACGGTGTGAATGGTGGCGTTGTGGATGATGATGGGCTGCGACTGCGGAGCGGACTTGATCGTCAAGTCCTGGCCATGCGCGACGGACGCGCCGACACAGGCCGCCATCGCGAGAAGCACGCGCGAAAGACGCGAAGGAGCGCGGCGAGCCGCGGGGACGGAAGTTCGAGTGTTCATGGAAGTGCCCTGCATGTGACTTTGCCTTGTGCTCTGCATCTTCATTCCGCGCTCATCTGCTGAAGAAGCTCGCTCTCGCCGCAGTCGCCGGGCACGGCGTGAGAGGGCCGGTCGTCGGCGAAGTACGCCGAGAAGAAGGAGTAGCTCTCAGCGACTTCCTGCGGCGTGCGGCGGCGTCTCGGGGCGGCTTCGCTCTCGCCGCTTTCGGCCCGCCGCGGACGGGACTCGGAGAGGATCTTCTGAATGAGCCGCTGGCGCTCCGCGGCGATGCGGGCGCGGTGCTGCTGGTCCTGCTCCACCGAGAAGAGGCGGCGGCCGTCCACAAACGTCATCTCGACCTTGGAGAAGGCGGAGAGCGGGTCGCCGGACCACACGGCGATGTCCGCGTCCTTGCCGACTTCGAGCGAGCCCACGCGGTTGTCGATGCGGAGCTGCCTGGCGGGGTTGAGCGTGACGAACTTGAGGGCTTCTTCGGGGGTGATGCCGCGGCCGTACTTCACGGCCTTGGCGGCCTCGACGTTGAGGCGGCGGGCCATCTCGCTGCTGTCGGAGTTGTAGCTGACGAGCAGGCCCACGTCGTGCATGATGGGGAATGCGCCGGGGATGGCGTCCTGCACCTCGATCTTGTACGCCCACCAGTCGGAGAAGCCCGATGCCCCGCCGGTGTGCTTGAGGGCGTAATCGGCGACCTTGTACGCCTCCAGCGCGTGCTGAAGGGTGCCGATCTTGAAGCCAAAGTCGCGCGCGACGTTGCAGAGCATGGCGATTTCGTCCTGCCGGTAGGAGTGACAGTGGATGAGGCGCTCGCCGCGGAGAATCTCGGCGAGGGCTTCCAGCTCCAGGTCGCGCCGGGCGTCGGCGGGGCGGTTGAGGTACTCCCGCGCGGCGGTGAATCGGTCGCGGATGATCTGCTCCACGCCCATGCGCGAGGCGGGGTAGCGGGCCGGGCCTTCCGCACGCGAGCCGCCGGCGTTGACGCGCCGCGGGTTCTCGCCGAGCGCGAACTTGATGCCGGGGATCGCGCCCTCGAAGCACATGTCGTCTGGGTGCGGAGCGCCCCAGCGGAGCTTGGTGGTCTGCGACTGACCGCCGATGGCGTTCGCGCTGCCGTGGAGCTGAAGCACGGTGGTGACGCCGCCGGCGAGCTGGCGATACCAGTTCACGTCGTTGGGGTTGATGACATCGGCGATGCGGACCTCGGAGGTGATGGCCTGTCCGCCTTCGTTCACGCCGCGGGAAATGCCCGTGTGCGAGTGGGCGTCGATGATGCCCGGAGTGATGTGCTTGCCCTCGCAGTTGATGGTGACGACGGAGCCTCCGGGGGGCGCGGTGACGCCGAAGTCCTCATCCGCGCGGGCGACGCGGATGATCTTGCCGTCGGCGATGACAAGCGAGCCCTTGAAGACGCCCGCGGGCCCGTTGGTCCAGAGCGTGGCGTTGCGGAAGACGACGGTTTCCTTGGGCGGAAGCTCGTCGAGGCCGTAGGGTCCGAAGGGGGTGGGGAGCTTCTCGGGAACTGCCTTGATGCGGGCGAGCTCGTCGTCCGTGGCCCACAGGCCGGGAGCGACCTCGGTGCCCTCGCGCGGCGCGCGGACGGCCTCGTAGGTGTGCTTCGCACCGTCGGGCAGAGTGCTCTCGCCGCGGAGAAGATCATCGTCCGCGCCGGGGCCGTTCAGAACGATGGTGACCTTGTCGGAGCTGCGGCCCTCGCCGCCGACGGGGGCAAGGTCGTGGGTGAAGGTGAGCTTGTCGTGCTTCAGGACGACATCCTCGGCGCGGACGACGGTGCTGTCGTTGCGACGGCGGCGAGGCTCCGGCTGATCGGCGTCCTTGTCTTCGGCGGCGTCGGGCTTGGAAGAGTCCGCGTCACCGCCGGATGCCGCCTCGCTCCTGGACTTGGGGAAGGTGATGGTGACGGAGTTTTCCGTGATGGCGATGGAAACCGCGTCCCTGGCCCTGAGGTCAAAGACCTGATCGTCGGCCCTGGTGATCTTCCAGTTCCCGATCAGCGGGCTGAAAAGCGTGCGCTGAGCGGCGAAGGGCGTGGTCTCGCCCGCGGGGCCGAGGATGGTGCCGGAGAGCTTCGTCGCGGAGGGCTTGCGTGCCGGGAAGCTCGCCCCGCCGTCATACTCGATGATGGCGCTGACGATGGAGAAGCCCGAAGTCCCGTCCAGCGATTCATGATCGAAGGCGAAGGAAAGCCGGTCGCGATCCGCAACGACCTTCGTCGCGCGGACGGACTTGCCCGCGCGGTGGACGGTGATGTTGTTGTCCTTGTCGATGACCAGAGAACGCTCGACGGCGGGCTGCTCGCCGGGAATGGTCACGGCCCAGCGGCCCTCCAGGTCCACCGGCGCGGGCGTGATCTCATGAGGCTGGCCGTCGATGTAGACGGTTCGGATCTTCGTCGCGTCGCCGAAGATGGGGCCGTCGGCGAGGACGAGGTTCGCCCGCTTGCCCGGCTCGATCGTGCCCAGCGTGCCCGCGAGGTTGAAGAGCGCCGCGGGCGTGGTCGTGAGCGCGGCGAGCGCCTGCTGCTCGGAAAGGCCGTGCTTGATCGCGGTCTGAAGGTTCTTGCGGAACTCCGCGCGGTCGCGGAGCTTGGCGGTGGTGAGGGCGAAGGGCACGCCCGCCGCGGCGAGGCGGCGCGGGTTGGTCGGCGCCTGCTCCCAGTGCATGAGGTCGGCCAGCTCCACATTCGCGACCCTGCCGACGGTGGAAACGTCGGGCGTGCGCGGATAGTTCAGCGGCAGCAGCACCGCCGCGGCTGAGTTGCGCAGCGCCCTGGTCTTGTCGAGCGAGGAGACCAGCGCTTCAAGGCGCTGATACTCGCGCCCGCTGCCCAGAAGCAGGTACGGACGCGAGAACTCGTCCGCGATCTTGATGCTCCGGAGCGGGTCGAGAGCATCGTCCGTATTGAAAAGGATGGGCAGTCCGCGGGAGGAAGCAAGGGCGTCGAGGCAGTTGGGCTCGATGCTCTTGCCCGCGGCACGGGCGGACTGCTGCCAATCCGCGTCGATCAGCGTCTGGCGGATCAGCGCGATCGCGCCCATCAGGCTGCCGGGGTAGCCGCCCCCCTGCTCGAAGGCGACGCTGTGATACGCGATGTTGGTGTAGACGGGCGGGCGCGCGGCGCTGGCTTCGTCGGCGGGACGGGCGAGGGAGACCACGGCGGAGGTGCCGCGGAAAATGCCCGAGCGCGGGCTGATCGCCGCGGCGGTGAAGCCGAGCTTGCGGAGCGCTTCCGCGGCGGCGGAATCAATGCCCCCGCCGTCCAGCCCGGAACGCTGGGGCGTGACCCTCGGGCTCCAGTGGCGCGTGCTGGGATCGCCGGCTGGCGCGGGAGCGTCCACCTCGACGTAGGGATCGATGAAGCCCGCGTACAGGTGCAACCCTTCGCAGTCGATGACGGTCGCCCCCGGCGGCGCAGCGGCGGGCTTGAGGGTGTTCTTGTCCTTGGGATCGGGCGCGGCGGGGAGGACGGCGGTGATGAAACCGTCACGGAAGACGACGGTGGCCCGTTCCAGCGTCGTCGTGGGATTGACGTGAACAGTGCAGCCGCGGAGAGCGGTCCACGTCGCATCGGCGCGACGGGGGCCGTTGGCCGGGGGTGCGAGCGGCCCCTGGCTGGAGGGTTGGGCGAAGGCCGCGGCGGCAAGGGCGAAGAACGAGGCAAGAGCGGTCAGGGTGCGTCCCATAGGGGGGTCAGCGTACCGCGCTGTTCGGGGAATGGATAAGGGGGCTCTCCAAACATTCGCCCAACGCTCAACCCGGGGGGGAAGGCGAGCCGATCTTGAAGCAGGGCGCGTCCCCTCTCTCCCCATCCACCTGCTATTTGGAGATGCACCGATGAAGAAGGTTTCCCTGGCCGCGGCGATGGTTCTGTGCACGGGCCTTGCCGTGGCGTTCCAGCCCGAGGCCCCCACCGCCCCGACGACTCCCACGCCCCCCGCGCCGGTTGACGCGCACGCCCCCGCGGTGCCGCTGCTGGCCGAGCACATCGAGCTGAACACCAAGCTGGTGGGCGAGTGGACGACGGTGACCCGCTTCTGGATGGCCCCCGGCCAGGAGCCGATGGAGAGCCACGGCAAGGCGAAGTTCGAGCCCATCATGGGCGCGAAGTTCGTCCGTCAGACCTTCACCGGCGAGATGATGGGGACGAAGTTCAACGGCGAGGGGCTCTTCGGCTTCAACGCCGCGTCGCGCGAGTTTGAGACCACGTGGATCGACAACCAGACCACGGGCATCATGCTCACGAAGGGAACGAAGAACGCCAAGGGCGAGATCGAGTCCACCGGCGAGGTGGACAACCCCGAGACCGGAGCCACCGAGACCATCCGCACGGTGCTGCGCTTCGATTCCAAGACGCAGATGACCTACGAGATGTGGTTCAAGGGCTCCGACGGCGGCGAGTTCAAGGCGCTGGAGGTGGTGTACACCAAGGGCACGGCCAGCCCCGCGCCCGCCGCGCCTTCCACCGGCAAGTAATCGTCTTGCAAAAAACGCACAAACCCCGGCTTCGGCCGGGGTTTTTTTGCTGCGCTAGCATTGGGGCGTGCGACTCCTCGACCTCTCCGGCGACCCGGCGCTCCCGCACATTACCGCGATGCTGCGGGAGCTGACGCGCGCGAGAGACACCACCGCCGCGTACAACGCGTTTGTCTCCAGCTACGTGAAGGTCCGGCCGGTGGCGTACTTCGTCGGCGTGCTCCCCGACGAGGAGGAGCCGGGGGCGTACCGCGTGCTCTACGCCCAGCGCGCGGGCATGATGTTCGACCGCAGGATGGAGGACGAGGGGCGCGCGGCGCGCCTGCCCAGGCACCACGGCGGATTTCTCGGCGCGATGATCGCCGACAACGCGCCGAAGTACGCGACCGACCTCTCCCTGGCGGACGACCCCGTGCTTGGTCCGGACGCGGCCGACATGCGCACGTGCATGGCGCTTCCGATCTACGAGGGCGACCGCGTGTCGCGCTGGCTCTTTGCCTTCGGGCGCGAGCCGCTGCTCTCCGAGCCCTGCGAGGTGGGCGAGGCGCAGGTGGTGGCGAACATGCTCGGGGTGCTGGGCAAGCACCTGCTGACCGTGAACACGGTGAAGCAGCTCAACCTGCGGCTGCGCGACCAGCTCGATCAGATCGCGCGCGTGCAGCAGTCGCTGCTCCCCTCGCGCACGCCCGAAATCCCGGGGCTTGAAGTCGCCACAAGCTATCTGACCAGCGACGAGTCCGGCGGCGACTACTACGACTTCATCCACCTGCCGGGAAACCGCTGGGGCATCCTGATCGCGGACGTGTCGGGGCATGGCGCCGCCGCGGCGACGGTGATGGCGATGCTGCACGCCATCCTCCATTGCTACGTGCCCTCGGAAGGGCACGGCCAGCTGGGCGGGCACGGGGCCCACGGGGCGATCGATCCCGCGGCACTCCTGGAGTTCGCCAACGACCGCCTGCTCGCCGCGGGACTGGAAGGAAACTTCGTCACGGCGTTCGTCGGCATCCTGGACCCCGCAACGGGCATCCTGCGGTACAGCAACGCGGGGCACAACCCGCCGCGACTGAAGGACGGCATGTCCGGCAAGATCGTGGCGCTGGACGACGCCGCGACGGTGCCTCTGGGCATCATGGACGACCTGGAGGCGCGCTGCGGCGAAGTGCAGCTGCGGCCGGGCGACACGCTGGTGCTCTACACCGACGGCATCACCGAGACCTTCAGCCCCGACAAGGAACTGTTCGACGTGAAGGGCCTCGACGCTGCGCTGGTCCAGTGCAGCGGCCAGCCCGACTGCGTCGTGGAATCCATCCACAAGGCCCTCTTCGAGCACCGCGGCAGCGCCACCCGCGACGACGACCAGACGATCGTCGCCGTGCGGTATCACGGGTTGACGGGGAAGTAAAAACGCTCAGCCGGCAACGCCCAAAGGAAAGCTCAAATCCGGAGAGGAAGAGAGCTTTGGCGTTGAGTGCTGCTGGTTGAGCGCTGCAGGTTCGTTTGAGCTTTGAGCTTTGTTCTCACACGTGGATCGCCCGCGCCTCGGCCATGAGGGCGGCCTCGTGGACGGCCTCGTGCATGGTCGGGTGCGCGTGGATGGTGGCGATGAGCTCCTCGGTGGTCGCCTCGAGGCGACGCGCGAGGGAGAGTTCGGCGATCAGCTCCGTGGCGGCGTCGCCCATGATGTGCGCGCCGAGGATCTCGCCGCGGGGCAGCCCGCGGATGATCTTGACGAACCCATCCGTGTGCGCCGCGGCGATGGCCTTGCCGTGGGCCTGGAAGGCGTACTTGCCCACCTCGTAGTCCTTGCCCTTGACCTTGCCCTCGGCGATGAGCCGCTGCTCGGTGTAGCCGACGGAGGCGACCTGCGGCTGGCAGTAGGTGCAGCCGGGCAGCACGGAGTAATCGATCGGATACGGCTCGTGCGCGGCCTTCTTCTCCTGCCACGCGATGCGCTCGACGCAGGTGACCGCCTCCTCCATCGCCTTGTGCGCCAGGCACGGCGGGCCGATGACGTCGCCCACGGCGTAGATGCCGGGGATGTTGGTGGCGTAGGTCAGAGGCTCGGCGCGCGTCTGGCCGGGCTTGTAGTCGGTGACGATCCAGCCCTTCTCGGTCTTCAGGCCCAGCTTCTCGTCGAAGAGGCCGTCGGTGCGTGCCGCGACGCCGATGGCGAGCAGCACCTTGTCCGCCTCCAGCGTCTCCTTCTTCGACTCATCGGGCTTGCCGTTGACGACCGGGGCGATGGTGACCTTCACGCCGCTGGCGGTCTTCTCGACGTTGGTCGTGGTGGTGCCGGTGCGGATGTCGTAGCCCTGCTTGCGGTAGAGCCGGGCCATCGCCTCGGAGACGTCCTTGTCCTCGACGGGCAGGATGTTGTCGAGCATCTCGACGACCGTGACATGGGTGCCCATCTGCTTGTAGAAGTAGGCGAACTCCATGCCGATGGCGCCGGAGCCGATGATGATGAGCTTCTTGGGCTGCTGCTTGTTGTACATCGCCTCGCGCGCGCCCCAGATCTTGTCGCCGTCGAAGCGGGCGAAGGGCAGATCGCGGGCGACCGAGCCCGTGGCGATGATGACGTGATCGCACGTGAGCGTCTCGATCACCTTGCCCGGCTTGGCGGGCGCGGGGGTGAACTCCTCCTGCACGGCGCACTCGGAGACCTCGACGCGGCACTTCCCGCCCTGGGCGCGACCGGAGAGGATCTTGGCCGAGCCCACGATGTGGGTGATCTTGTTCTTGCGGAAGAGGAACTCGATGCCCTTGTTGAGCTTGGAGGCCACGTCGCGGGAGCGGCCGATGACCTTGTCCCATTGGACGTTCAGCTTGCCCTCCACCTGCAGGCCGTAGAAGTCGGCGTGGGCGAGCTTCTCCATCAGCTCGGCGTTGGTGAGCAGCGCCTTGGAGGGGATGCAGCCCCAGTTGAGGCAGACGCCGCCGAGCTTGGCGCGCTCGACGCAGGCGACCTTGTAGCCGAGCTGTGCCGCGCGGATCGCGCCGACGTAGCCCGCGGGTCCACCGCCGATGACCACCATGTCGAAGTGCCGTTCTGCCACGCTGAGACCTCCGTAGGGAAAGGGCGGGACTATAGGAACCCGCCCGGCGGTCCGGTCAGCATGCCCCGCATGTTCTGGCCGGCCACACTGCCGGACGACCGCGGCAGGCGGGTGCCGCTGTTCAACCTCGTGCGGCTCCCCAGAGGCCCCCACGCGCCGGCGATCAGGAAGTACTCCGAATCTGGTTCGCCGCGTTCCTGGCCGCGCAGAGGCGAATGACGACGCCGCAGGCGCGGCGAGCGATGCTCTGGCACAACTGGTGCGCCGGCTACACGCTCAAAGATGTTGTAGAAGCCGAGGACGGCTGCCCCGTCTGCCCTGAATGCGGCGCGGCATGGCGGATGCAAACGTCTGCCGCGGCGGGCGCTCAGTCGTGCCCGTCGTAGCGCTTGAAGTCCGCGATGTCCTTCTCGGTGGGCTCGCTGGATTCCCACGCGGCACGGTACAGCGCCGCAAGCATCGAAGCCCCGCTCGCCAGGCGCTGAGCAATGAACTCCTTGCCCGGCTCGCGCTCCAGGTCCCCCGACTTCTGCAGGATGTACAAGGGCTCCACCTGCTCAAAGGACGACTGGAGATATTCCAGCACGCCGTCCCAGGGCGCCCGGGCCTCCACCGCGAGCTTGGGATCGAAGAACGCGCGGACGTCCGCGTCCTTGATCTTGTGGATGTTGAGGATGCGGCCGTCGATGTAGGAGTGAAAGCCGCGGTCGGTGGTGTACTTGTTGGGGTTCTCGCCGACCCAGCCGTGATGGTGCCTGGTCATGTGGAGGGGCTGCGCCGCGTCGCCGACGTAGTGGGCGAGCATGCCCATCTGAACGCGGGCGTTGGCGCGGGCCATTTCGAGCTGGTGCGCCCGCCTGGGGTCGTTGATCTTCTCCAGCGTGCGCACGACCAGAAAGGCGTTCTGCACCTTCGCGTACTGCTCGACGATGGCGTAAGGAATGAAGCCCGGCAGCTCGTCGGTCTTGGCGGTGTCGCGCGCGGGGTTGACGGGACGGCCCCTGAAGTCCGAGCCCGCCCGCTCCTTTGCGAGCGCCAACGCCTTGACGTACTCATACCGCAGCGTGGGCAGGTTCTTGAGCGAAAGCCCGTAGGGGTACAGGTCCTCAACGTCGAGGTAATGCTCGGGGTTGTTGAGGTGGATGAGCTGGTTGATGCGCGTGGAGCGCCAGCGGTCGGGGACCACCGCCTGATCGGTGATCTGCGCCAGAGTGTCCGGCGAAGTGATCCACGCGGGCGCGTCGGTCATGCCCTCGATCGCGACGCGCGTGATGAGCCGGTGTCCGTAGGCGTCCCAGGCGCGTGCCGCGGATGCCAGCAGCGAGACGAAAAGGGCGGCGAGCAGGATCGTGCGGTGTGTCATCCGCGGCAGTGTAGTGGCCGCAACGGCCCGGCCGCGGATTCGGTACAACACCATCATGGCAAAGACTTCCAAGCGGTGGCCCCGCCTGGTCGGGCGGTTCGCAGCGCTCCTGGGACTAACCTACATCGTGTGGCTCGGCGCGCTCTTCACCCTGGAATCGAAGCTGGTCTACCCCAGGGAGCTGGCCGGCCCCCCGCTGCAGGATGACCTGATTCCCGGAGAAGTCGAGCGCGTCTGGCTCGACCGCGACGGCGTGCGGATCGAAGCCTGGTTCCTGCCCAGCGGTTCCCCTCGGCCCGCGCCCGCCGTGATCTTCTTCCACGGCAACGCGGAACTCATCGACCACAACCTCGAACTCGCGGAGGAATACCGCGACCGCGGCGTCTCGGCGCTGCTGGTGGAGTACCGCGGCTACGGACGCAGCGGCGGATCACCCTCGCAGAAAGCCATCGTCGGGGACGCCGTGGCCGCGTATGACTGGCTCCGCGAGAAGCCCGGCGTGGACCCGGAGCGGATCATGCTCCACGGCCGCTCGCTGGGCAGCGGCGTGGCGGCGCAGCTCGCCAAGGAACGCCCTCCCGCGGCGTTGATCCTCGAATCCCCCTTCGTCAGCATCGCTTCCTTCGCCTCAGCGTACGGAGCGCCCTCGTTCCTCGTGCGCAACCCCTACCGCACGGACCAGGTGTTGCCCACCCTGACCTGCCCCATCCTGCTGCTGCACGGCCGTCAGGACGAGATCATCCCCTTCGCGCACGCGGAGCGGCTGAAGGAACTCGCCCCCGCCGCGAAGCTGGTCGAGCTCACGGGCGGCCACAACGACGCGCTGAGCAACCAGCCCGCCTATTGGGAAGCAATCGAAACTGTCCTGCGCGATATCCGGCGTTAGTGCGGCACCAGCGCGGCGTACTTCGCGAAGCTCTCGCGGAAAGGCGCGGGCCGCCAGTTGAGGTGCTCGCGCGCCTTCTCGAGACTTGCGGTGGCGTCCTGCGCGCCCATCAGCGCCATGCCCTCATCGAAGGGCATCATGCGGCCCATGCCCAGCTGCTTGGCGACCGCCGCGGCTCGCGCGGCGACCGGCGCGGGAATGCCCCACACCGGCTGCTCCGGGTGCGCGCCGGGCAGGTGATCCCGCATGTAGCTGAGGAACTGGGGCCAGGTAAGAACCTCCTCGCCCGCGAGGTTGTAGACCTCGCCGATGGTCTTGGGGTTCTCCAGTGCGTCGGCGAAGGCGCGGGCGACGTCGTTGACGAGCACCGGCGCGATGCTGGGGTCATGCTCATCGACGGGGCCCAGCGGGACGCGCTTGTCCTCCACCGCGCGGGTGAAGTAGGGCATGAAGAAGTACGGAGCCCCGTGCCCGCTGGCCCACCCCTGGGCGAGCCGGACGATCTCGCTCTCCTTCCCGTGGATGATGGCGGGCCGGAAGATCGTCCAGTCGAGGTCGGAGAGGCGGACGATCATCTCCGCCTCGAACTTGCTGCGCTGATACTCGGACACGCCGGTGTCGGAGGCGTTGATGGCCGACATCTGGAGGAAGCGTCGCACGCCGCGCTGCTGGCACGCGTTCACGAGCGTGCGGGTGGCGTCTACGTGGATGCGCTGGAAGGTCTGGGGGCGCTGGCCCGGCCCGCCGCGGACCTCGCGGATGATGCCGAGCAGGTTGATGCAGGCGTTGCACCCTTGGACCAGCTCCTCGGCGCGGCCGGGGTCGGAAATGTCGCCCTGCACGAGCGTGACGGACCGCTCGGGGAGCACCCGCCGCGCCTTCTCGCGTGAGCGGACCAGAGCGCGGACAGAGTGATTGCGGGAGACAAGCTCGCGGACGATGTAGCGGCCCACGAAGCCGGTAGCGCCGGTGACAGCGATGGTGGCCATAGGGCCTACAGGGTAGGGGCGAATCGGGCGGGTCGTGCGGCCCCGTATGCTGGCGGCCATGACCACGGCGGTGCGACCGGAAACCAGTGCAGGGCCCAGGAGCCTGCCGGTACGCGCCCAGGAATCCGAACGAATCGTCGAGCTGGATGCCCTGCGAGGGCTGGCGGCCCTGGCGGTGGCCCTGTACCACTTCACCCGCCGGTATGACGAGCTGTACGGCCACGCACCGGGGCTGCTGGGACGGCTGCCCTGGGGTCACTACGGCGTCCAGCAGTTCTTCGTCATCAGCGGGTACGTCATCCTCATGAGCCTCCGCCCCGGCAAGTCGGCGGGGGCCTTCGCCCTGCAGCGTGCGGCACGGCTCTACCCGCCCTTCTGGGCGGCGTGCGCGGCGACGTGGCTGGGCGTCTTCCTCTTCGGCCTGCCCGGCCGCGCGGTGGACCTCAAAAGCGCCGCCCTGAACCTCACCATGGCCCCGCTGTGGTTCAAGTGGCTGTACCCCAAGGTGTGGTACATCGACGGGGCCTACTGGAGCCTCAAGGAAGAGCTGGTCTTTTACGCAACGATGGCGCTGGTCCTGCTCGTCGGCCTGCGACGCCATGCACTCTGGGTGGTCGCCGGACTCGCAGGCCTGCACCTGGCCGGGATCGCCGCGGCAAAGCTCACAGACCTCAACATCGGCGCGTGGCTTGCGAAAGAACTGGGGTACAAGGACGCCTTCAACCTCTCCATGGCCTTCACGCTGCGCTGGTTCAGCCTCTTCGGGCTGGGAATGGTGATCTACGAATCCCGGCAGGGGTTCAAGCCGCGTCACGCCGCGGTGCTCGCGATCCTCCTGCTGGACCAGTTCACCTCGGCCTTCTGGGTGCGCAAGCCGGGGATCGAGCCGTGGCAGGAGTTCGCCGCGGCGTGCATCTCCGGGCTGGCGGTGTGGTGGGCGACGCACATACGACCCTCGCTGCTGCGCCTCAAGCCGCTGGTGTTCCTGGGCGCGATCTCGTACAGCTTCTATCTGCTGCACCAGAACCTCGGATACATCGTCATCCGCGAGTGCGAGGAACGCGGCATCGGCCCGAACGGGGCCGTGTGCCTGGCCCTGCTCGCGGCGATGCTGCTGGCAACGGCCCTGGCCTTCGGCGTCGAGCGACCGGTGTATGCCTGGGTGAAGACACGCATCAAGCCGCGAGCCGCACCGGGCGGCTGAGAAACCTCACTCCCGCGGCATGGAGCCAATCTTCTGCGCTTCGAGCTGCATCGCCTTGTGCCCCTCGACCTGAAGGCGGAGCAGATCCGCGTAACGCCCGCCCAGGGCGTTCAGCTCGTCGTGCGTGCCCAGCTCGATCAGGCGGCCTCCCTCGAGCACCGCGATGCGATCCGCCGAACGCACCGTGCTGAGGCGGTGGGCGATGACGAAGCAGGTGCGGCCCTTCATGAGCGTGGTGAGCGAGCGCTGGATCAGTGCCTCCGATTCGCTGTCCAGGTTGCTGGTGGCTTCGTCGAGGATGAGGATGAGCGGGTCCGCCAGCAGAGCCCGGGCGATGGCGATGCGCTGCTTCTGCCCGCCGGAGAGGCGAACCCCGCGCTCGCCGATGAGCGTGTTGTAGCCCTTGTCCAGCTTCTGGATGAAGTCGTGGGCGTTGGCGGCCGTCGCGGCGTCGATGATCTGCTGCGCGGTGGCGTCCCGCCGCGCATAGGCGATGTTCTCCGCGATGGTGCCGTCGAAGAGAAACACGTCCTGCTCGACGATGCCCAGCAGCGAGCGATAGGAGCGCACGTCGATGTCGCGCAGGTCCACGCCGTCCAGAAGGATGCTGCCGCGGGTTGGGTCGTAGAAGCGCGCGACGAGGTTGCACAGCGTCGTCTTGCCCGAGCCCGAAGGCCCCACCAGCGCGATCGTCTGCCCCGGCTCAACCGTGAGCGAAATGCCCTTGAGCACGTAATCGGGCTCAGAGGCCGACGCCGCCCCATCCGCCGCCGTTCCCGCGGCGAGCGATTCCGCCACGGTCTTGCGTGACGGACGCGGGTACGCGAACCAGACGTCGCGCAGCTCCAGCCCGCCGCGGGCCGTGGCGCGCGAAACGACCTTGCCCCCGGTCTTGCCGCCGAACTCGGGCTCCTCGTTGAGCAGGTCGAGGACACGGTCCAGCGCGGCGAGGCTGGTCTGAATGTTCGTGGCGGTCGCGGTGAGCGTCTCGAGCGGGCCCAGAAGCATGAGCAGGTACGTCGAGAACATCATCAGGTCGCCGATGGTCAGCTTCCCTTCAATGATGCGTGCGCCCGCGTAAATGAGCACCGCGGCGGAGGCCGCGGGAATCAGAATCGCCCAGATCGACTCCAGCACGCGCGACCACCACCAGATCAGCACCTCCACCCGCGCGAGGTAGTGCTGGCTGGTCGTAAAGCGCACCGACTCCGACTGCTCGCGGCTGAAGCCCCGAACCACCCGCATCCCGCCGAAGGTCTCCGTCGTCGCGCTGTCGATCACCTGGCGAATCTGCTTCGTGTCCCGGTACATCGGACGGATGCGCCCGATCCACGTCTTCTGCGTCGCCCACACCACGGGAATCAGAACCAGCGCCCCCGCCAGCATCCGCCAGTCCACGAACGCGAGAATGACCAGCGTGCCCAGAAGCTGCACCACGGCACGCCACGGGTTGTAGATCATGCCGAAGAGCAGCTCCCCCACCGCCCCCGCGTCCTCGCGGAGCAGGCTCGACATGCCGCCGGACTTGTAGTGATAAATGCGGTGCAGCGGCAGCCGCCCGGCGTGGTCAAAGGCGATCTTGCGGACGTAGACCTGCACGCGCTTGGTGACGCGCGTCATCTGCCAGCGCCCGAGGATGCCCACGAAGACGTTGACGAACGCCAGGACAATGAGCCCGGCGCCCAGCCAGTAGAGCTGACGCTTGGGGCCCTCGGGCACGATGGGCTCCGCCCAGTCGGGGAAGGGCTTGGGCGGGTCGGTGATGATGTAGTCGATGGCGATCTTGGTCGCCAGCGGAAAGAGCAGGGAGAGACCGCTGACGATCGAGACGGTGCACAGCGCGAAGATGATCGCGCCGCGGTGGGGCCGGACCATCCCCCAGAAGCTGCGGAATAGCTCGAAGAAGCCGCGCCCGCGCTTGGGCTTGGGAGCGGTCCGGTCGCCGGAGTCGGGCTTCTCGCTGCGGCGCTTGGCTCGGTAGGCGCGGTAGCGGGCGAGGGAGCTTTCACGCCGTGGGAGCATGAGCCATGGTACGGGCGGCGTTCGCCCTTCGCGTCCCGTACACTGGCCGGTCACACCAGGAGGATTCTTCATGGCCGCGCACGACACGACACCCGGCAAGCGCTACCTCTCGCACACGCTCGCGGAGTGGGCGTGCTCATTGACGTATGAATCCCTCTCTCCCGCGGCGGTGCAGGCGTGCAAGCTCTTCTGGTACGACTCCCTCGGCTGCGCCCTGGGCGGCAGCCGGCAGGAGGACGCCCGCATCCTGCTGGAGCACCAGCGCGAGATGGGCGCCGGCGGCCCCTGCACCCTCTTCGTCTCCGGCCTGCGCACCAACCCGGTCGATGCGGCGTTCCTCAACAGCCACATGATCCGGGCGATGGACTACAACGACATCTACTGGAAGGCCGACCCCTGCCACCCCTCCGACATCATCGCCGGCCCGCTGGCGCTGTGCGAGTACAAGGGCCTCTCCGGCAGGGATCTGCTCCTGGGCACGGCCATCGCGTATGAAGTCGAGATGCGCCTGTGCGAGATGGGCCAGCCCGGCATCCGCGAGTACGGCTGGCACCACGCCACGCTGACGAGCTTCGCCGCCCCCATCGCCGCGGGACGCATGCTCAACCTGAACGTGGACCAGATGGTCCAGGCGATCGGCATTTCCGCCAGCCGCACCTGCACGCTCGGCGCCGTCACCGCCGGCAAGCTCACCAACATGAAGAACACCGTGGACCCCTGGGCCACGCGCATGGGCGTTGAGTCCGCCCTGCTCGCCGCCCGCGGCTACAGCGGCCCCGAGCACGTCTTCGACGGCAAGGAAGGCCTCTTCCAGGTCTTCGGCCACAGCCACCACAACGGCCAGGCCGTCTCCTTCGACGCCTCCAAGCTCACCGGCAACCTCCCCACCGGCCCCAGCGACCACTGGAAGATCCTCGACTGCGGCATGAAGAGCTTCCCCATCGAGGCCCTCAGCCACGCGCCGCTCACCGCCATGATGAAGGTGGTGCAGGAGAACAACATCAAGGCCGACGAAGTGGCCGCGATCGACGTGGAGGTCATCATGCGTGCCGCCGACATCCTCGGCGACCCGGCGAAGTACCGCCCCACGAGCAAGGAGACGGCGGACCACTCGCTGCCCTACTGCCTGGCCGTCGGACTCGTGGACGGCATGGTCACGCCTCTGCAGTTCAAGGAGGAGCGCGTGAAGGACACCCGCCTGCACGCGGTGATGGACAAGGTGAAGGTCCACGCGAACCTTGAGTTCGACCAGCTCTTCCCGAAGTTCCAGGCCAGCCGCGTGACCATCACGACCAACGACGGCCGCCGCTTCAGCAAGCGCGTGGACGTGCCCAAGGGCGACCCGCGCGACCCGATGACGGAGCAGGAAATCGGCGTGAAGTTCAACGCCCTGGGACGCGAAGTGATCGGCGAGGCCAAGTGCCGTCAGGTGGCGGAGCTGATCATGAACATCGAGCGCGAGCCGCGGGTCGACCGGCTGATGGCCGCGATGACGGCGTAAGCCGCCCTCTCTGCGTGCCGGGCTCGACCGCCCCGGAAGTATGATTCAGGCCATGAAGCCCTTCATTCCTTCCCTGCTGCGGTCGTGGGCGAATCAGCGCGACTACGCGCAGAAGCTGGTGGCGGACCTCTCCGACGAGGACATGGTCAGCCAGCCCGTCCCAGGCGTGGTGATGAACCATCCCGCATGGACGCTCGGTCACCTCGCGGCATACCCGCCGGTGCTCACGGCGATGCTGCTGGGCCAGCCCTTCACCGACCCGATGCACAGCCCCTACGGCCGGGGCTCCATGCCGAAGGAAAGCGGCTACCCGCCCAAGGCGCAACTGCTGGCCGAGTTCCTGGACGGCCACGACCGGCTCGCCGCGGCTGTGGAAGCCGCCCCCGAGTCCGCGTGGTCGGCCCCTATCCCGCTCGCCCGCTGGGAGCAGCGCTTCCCGGAGGTGGCCGACGCGGTGATCTACCTCATGCTCTCTCACGAGGCGACGCACCTGGGGCAGATCAGCGCCTGGCGGCGCGCGGGCGGGCGTCCCGCGGTGTAACGCTCAGGGGGCCGGATGCACCGGCGGCTCGCCGTTGAGCACACGCCAGACGTCCTTCACAACCCAGCTCATGTTCACGTGCGCGGTCGCCGTGGACGCGGCCAGGTGCGGTGAAAGAAAGGCGTTGGGCAGGTTGAGCAGCGGGTAATCGTTCCCGAAGGGCTCGGGATCGTGAACGTCGATCAGCGCCTTGGCCGTGGGCGTGGCGCGCAGGAACTCCGCCAGGGCGTGCGCATCCACCACAAACCCGCGGCTGGTGTTCACGACGATCACCGTCTTGCGCAGCCGCGAGAGCATCTCCGCATTGACGAACGCCCGGTTCGACGGGCGCGGGTCGATGTGAACGCTCAGGATGTCCGCGCGATACAGCAGCTCATCGAGGCTGACGGGACGCGCCCCCCACCGCCGCGACTCGGGTATCTCCACGAGGTCGTTGTACAGCACCTCCATGCCGATGCCCGCGGCGATCCGCGCCACCCGCGAGCCGACCCGCCCCATCCCCAGCACGCCCAGCGTCAGCTCGCTGAGCTGGTTCACCGCCTCCAGCTCCCGCCGCGTGCGGTTCCACTGATCCTGAGGAATGGCATGCGAAAGGAAGCACCGCGGCCGCAGGCCGTCAAAGAGCATCGCGAAGACGTACTCCGCAACCGCCTGGGTGTTGGCGTCCGGAGTGTGAACGACCTCGACGCCGCGCCGGCGGCACTCGGCCACGTCGATCCGGTCCAGGCCGACGCCCGCGCGCCCGACGACCCGCAGACGCGGGGCCTTATCCAGAAACGCCGCGTCCACCCGCGTGTACGTGCGGACCACCACCGCATCCGCCTTCGCCAGCAGCGCGTCAAACCCCGGGTCGGTGAAGTGGCACGCCGTCAGGTCGCACGACTCGCGCAGCCACGCCGCCGCGGCGGGGTCCAGGTCCTCGGTCTGGAGCACGAAGAATCGCGTCACGGGTGCATCATTGGCCGGACGCGGCGGGGACGGCGGAGGCCGGGGCCTCCAAAGAAAGGGAACCGGAACTCAGGCCCGGCAGGGCTCGACGACCGCACGCATCGAGCCCCCGCACCGCTCCACCAGCGGGTCCCGCCCATACGCATGAATCTGCTCGCGCTTGAACTCCGCGTGCTCGAGGTGGCTCGTGCAGCACACCGCTCGCCCGTAGCGGTTCACGTCCGCCGCGATCTGCACCGCCTTCGCTGTGGGGAGCTTGAACAGGTCCCGCAGCATCGCGGTGATGTAGTTGTACGAGTGGTCCTGATCGTGGATCAGGACGACGTTCCATTGGGCGAGCTGCTCAACCCGCTGGTTGCGGGGCGTGCGGGACTGTTCCGGGGTGGGGCTGGGCTCGTTGGTGTTGTTCATCTCGCGGGAGTATTCGCACCTCCCGCGCCCCGGCGCATGGGGTGGAACCACTAAACCGGGGGTCGGCCTTTCATCCCGCCGCTTTTTCACTTGGACGACGGAGAGGTCGTGCCCTGCCGGGCCCACTTCTCCAGCACCTCCGCCTCGCGCTGCGGGCTCAGCCCCGCCAGATGCTTGCGCTCTTCACCCTCGGGAAGCGACTTCCACCACCCGAGCGTGTCCTTGCACGTCTGCTCGATAGGCCGGAAGGTGAGCCCCGCCTTGATCGCCCGCGAAATGTTGCGGTTGTGGAAGCCAGCGCTCTCCCCCTGGCTGGGAACCCAGATCGGAAAGTCCCCGCCCGGCGTGAGCCCTTCCTTCACAACGAACTCCGTGGGAACCCACGTCAGCGTGTGCTTGGACTCCGTCGCCTTCGCGCACGCCTCCAGCAGCTTGCCCATCGTGAGCTGGCCCGCCGCCGGGCCCAGGGCATCAAACACGCCGAAGGTCTTCTGCTCCGCCAGACGCACCAGCCACGCCCCCAGGTCGCGCACATCGACGAGCTGGATCGAATCCGAGGGCGAGCCCGGAGCCAGCACTTCCCCGCCCCGATCCACGCGCACCGGCCAATACGTAAAGCGGCCAGTGGGATCATCGGGTCCGACGATGAAGCCGGGACGGATGATGGTGGTCCTGCCGGGGCACGCCGCCTCCGCCGCGCGCTCGCACAGCGCCTTGAGCCCGCCGTAGTTCCGGTACCCCGGCCCCATGCTTTCAACGGTGGGGTCCTCCAGCTCCGCGAGCTTGGCCGTCTCGTCGTCGCCGGGCTTCATCGCGGCCGGGTCATACGCCGAGATGCTGGAGATGAAGACGTACTGCCCCACGTTGGGCGAAAGCAGCTCCGCCGAAGCCTTGACGATCCGCGGGTAATAGCCCGAGTCGTCAAAGACCACGTCCCACTCGCGCCCCTTGAGGCTCTCAAGCCCCTGGTACGTCTTCTCGTTGCCCTGATCGTCCTTGACGACGGCGTCCTTGTTGGGATCACGGTTGCCGTAAAGGGCCTCGACCTCACCATTGAAAAGTCCGGGGCGCGTGCGCCCGCGGTTGAACATGGTGACGGTGTGCCCGCGCTCCCGCGCGTAGTTGATGATCGCCGGACCGAGAAAGCCGGTGCCGCCGAGGACAAGGATCTTGAGCTTGGGCGTGCGGGGTTCGGGCTGCATGCGCCGCAGAGCGTACACGGGCCCGCCCATGCTCACCGCCAGCCCCGCCGCCGCCGCTGTCTGAAGAAATCCGCGTCGCGTGGTCATCGCTGCTCCCGAAGTCTGAAAGTAGACCGGCGCGGCGCACGCGCACCGCTTCTTTTCCACAGGATGCGGAAGGTTCCCCCCTCCGTCAATCGACGCCCTTTTTCCCGCACGCGCCGAGCCGGGAAAAACGTACAGTGACGGCGTGACGACCCTCGCCCTCCTGCTGCTGCTCGCCCAGCCCGGCCAGACCACCCCCCCGCCGCCGCCCCAGCCCGCGGCTCAAGCACCCGCGCCGCAGGAAGTTCCCCACCAGCTCCTGCTCGGACGCCGGATCGCCAAGGTCCGCAGCGTCTGCAAGGCGAGCAACACCGTGGTCGTGGTGAGCAACGCCGCCTCCTACATCGAGGCCATCGCGGGCTGGAAACCCACCTACCGCTACCCCGTCCTCATCGACGACGGCACTCTCGCCAGCCACGAGGACATCGCCCGCTTCGTGCGCGCCTACCAGCCCGAGCGCGTCGTGCGCTGGTACGCCGACGACGCCAAGCCCGGCTTCCCCGAACGCATCGACCTCGACACGCTCCGCAAGGCCAACGCCCGCTCCTGGGGCATCCCGCCCGAGCACGCTTCTCAACCCCTCCTGCTCGAGCTCTGGAAAAAGCTCCAGCTCGATCCCCCCGGCATCGTGATGATGAGCGAGAACGACCCCGCCTGGCCCGCGGCTCTCGCGCTCGCCTCCGCGCACGGGCAGCCCATCTTCAACGTCCGCACCAGGCGCGATGTCAACGCCACCCTCACGCCGGACGAGGCCGACCAGCTCGAAAAAGCCGTCGAAGCCGCCGCGGACGCCACCACCCTCCCATGGAAGGAGATGGGCGACGCGATCGAAGGCGTCACGCTCTGCCTCAACGTCCCCGCGCGGATCGACACCGGCAAGGCGGGAGAATGCTTCGCCACCACCGACCGCATCGGCCGGCTGAGCATCGGCCTCGAAAGCGGGCCGCGATGGGCGTGGACGGGGCAGGTCCACGGCAACGAAGCACAAAGCGCCTACCGCGCCATGTGCTCGATCTTCCTCTCGCCCAGGACCGCCTGGGTCTTCGACGGCTACCCCCCCACCGAGCCCTGGAACTACTGGGACGGAACCCGCGCGGGCCAGCTCCTCAGCGAGGTCGGCATCAAGACGGACATCGACGACACCCCGCGCCAGAGCTCCCGCCAATGGAAGCTCCGCGCGGCTCGTCCCGTAGACGCCAACCTCATCTTCGTGAACAGCAAGGGCGGCAACGACTACTTCGAGCTTGAGCCCGGCCAGTGCCGCTCCGGCGATGTCCCCGTGCTCGCCACGCCCGCGCTGGTCCACTTCGTGCATTCATGGTCGGCGCAGTTCCCCGGCTCGCGCGCCACGATCGCGGGCCGCTTCTTCGAGCGAGGGGCCTACGCCTACGTCGGCTCCGTTCACGAGCCCTTCCTGCACGCCTTCCAGACCACCCCCGCCGCGGCGGGCAGGCTCATTTCCGGCGCTCCCTTCGCCTCGGCGGTCCGCGTGAGCGACCCCAAGCTCTGGAAAATCGCCATCTTCGGCGACCCGCTGCACATCGCCGCTCACCCCTTGCCCCGCGCCGATGAACCCGTGCTCGCGAACACCGAGGACGTCACCGCGAACCTGCGGGTGCATCTCACCTCCGGGCAGTTCACCGACGCGATGCGCGCCCTGGTGCTGGCCGGACGCGACGAGCAGGCCGCGGCGCTGGCCCGCTCCGTGCTCAAGGAGCGTCCCACGGCTTTCACGCCCACCTTCGCCTCCTACGCGATCGGAGCCGCCTTCCGCACCAACGACAACCGCGCCGTGGTGCGCTACTTCGGCCAGCTCGGCGAGCTTTCCAAAGACCCCGTGATGCGCGACATGCTCTGGCTCGCCTCCTACCCGCTGCTCGACGCCCCCGACCAGGACCTGCTCGTCCTGCTGCGCAACAACCTGCGAACCGATCAGATGGGCCGGGACGCGACAACACTCGCCGCGGCGTGGGCGCGCCGGCACGGCAGAGCCGAGGCCGATCAGCTCCTGCAGGCCATCCGCCTCACCGTTCCCGAGCACGAACGCGCCCGCTTCGACGAAGCCCTCAAGCGCCCCTTCGACACCTGGGGCGAGTAACGCGCTACGTCACGACAAAGAGGTATTCCTTGTTGCGCAGGTGGCTGACCGTGCCCACCTTCTCCCCAGCGGGGCTGTAAATCCCGATCTGCGCGCCGACGTATCGCCTGTAATCGCGTTCCAGCACGCGCACGCTCCCCCGCCGCGAGAGCACCTGCTCCGCCTGCTCGCGCGTGATGAACCCTTCATCGCTGAAGGAGACCACCAGCGCCGGCGCTGCGACGCGATCAATCAGCGCCGAAAACGCCTCCAGGCACATGCGCCGAGAGTTGAAGGCGCTCCGCCGCTCGCGCACGTCGATCCGCTTGCACGCCGCGCCGTACACCTCCGGACGGTCCCAGCGCACCAGCGTCTCCCACACGTGGTAGTTGCCCAGGTAGCTGTGCTGGTTGTAGGGCGGGTCGATGTACGCAACGTCCGCGGGCGTCGCCGCGGCTTCCAGCGCATCTTTGCACAGCGCCCGCCCCTTGCCCGCCGCGGCACGGGGCAGCACCCGCGGCACGCGCAGCTCCAGCGGGTTGTACGCCCGCGGCGCCCACTCCTTCAGATACGCCATCTGCACGCCCGTCGTCGAATCCACCCGGTCCGCCGCCTCCATGAGCGAGACGAGCATCACCGCCTCCAGCTCCGGGTCCAGCCCCTTCGCCGCGATCGCGTTGCGGATGGCGTCGATCCGCGCCCCGTTCCACGGCTGAAAGAACCGCGACTGCTCGCAGAAGGTGCGCGTGAAGTAGCCCGGCTCGCCCGGCAGGGCGTTGAACTCGCGCACCAGCCGCTCCGCGTCCGCGAGCACGTCCTCCGCGTCCGCCTGCACGTAGCACATCGCCAGCGCGTGGGCGTAGGCGTTGTGGTCGTTCGCGATCACGCGACAGCCGCGGGCCTTGAGCGCATGCCCCACGCGCGACGTGCCCGAGAACAGGTCCAGCACCGTCCCTCCCGGAGCGATCTGCTCGATCACCTCCGTGATGAGCGGGAGGAGCGTGCGCTTGGAGCCGAGGTACTTGATCACGGCTTTAGCGGCGCGGGTTGCGGGGTGTGCCGGTCTTGAACGTCCGGGGTGGCTTGGGAGGGAAGGGCGAACGGGGCTGCGAGGCAGCCGGCGGACCCTGCTCCGCCTCCTGCTGCACGGACGGCACTTCGACGACGGGCTCCTGCGCCGACTCCTCGGAACCGGCCTCCTGCGCCGGCGCGCCCGCCTCGCCGATGCGCGCGAAGATGAGCCGCCCCGCGGAGGTCTGCAGGCTCGACGTCACCGTCATGGTCAACGTCTCGCCGATGTGGCCCGCCCCGTCCTCGGCCACCACCATCGTCCCGTCGCTGAGATACCCCACCGCCTGCGAGGCCTGCTCGCCCTGACGGATGAGCTTCACCGTGACCTGCTCGCCCGGTACCAGCGCCGACTTCACCGCGTTCGCCAGGTCGTTGATGTTGAGCACCGGCACCGACTGAATCGACGCAACCCGCGCCAGCCCCATGTCCGTCGTCACCACCATCGCCGACATCGACCGCGCCAGCTCCACCAGCATCTGGTCCACCGCGATGCCCGGAACAGTGGTCTCGTCAATAGTCACGTCCAGCCGCGGCAGGCGCTGCAGACGCGCGATGATCTCCAGTCCCCGCCGCCCTTTCTGCCGCTTCATGCCGTCGGCGCTGTCGGCGAGCTGCTGAAGCTCTCCCACCACGAACCGCGGCACGACGATCGGAGCCTGCAGAAAGCCCGTCGCGGCGACGTCGGCGATGCGACCGTCGATCAGCGCCGAGGAATCCAGCAGCATCGGACGCGTCCCCCGGATTTGCTTCGCAAACTCCACGTAGGGAATCACCAGCCGGAAGTCGTCCTGCGTCTGGAGAACGGTGGAGACGCCCAGATAGCTCAGCGTGATGCCGATGATGATCTTGATGGAGTTCACCGTGGGCTTGAGCTGCTCCACCGCTTCCTTCTTCTCCGCCCAGCCCTCCACCGCGAGATCGACGATGAAGCCCAGGGCCAGCGTCGCGATCATCCCCGCCAGAATCCCCACCAGCACGCCCACGATCGTCGAGGTCTTCTTGTTGGGCGTCAGCAGGTCGATGCCCAGCGCCCCGCCGAAGAGCGCGATGGACACCAGCACCGGCAGCCACCACTGCACCCCCACCCCCGTGCTCATCCCCTCCTGATGCTGCAGGAAGGCCAGCGTCGTGAAGGTCGCGATCAGAATGAAGAACGCAGCACGGACGACCTTGAGCATCACCGCCCGCTGGCGGCTCGCGGCCTCCGCGGGGTGAAACCGGTCGAGCGGGTCCTTCCCGGACGGCGTGCTGGGAGCTTCGTGGTCCACCGGCCAAGTGTACGGGTTGCGCCGGGTTCCGGGTTCAGAGTTGGATCGGAACGGCCCCCCCTTCTATCCTCCACTTCCCGTCCCCCCGATCGACGGCCGGGCCCGGTGCACGGATGGCCCGTGAACCTGGTCAGGGCTTGACCGCAGCAGCCATAAGCGGC
>Ga0065721_10049211_pt1 | contig 41671 bp, 24 predicted proteins | sample Mesricmetagenome_FD_59108 | JGI IMG/M metagenome (GOLD analysis project Ga0065721, IMG submission 59108) | Mesophilic microbial community from rice straw/compost enrichment Sample: eDNA_1 v2 (version 2) | ecosystem: Engineered > Solid waste > Grass > Composting > Bioreactor | place: USA: Davis... | reverse complement strand
CCCCATTGCGAAACCCGCCACGCGATGAATTCGCCTTTGACCACGGGTGGGAGGGCGATGAGGTGGAGACGGCGGAAGCGGAGGACACCGACGAAAGCGAAACGGGCGCTGGCGAGGACAACCAACCGGAGCGCAGTCCGCATTTTGCCGCCAACCCAACGCCGGCTGCACGCAATTTCTGGCTTGATCAAAGGGACGGCTGGCGTGTCGTCGATTCTCCTGCGGAAGGTGGGCTAACGCTACTTTGCGAGGAACTCGATTCAACGACCAGATCCTGCCCACACTGCAGACAGTTTGGCCAGACCGGCAGGGAAGCTGGGCAACCCCGGCCCCTGCGCTTCGGCGCCCCCTTTATACTCGGCAATGCTGCCCCGATCCTGCTCGAGGGAGTGGAGCCAGCAAGCGAACCGGGTGAAGCACAGCTTCCCAGCAACGGGCGACGACTGCTCTCCTTTACCGACAGCAGGCAGGGCACCGCCCGAATGGCGGCAAAGCTGCAGGTGGAAGCCGAGCGCAATTTCGTGCGGTCTTTTATCTACCACCAGGTGCAAGCATCCATAAGGGCGACCCCGGAGGCTGCAGAGGAAGTCGCGAAACTAGAAACCGAACTCAATCAACTCGAAGCCGCGCACGCGGCTTCTAAGATGGCGGGCTTGGTGACAATGATCACCGAGCGCAGGGAAAAACTCGACAAGCTAAAATCGGGCAACACGGACGGCATTGCCTGGCCAGAGCTGGTCAACCGGCTCGCTGAAAGAATCGAAGTCGCCGAATGGATATTGCCGGTTTGGAGTTCTAGGGACGACGAACTCTTCACCAATCCTCATAAGGTCGCCGAGTTCCTGTTGCTCCGCGAGTTCGCAAGGCGCCCGAGGCGCGCCAACTCGATCGAGACGCTCGGGCTCGCGCGACTGCGCAGTCCTGCCTTCGATCGGCTCACCCCATCACGGATGCCGGAGGCCTTTCGCCGACGTGGCAAGACCCTCGAAGACTGGTGCGCCTACCTGGAAGCCGTGCTCTCCTATTTCGTAAGGGCCAACGGGTTTGTGGCAATCGACCAGCGCACACGACATTGGATTGCCCATAGAGACCGTCGTAGGTCGCTGGTTGGTCCCGACGAGGACACGCACGGCGACAAGCGGCTGGGAGCGTGGCCGAATGGTCGCCAGCGTGCAAATCCGAAGGCACGACCCGTCGCGTTCCTGCTTCAAGGCTTGGAGCTTGACCTCAGCTCCCCGTCCGATCGCGCGGACTTGGATGATTGTTTGCGTCTTGCCTGGCACCAGTTGCAGACAACATTCTCCGCAGATCCCGAACGCCGCGTGTTCGATTTCGGCAGAACGTTCGTCGCACCGCTCGTCAATGGATACTATTGCCTGGTGACGCGCCGCATTCTGGATTCTGCACCGTTCGGGCTATCACCGTACGGCCTGCAAAACGTGACGAGTGAGCGGCGTCGCGCCGTACCGATATCCCTGCCAGATCATCCGGCTCCAATGCTTGGTTTGGTCGATATGGCGCAGGCGCGGGAAGCGACACGGCACTGGCTCGATACGGATGCTGCCGTCGCAGAACTGCGCGGTAGGGGGGTATGGACCAACCTTTCAGACCGCATCTCTCTGTTTGCCGACTACGCACGCTCGGCGGAACATTCCGCCCAGCAGGACAGCCGTCGCCTGCGCCGCTATGAACAGGAATTCAAGGCCGGCACCATCAACATTCTGAACTGTTCGACCACCATGGAAATGGGCGTCGACATCGGCTCCGTTTCGTCGGTGATGATGACGAACGTACCTCCGTCCATCGCGAACTATCGTCAGCGCGTCGGTCGTGCCGGCCGCCGTGGCCAGTCCGTGGCGCTCGCTTTCACCTTCTGCAAGGATCGCCCACTCGATCGGGAAGCTTTTCGCGATCCCGTAGCCTTCCTGAGGCGCACCATGGCGGCGCCGAAGGTTTCGTTGAAAAGCCGGCCGATCGTCCAACGTCATGTGAATGCTTATCTGCTGGCCGCATTTATGAAAGAGCGGGCGGGTGACGCGTTGCAAATGCAGATCGGTGCGTTCATGGGATGCCCGGCCGACGTCATGGCCAACCGACCGCTTACGGCGGATCGTCCCGTCGAAAACTTCCGCGAATGGCTGGAGCGTCCGGGGACGGCGCGTGCGCACCGTACACAGATCGAACACCTCACCAAGAGAACTATTCTGGAAGGTGACCAGACGTTGATCCAGGAGACCCGCAAGGCCATCACAGCAGTGGCAAAAGCCTTCGAGGGGGAATGGGAAGGTCTTGTTGCGCAGGCAAAGGACGAAGGACTTCGCGAAGCCGGAAAAACGCGACTGGGGATCGAGCTAAAGCGTCTGTGTGGAGAGTTTCTCCTGAGCGACCTCGCCGATCGTGGTTTCTTACCAGGCCATGGCTTCCCGAATGACGTTGTGTCGTTCCTCCCGGGCAAACAGTTCAAACAAGAGGATGACAACGCTCCAGACGGACATCGCTACCGCACTGCACTCGGTCCTCAGCGATCCCTCGACTTGGCGATCCGGGACTACGCGCCTGGCTCCGAAGTCGTGCTTGACGGACTGGTCTACAAGTCCGCGGGAGTAACGTTGAATTGGAAAAGGCCGGCCAGTGAGGAGAACCTCGCCGATATCCAAAGTCTGCGCTTTCACTGGCGTTGCGCGGAATGCGGCGCCTCCGACACAAGGCGAGGCGGAAAGCCGGACTATTGTAGCGTCTGCGGCGCCGCAAACCCGCTGGCCAGCGAATTCTTGCGGCCCGCTGGCTTTACCGTCGATCCGCGTGAGCGCGCTCATGCCGAGACGGATACACCTACTTATGTTCCACCGGAAGACCCGATCGCGTCTACGCGCGGGGCCCCGTGGCGAAGCCTGCCAATTCCGGAAATAGGGCGTTATCGCTGCAGCCGCGAAGGCCTTGTCTACTATGCGAATCGGGGCGGACCGAATGGTCATGGCTATGCGATCTGCCTTCATTGCGGCCGAGCCGAGGCCGAGGCAAATCCACCGGGCGTTGCGGCACCGGCCTTGGTCGATCACAAGCCGCTTCGCTATCGCCGAGGCGAAGATCTCTGCCTAGGAAACCACCGCCCCTTCGCCATCAAGCGGAACATCACGCTTGGACACGAGATCACGACCGACGTGCTGGAACTGCAGCCCCGACGTCCGCTACGCCGCGCAGCGGCCAACGCTCTTGCGATTGCTCTTCGAGAGGCATTGGCGCAAGAACTCGGCGTTGAGGCAGATGAAATGGGATTCGGCGTCGCGAAGGGCCGCAATGATTTCGGCACCGATACGGTCTCGCTCCTCGTCTTCGACCGAGCGGCAGGCGGCGGAGGTTTCAGCACGTCGTTCGAATTTCTCGTTCATCCGGTTCTAAGACGCGTTGAGCGAATTCTTGATTGCAGCACACCAGGGTGCGAAACAGGATGTGCCGCTTGTGTGCTGACGTCTGACGCCCCCGACGGGAAAGACGAACTCGATCGCCGCGGCGCTCTCGAATTCGTACGCCAGCACCTTGCCATCCCCGAACATCTCGCCGAGCAGGATAAGTTTGCGTCCGGCGCCGAGCTTGCAGTCGGGCTGATCGATGAGATCCATCACGAACTCGGAAGAGCTGCCCAGTCGCGTCTCACGCTGTTTCTGCCGCGTTGGAACGCTGCGCAAGCCTCAACGAATTGGGGACCTAAGGACCAATTTCTGGCTTGGTCCATGAAGGGCCATCGCGTGAGCCTCGCTCTGCCCGCGGCACACCTTAGCAAGATCGATACGGCTGAAAAGCTGGCGCTTCGCGACTTCGCGCTCCGCCATCAGCTATCACTGGTGCAGGCCGAAGCACCTTCATTCGCGAACGGTTCGATCGCAATTGCCGCCGTAGAAGGCAACTCATGCGTTGCATGGGCCACTCCGGAGCAAGAATCGCAGCTTATTGGACCAACCTGGGGGCTGCCAGTTCAGCGTCCTATTGCAAAAGCGACTTTACCGCTTCACGTTTCTACGTCCGAAGTTTCTTTCGACGACTTGCTGCCGCCTCCCGGGGCGCAATTACTTGAGATTGGGGCCGAGCTCGACGTCACGATCGTGACTTTCGGTCAGCAAGCGGCCACCTTCATGGTGGCACTGCTGCGAAAGGCAGGGGCGTGGCCGAACTCGCCGATAGGACGGATGACGTATCAGGATGGATACGTCTCCTCACCGCTCATTGCCCGTCTGCTTATCGATACGGCTCATCATCTCGCTTCGAAATCCGGGGCTTTGGACGCGCATGTACTGATCGAAACCCGTCCGCCCCGCAGCGCCGAGCATCGCGGCAATCCCTGGCAGCTCTGGCATGATTGGCGTGATGCAGATGATCAGATAGCGGTGGTGGAGCGCTTCGGAAAACAACGGGGGCTTCGCGTTACCATGCAGCACAAGGACGTGCCCCATGGACGCTACATGCGTATCGAATATCTCGACGGGTCTCGCGCGACAATTGTTCTCGACCAGGGGTTCGGGGCGTGGGCGCCACCCCGACATATCCGCGTGCGGTACGATTTCGATGCCGATCCGCAGATCCAGGCGCAGCAACTTGGAATCGTGAACGTGGTTCTCCAGAGGAAAGGGAGCGGCGTGACCTATGTTGTTGCGCTGGTTGATAGCTAATAAAATCGCAGGACTGCTCGAGAGAAAGCGAAAGGTGACTTTTCGACGTCGAAGTATTGTCGGACACGGGGGCGCCACAGGAAGCGTTGCCCTGCAGACGAGATCTTGAACATCGCTGCGCCTTCAGAACGCTGACGGGGTGGTAGTCCGTCGGTACCTTAGCCTATGTCTCCATTCGCGTGCAAGTGCAGAGCACCCTCGGATGCAGATTTGCATCGACCGAATTTCCTACGAAATTAAAGGCTGGGAAGCGTTTTGGCTGGGGAACCTGGAACCCGAGACAGACAAAACCGCCTTCCCCGCTAGATCATTGAGATCGCTGGGAAATCCGGCCTGACGGAGTGGCATCGCCACATTTGGTGCATCACCTGTGTGCCCAGATCCGCGGGCGACGTCAAGGGCCCTGAAACGCGGCCTGATCGGGCTTAAAGAAAGGCGTGATCTTGGGGTGAGAGCGGTCAGGGAAATCATTTCCTAGACCGTTGTTCAGCTGCGGCTGGCCCCCTCCGCTACCGACACCGAAGTTATGCCTGACATCATCAACTGGGGACTTTCAGTTGCGACCAGTGCGACCGCGGAACCGGTTCGCGGAGACGCCAACGGACGGTTATGGGGTGGTCGCCTTCCCAATCAACAAAGTCCACTTCGCCGCAATACACAAACGGCGTCGGTTGCGATCCGGTCTTTTTCGTGGGCCGCACCAGCAGATGGACATGTATCCCAAGCGCCTGATGATCGCTGATCATCCGGCCCCGCTTCGAACTGCGTGTGGTGGCGTTTTGGCTCTGCCAGGAAAATTCGCGGTCGGTGAGAAAGTGGTCTGCGTACTGGTGTTCGCTGCTCATGTCGCCCTTGGTAAGCGTCACTAGAAGGAACAGGTGAGGCGGCTTGGGGACAAACCCGGAGTTCCAGGTGGCCTGGTCGAATGTAATGCCAAAAGCGGGGCCTATCGCCTCACGCAGATATCGGTCCCATAGGCGCAAGCCGCTTCCAACCTGAACTCCCAAAGGCTCCATCACCATAATGTCGTCGCGTCGGCGCAGGCGCACTCGATGGCTCCGTCCCGGCAAGCCGGCTTCCGGCCCGAACCAATTCAACAGAATTTCTGCGAGCCTATTCGAGCCAGAGGCTCGGTCGCGGACAGCATTGATGGCGATCTTGGCCACTGTTGCCTCGAGGATCTCACCTTCCACGTCTACTTCGAGCTGCCCCTCCGCCAGCCCTTCGCCACTACTATTCGGCAAGAACAGGATTGGGCTGCCTCCGGAGTTACGCGATACTCGGCATACCACCTCATCCAACCCACCGCCGCGAATGAGGTACTGTGCAAGTCGCCAATCAAGTACCTCGCGAAGCAACGCACCAAAACCGGGCCCGTCGGGAGGATCAAAGGTGAAGCTGAACACCTGGTTCTCGAAGCGGAAATAGGGAACCCCGCCTGTTCCCTTTGCCTTCACCAAAGCCTCAATCGGATTCCGTATGAGCAGTCGCCGCATGGCTGCCCCATCGTTTGGATCGACCGAAAAATCCTGTTCAAGTTTGTGAATGCGGCTGGCGAGCACCGCAACACGGCGGGCGAGGTCATCTATTCCAATCTTCGTGGAAAGCTCGTCGCCTTCAAAGAGAGCGAGAAGCAACGCGATCTTGTAGCTACGAGTGGTCTCGGTCTTTTCAATGGCAATCAGAAAGTCGCGTGCCTCGATAAAGGCTGCCCGTTCCTCACTTGAAAACCCGCCCATCCGCTCCACGAAGCCTAGCCAGGATCCATCGCTGCTACTGCGGGGGTTAAGCCCAGCATGGAAAGTCTCGACGGCGTTTGGCCTCACGCCGTGCCGATCCTCAAAATCGAGATAGAAGGCCTCAAGCGCGGCTTCTGTCCCAGCCGGGCGGAGCAGATGTTGAAGGATGTCGACTGCGGCAAGATCGTAGGTGATTTCGCATCCGGGCGGCAGAGAGAGCGTCTCCGCGCGAATATCCTCTAACACCTCCCGGAGCCTGCCCTTGCTTTCGGCTTCGCGGTTCAAGAGGGCAGCTAGCCCACGAAGCTTCATCAAGAAGGCACGGTGGTTTCCGATGTAGTCTATGACTGTAAGTCGCTCCTTGCCCTTTGAGACTCGGAGACCGCGTCCAAGTTGCTGCATCCAGATCACAGTTGACTCGGTAGGGCGCAGCATCATCACCGTGTCGATGGCCGGAACGTCCACGCCCTCGTTGAACATGTCGACCGCGAAGATCAAGTCGATTTCGCCATCAGCGAGTTGCTTGAGAGACGTCGTTCGGGGCGCGCTTGTCGGACCCGCATGCACTGCAACGGCACGCAGACCTTCACGTACGAAGTAGGCAGCCATGAAGTCGGCGTGGCGCTGCGAGCAGCAGAATCCGATACAGCGGACACCGCCCCTGGCCCGAAACTGATCCAGCGCATTGCGGGCGCGTGTTTCGGTTGCGACGGCAGCTTCGAGTGCGTCGAGTTCGAACTTTGCGCTGCGCCACGGGATGTTGGAGTAGTCCACGTCATCCGGGACGCCGAAGTAGCTAAATGGACACAGTAGGCCTTCTTCTATGCCGTCGTGAATGCCTGCCTCAAAGACCAGGTTTTCCTGGCAGAGAGTCAGGAGATCGGCGCCGTCGGTGCGCTCTGGCGTTGCGGTGAGTCCAAGCAAAAACCTCGGCCGGAAATAGTCGATAACTCGGCGATAGGTGGCGGCGGCCGCGTGGTGAAACTCGTCGATAACGATGTAGTCGAAGTCTTCTGGATCGAAGCGAGATAGGTGGTTCACCCGAGCCAGCGTTTGCACCGAAGCGAAGACAAAATCAGCGTCTGGCTGCCGGACATCGCCCGCCAGCCGACCGAGGCGAGAAGTCGGACGAACTTGCCGAAAGGTCTCGATTGCCTGGGACAGGATTTCCTCCCGATGGGCCACAAAGAGGACCCGTCGGAACTCAGGCCGATCGCTATCAAAGGCGGCGAGCCAAGTCTTCCCTAGACCCGTTGCAAGAACCACCAGTCCTGACGTGAACCCGTCCTCACGTGTGGTTTCAAGCGCTACAAGCGCCCTTTGTTGGATGTCGTGAGGTTCCGGGGTCGGCGGTGGCGCTTCGTAAGGAATACCGGCTTCTTCAACTCCCGGAGCTGAATAGCGATCAACGACGCGCCGGCGCTCGTAAGCATCGATCCACGCCGGGGTGACTGCAGTCGTGGCGTAGGACTCAAATAGTGACTCGAACCCTTGGCGGATTTGGTCGAAACCGCGGACATCGTGGCTGGCGACAACCTTGTAGTTCCACTCGATAGAGGTGGTGAGTGCTGGCGCCGAAAGATTCGAACTTCCAACAAACGCAACTCCTTCGGCTCCCCTGAGGAAGACATAGGATTTGAGATGAAAGCCGCGCTCTTCTGCCGACTGATAAATGCGGAGAGTAATGTTTCCTTCGAGGTCCAGGAGCCGACGAAGGGCAACCGGATCCGTCACGTCCAGATAGTCACCCACTAGTATCCGCGCAGCGCCGCCCCGGGCGAGAAAATCTCGTAGGTGCTCGACGATCAATCGCGCCCCGCTATCGAGAAGAAAGGCGACAGCGATGTCGCACGTATCTGCCTGGTCCATATGGAGGATGAGATGAGGCAAGAACGGATCATCACCGCCGGTGATCAATCGATGCTGATTGTTTGCTACGGCATCGGGCGTTGCTGGCCAAATTGGGCTCACCTCGGCGGACGGTAAATCCTCCATTGCGACAAGGTAGTTCGCCTTCCTCGGGATTACGTGACGGACGCCGCCGCGGGGGTCCGGAACGTCCCCTGTCCGGCGAGGGATTACGTGGAGATGAAAGTGGAACACCGTTTGCCCCGCCGGGACGCCTTGATTGAACCCTACGTTGAATCCATCGGAACCGTGCGTACGCCTGACCTCTTCCATAGCGCGATCGATCGCTGCCCATACCGCAGACTTTTCCGACTGCTCCAACTCCTCCCACCCGGCCACGTGCCGCCTCGGAATGATCAAGACATGGCCCGTTGATACGGGGAACGCGTCCCAGATGGCGAATATGTGAGGATCGGCAAACGCTATACGAGCAGGGTCGATGGCGCAGAACGGACAGAATGTTTCTGGATGCAATGGCAGCCCCGGTGATTCTTTAACCGACGCCAGGGTGCCCGATAGCGCGAGCCTGATCAGGGCTGCCAATCATTTCTCAACAAGTATTCGATGAGATGGGCGTTGTGTGTGTCGTATTGTCTGCCGACCGGCTTATCTCGCGTTGTAGTCTATGTGGGCTTCGCACGGCTCCTGTGGCTCAATCAACGCGTCGCCCCTTCGTCGAACGCATGACAATGATCGCGACCGTTTCATTGTGTGAGTAACATTTTCCGTATGAATGAGCATTTCCAAGCCTTTCTGCAGAAGTGCATTTCGGTCGATTTGGAAGTTGATCCTGGGACCGCCACCATATTCGCCATTGCAGCGGTGCGCGAGGATGCTCGTTCTCCAATCCTGGCGAAGAAGCGCAATATCTCCGCGGCGTTGGATCGCCTCGAAACGGAGGCAGCCGATGCAGAGCACCTCATTGGGCACAACATAATTCGGCATGACCTGCCTCATTTGGATGCGGTTCGGCCCTCGCTTTCCAAGCTTTTCAGATCGCCGATCGACACCTTGTGGCTCAACCCACTCGCCTTCCCGCGCAATCCCTACCACCACCTGGTCAAGCATTATCAAGATGGGCGCCTCCAAGCGGGCCATCTCAACGATCCGGAACTGGATGCGCGACTGGTTTTTCAGGTGCTGCGCAATCAGCTCGTCGCGCTAACCGAGCAGAATGCTGACGAGCCGGACGCGATCGCCTCCTTTCATTTTCTCACTACGAGGTTGGAGAACCCCGGAGGATTTGACGCGGTTTTCCGCGAGGTCAGAGGTGCTCAACAGCCCGATTACCCTGCCGCGCGAGAAGCGATATCGCGCCTGCTGGCTGGGCGTGCATGCGAAAAGCGCGTCGAGCAGACGCTGAGCCGCCTTGGTAATCCGCAGCTGGGATGGCCCATGGCGTATGCCTTGTCCTGGATCATGGTCGCAGGTGGGGACTCTGTCATGCCGCCATGGGTTCGAGCGCAGTTCCGCGAGGCTGCTTTGATTGTGCGCCATCTGCGGGACACGAATTGCAACAACTCGAGCTGCGGCTGGTGCAGCGAGAGGAACGATCCGGTCCGCGCCCTCTCTCGCTGGTTCGGCTTCGACGCGTTCCGCGCTCAGCCCGTGGACGACGCGGGCCGCCCACTACAGGAGCGTATCGTTGAGGAGGCCATGCGCGGGGTCAGCATTCTCGGCATCTTGCCCACAGGCACCGGCAAATCCGTCTGCTACCAAGTTCCGGCCTTGTCAAAATTCGAGAAGACTGGAGCACTGACTGTGGTGATCTCACCCCTGGTCGCGCTGATGGCGGATCAGGTGCAGGGCATGGAGCGGACCGGGATCTCCTCGGCTGTCACTGTGAACGGAATGCTCTCGATGCCCGAGAGGCAGGATGCGTTAGACCGCGTGCGACTGGGCGAGGCGGCGATACTGTTGGTTTCGCCAGAACAGCTGCGCAGCAATTCGGTCCGCGCCGTCCTTGCGCAGCGCGAAATCGGGCTCTGGGTCCTGGACGAAGCGCACTGCGTCTCGAAGTGGGGCCATGACTTCCGGCCGGACTATCGTTACGTCAGTCGGTTCATCAAGGAAACGGCGGGCGATGAAGCACCTGCGCCGGTGCTTTGCTTGACAGCCACCGCCAAGCCCGAGGTTGTGCGAGACATCCGCGATCACTTCAAGTCCCGTCTGGATCGCGACCTGATCCTTCTCGACGGCGGCGCGAAACGTGAAAATCTGAGATTCGAGGTGCGCCCCACACAGCCCGAGACGAAACTGGCCGATATACTCGACGTGATCGAGGCCCAATTGCCTCTGGAAGGTGCATCAGGCGCCGTGGTCTATTGCGCTACGCGCAGCGGGACCCAACGCGTGGCTGATTTTCTCAAGCAACAGGGCCTGTCGGCGGAGCGGTTCCATGCGGGGCTGACGCCGGAGGAGAAGCGCGAGATTCAGGAGCGATTTCGTGTCGGTCAACTAAGGATCATCGCTGCGACGAACGCCTTCGGAATGGGCATCGACAAGCCCGACATTCGTCTGGTGGTGCACGGCGATGTTCCCGGTTCATTGGAGAACTACCTACAGGAAGCCGGACGAGCGGGTCGCGACCGCGCGCCCGCAAATTGCGTGCTGCTTTATTCCGCCGATGACGTCGAGCGGCAGTTCTCACTTTCCGCCCGCTCACGACTAGCCCGGCACGAGATAGGCGCCATCCTAAAGGCCCTGCGTCGGCTGGACGACCGAATGAAGAAGCCCGATTTCGTGGTCGCTACACCGGACGAAATCGTGAAGGCGGAACGCGATCAAGAGTTTGAGCGCGACAGCGCCACGGACGATACCCGGGTGAAGACAGCTGTATCCTGGCTGGAAGAGGCGACACTCCTGAGTCGCGAGGAGAACCGGGTTCAGGTGTTCCCCTCGTCCCTCAGAATCCGCAATATGAACGAAGCCGAGGCAATCCTGGCCAAAGCCGCGATCACCGGAACGCGCCGCAACCAGCTGTTGGACATCACCCGCCATTTGATGAACGCGCTACCTGACCAGGGCATCTCTACCGACGAACTGGCCGGAGCCAGTGGATTGACGGGCGGCATGCTCATCAAGGCGTTGGCAGATCTGGAGGCGCTGGGCATCGCCCGCAACGACATGGCGGTCACGATTTTTGTCCATGCCGCCGTCGAGGGGCATTCACAGCAGCGGTTCGCACAGGCGTCGCAACTCGAAACCGCGCTGATCGCGTCTATGCGCGAGCTTGCCCCTGATGCCGAAGGCGACGAAGGCATTCCCCTCCACCTCGCCGGTACTTGCCAGGTGCTTCGGAACCAAGGGCACAGCGCGGTGAACCCCACAATCGTGGAAAAGCTGCTGCGCAGCATGGGCCGCGACGGGCGCGACCAGGACGGCGGTAAAGGCAATCTGCGGCTGCGCAAAGCTTCGAGAAATACTCTGCTTGTTTCACTCCAACGGTCCTGGCAAGCACTCGAGCAAACCGCAAGCCTGCGGCGTCAGGGCGCTGAGCTCCTGCTGGCGCATCTCTTGGGCAAGCTGCCGAAGGGAAGAAGCGGCAAAGACATCCAGGTCGAAACGACCATCGGCGATTTGCTTGCTGCCTTGAACGGTGACGCCCTACTAAGGGGCAGCGGCATTCAGGACATGACCAAGCTCATGCATCGGGCGCTTCTATGGCTTCACGAGCAGGAGGTGGTGACCTTGGGCAAGGGTCTGACGGTGTTCCGACAGGCGATGACGATCCATCTCAATCCCGCAGGTGGTCAGTTCACGACAAAAGACTTTTTACCGTTGGAGGAGCACTACGCGGAACAGACGATCCAGACCCACGTGATGGCGGCCTTTGCTGAGCGTGGGCTAGCGGCGATGGATCAAGCTCTACGGCTAAGCGAGGACTATTTCGCCTTGGAACGCGACGCATTCCTGCGTCGATGGTTGCCCGGAAAGACCGTCGAAATCCGGCGCCAAACCACAGGCACCTCGTGGAAAAAGATCGTCGATGTCCTGAAGAATCCGGTTCAGCAGAAGATTGTCGCTGACGACCGGGAGCAGACGAGCGTCCTGGTCCTGGCAGGCCCCGGTTCGGGCAAAACCAGGGTCTTGGTGCATCGCATCGCCTATTTGATCCGCGTCCGCCGCGAGGATCCTCGTGGCATTCTCGTCCTAACGTACAACCGCCATGCTGCCGCTGAGATACGCATCCGGCTTCGCCACTTGATTGGCGACGACGCGAATGCCGTCACCATCTCAACCTGTCATGCGCTGGCGATGCGGCTGGTTGGCGCAAGCTTCGCCGGAGTGGAGAATGACAAAGAGCATGATTTCGACGGTATCGTCATGGAGGCAGTGCGCCAGCTGAATGGCAAGGGCCTGAGCAAGCTTGAGGCAGAAGCCCAGCGTGAAACGCTGATCCAGGGCTATCGCTGGATGCTTGTGGATGAGTATCAGGATATCGGCCCGGAGGAGTACGCGCTGATTTCCGCAGTTGCAGGCCGATCCTTAAGCGACAGGGACGCTCGACTGAGCCTGTTTGCAGTCGGTGACGACGATCAGAACATCTATGCGTTCGCTGGGGCGTCCATCCGCTTCATCCGTCAATTTGAATCCGACTACAGCGCGCGGCCGGAGTTCCTCGTCGAAAACTACCGCTCTACGGGACATATCATCGCGGCCGCCAACGCAGCCATTACGCCTGCCTCCGACCGCATGAAGGCGGGCCACCCCATCGCAATCGATCGCAAGCGCAGCAAGCAACCTGCCGGTGGCGACATGGCCTCACTCGATCCGGTTGGGCAAGGGCGGGTCCAGGTGCTGAACTGCCCGTCGAGCGACCTAGCGCAAGCAATCGCAGCAGTGGACGAACTCGTCCGGCTTTCACGCCTCGACCCGGAGTGGAACTGGTCTCGCACAGCGATCATCTCGCGGGATTGGCGTCGATTGGCTCCTGTACGCGCCTATGCGGAAACTCTTGGCATCCCAGTCGAAATAGCGAACGAAAGCCTGCCAAGCATCTGGCGGTTGCGCGAGATGCAGCGGTTCATCGACGCCCTGCGTCGCGACAAGACTCGTCTCCTAGGCATCCGTGACCTGATCGACATCCTCAACGCGATTCCGTCCACTCGGTGGACTGATCTTGTGGCCGAGGGAATTGCATCGCTGGCGAGGGAACTTGCCAACAAGACTATGCCCGTCCCGGATCTCGTTGAGTGGTTCGCGGAGTGGGCCCGGGATGCCCGCGGGGACCAGCGCGGGCTTTTACTGTTGACCGCCCATAGATCGAAGGGGCTCGAGTTCGACGACGTCGTCATCCTGAATGGGGGCTGGGACAGGCCATCACAAGGCGAGGATGCCGATGCGCCGCGCCGCCTGTTCTATGTGGCGATGACGCGTGCGCGCCGCAGTCTCGCTGTTCTCACAGCGGGCCAGCATCCGTTCATCACGCATCTTGGGGATCATGTTCTGTGCCGGAATGCTCCGTCAGCTGGTTCCGTTGTGCCTCTTCCGACCGCGATTTACCAGGTGCCGAACCTCAGGAACGTGGACCTGTCGTGGGCAGGACGCCTGAAGGCGGGGGATCTCTCGCTGCTCGCAATCTCGGAGGCAAAAGCAGGCGACCGGCTGGGAATCGTTTCTGATGGTCGCGGGTGGATGATGCAGGATGCGCAGGGTCGAGCGCTAGGGCGATTGGCCAAGAGCTGGTCGCCCCCCGAAGGTCTCAGCTTTGTACGGGGCGAAGTAGGGGCCATTGTGCAATGGCGCAGGACCGACAATCGAGAGGAATATCGAGTGCACCTCCACAGAGATATCTGGGAAGCGGTTGTACCGGAGCTAATTTTCGGCTGAACGCTGATCTTACAATTCGGAGAATTTTCGGTCGGCTTTTACCCAAGCGCTTGTTCTCTCCATCAATAGTAACGGCGGAAGCGAGACCGGGATCAATAGCCGAGAAAATGATTTCTGCGGGAACGCGGAACCAGAGACTGAAGATCATATTTGGCGCATCGACGCGATATCCGTCAGTTCGCATTCTTGGCTTGCCGCCTCATCAGCGGCCGAAGATGTCAGGAGCGTTTCCGCAGAGGCAGACAATTCGTTCCCGGCCCCTTGAGGCAAAGTTTGCCTGCACCCGAGAACAGACGTTTCGGCGGTGTATTCGTGCCGTCCGCTATGCGCCGCCATTCCGGACGCTCAGTCAACCTTGCCTTAGCCTGAAAGCGGACCTTTAGCCTCCTGCAGACGCAGGTGCGGCCAGGCCCCGCTAGCTCCTGAGCCGCCAGGCGTGACTATTGCCCCCGCCGTTTCTCCATCGCCCCGAGGATGGCCACTGCGATGCCGATCGGCAGCAGCACCCATCCCGTCCACCACGCCGGCTCGGCTATGTCGATCTGTCGCTGCCACAGTTGATCGACAGCGATCTCGATCAGTGACGGCAGGATCCCCGTAAGCGCTCCAATTGCAGCGACAATGATAAAGTTCCCGATGCGGAGCAGTGTCGTGCTCCAGGTCCATCGCAGCAGATCGATGACACGGTCCACCCACTCCTTCTTGTGCTGCGGGGCCGGCGTTTTGGTCAGGTCGATGCCGACCACATCGACGTCGTCGAGCATGGGCGCGTCGCCCTCACGCGCCTGCCATTGACCCCGGGCGGCCGCGACGGCATCCTCCAGCGTCGGCGGTTTCGTCCACGGCCAGCGCCAGAGCTTCGAGCGAGCCATGTGCACCACTCCAAGCACGCCGCGACGCGAGCTATTGCCCTGCATGAGTGCGTCGATCCAGTTGGTCGCGGTGAGGGCCTCGGACGTCGCAAGCGCAACTGGTTGGTTTGCCGCGTAGCCCACCCCCGTCAGTAGCAATGAGCCAACAGACTCGGCCGACAAATCCACATCAAATGCATTGCCCGCCGTGGTCACAAAACGTGTGTGAACAAGCTGGCGCACCCCGATCACATCGGCGATGTCGAGGACGGTGGCATCGAGCGATCGCTTGTCCTCCGCTGCTTCCTTCAGCTGATAGAGGCGCAATCGCGCCATGTCGCCGAGCTGACGTGCACTCTGAGGACGGCGCTCGAAGTGGTCGCCGAGATAGACCACGTCGTGCGGCGCAAACGGCTCGATATCGCCCTCGCGCTCAGCCTTGCCGCGCACGATCTCGGCAAGCCACTCACGACCCGGTTGCGCCGTGACGATGGCGCGGAGCGCCAGCAAAGCCTCCTTGCCAGGCTGGTCCCGCAAATGGTTGAGGATGGAGTCACGGGCCTCCTGCGCATGGTCGCGCAGCCCAGGGCTGTAGACACCTGAACCTGCCCGGTGGATGTCATCTGCCCGCCTGATGTACTGATGCAGTAGCTCGTATAGCAGGCGCAGCGGCCTTGGTTGGATGAAGCCTGTCCGAGCCACCGGTCCCTCGTAGCGATCGCTACCAAACAGGCCAACAGCCAGATGCATCGCGAGTTCGGTCGCGGCAGCCGGCGGCAACCCGGCGAGTCGGTCCGACACGCTCGCAATCGCGGCGTCCGGCTCGACACCCACCCAGACGGCAAACCACTGTCCCAGCCGGGCGACATCCGTCACCTTGTCGCATTTCGAGCGAGCCAGATCGGCGATGGCACCTTCCGGCACGTCGGCACCGCGAACGATCTTGAGCGCCTTGCTCAAGCCACTCTCGTCTACCGGCTCGAGCTCCCCCAGCAACGCCAGCAGCATCGGCGCGAGATCGTTCCAAGCCCACTGGCCCGACCAACTCACGTCGCTGAGCACGTCGGTGCCACGATTCTCGTCAGCGGCAGCCCCCAATTCCCAGGCAATCTGCGAAAACAGGAAGGAGGCCACTGTCATCCGATGATGCTCGTACAACGTCGGGAACCATGCCGGAAACCCGTTGAGCTCGTTGATGGCGTGTCGCGCCGCAATCTCGACCTCATCTCCGGTCAGTCCCGCCAGCAGGGACGGATTGTCGCGCGTCTCGATATCGAGCCCCGCCAGGCCAAGGATCGTGGCAAATGCCGTCTCGTTGGCCGGCGCCCCCTCCGACCGCAGGACCGGCCGACTATGCCGCCACATGTTGCGGGCGGCGTCGCGGAACAGGTGCGCAAGATTCTCGCCAAAATTCGGAAGCAGGCGGCGCCAATCGTAGCTCGACCAGTGATTCTGGTGGTCGTCGTCCCGGGTCTGATCAAACAGATACCGGATCGCGTTGAGCTGTCCGGCCCGCTCAGGATGAGCGCTCAGCTGCTCCTGAAGCATCGGCAAATGCTCGGTGAGGTTGGCGCGTGATCGTGCGAGTTCCTGCGCCTCGGACGCCTCACGTGCTTTTGCACGACGCGCCAACCGGCGCTCCTGGGCCCTGAGCTTCTTCATCTCAGGGTCCGCTGGGGGATGGAGCATGTCCTGGAGGCGTTCCCTGAGCTCGCCCTCCGATGCCGCGGCCTTCAGTCTGGCAAGCCACGGCTTCGGACGGCCATTTCGGTCATATAGGTGAGACGCCAGCGACAGGGCGACAAGACGATCGTCCAACAACGGCCTCGAGGTGATTGCCTCCACGACGTAGTCGAAGTCTTCCGATCTGAAGCTCCAGGCCACACCAAAATTGGCAGGACGCCACCAGTCGATCAGCCGTCCCTTGTCCGCTTCTGCCAGTCTCGCCCTATACCGCGTCACGTCATGCCAGAATTGGGCCCGATTAAGCTCGGGCCAGGTCGGGACCTGCGCTTCGAGGTTCTCCGTTTCGACCGAGAGAGCATCGCTCCGGTAGCTGCGGGCGACACTCACCCGACGAATGACCTCATGTCCGGCGGGCGTGAGTACTGCCGCGCTCCTCTCGCCAATCAGTCGGTTTACCGCCCTCGAGGCCGCGCGCAACACCCACTCAAAGCGTTGCGACACCTGCTTGTCCAGGTCGGGGCGCATAGGCGCTGTGCCCAGGAAGACGTCAAAACCCTCGAGCAGCGCCGGATCTATGCCCTCGCTGCGCTCAACGTAGTTGGCGAGCTCGTGCGACAGGTGGTCGATCTCATGCTTGCGCTTGGGTGCCACCTTCGCGATTGCCGAAAGGAGCCAATCGGTGTCGGCGGCGGTTCCTGGGAGGCCGGAAATCAACTCCGACAGGACCCGCCGATCGAGATCGCCGGCTTCGGTTATGATCTTCCGACGGATGCCGTCAATCTCCTCAGGCGTCCCGATCGCATTCAAAGCCCGTATTGCAGTGAGCCGGCGGAAGCCGAGTTTCGTGTCGTCCGCCGCCAGCCGGATCACCTCCGGCGCCAGCTCCCGGAGCCCTCCAAGCCAAACCATCCTGAGCAGGAACGGCGCGACCTGATGATCATCGGCATAGCAATCGAGCAGCGAGCGGATTTCATCAACAATCGCTGGACTGGCGAAGCGCTGTACCGCGGCGTAGTCTTGGACCGAGCGTGCCGACATGTCGTTGGCCATCTGCTGACAGACATCCGAGAGGATCCGCCGCTGGTCTGCTGGAGGAAGCCGGCTGGGATCTCCACCTTCGAATATCACCTCGGGCGCAAGCGCCAGAACGCGTCTGCGGATACCCTCATCCATGAGCATTAGCCAGGGTAGGATCGGCCGGATCATCGGAGACAGCACGTCCATGCCATACTGGCGGCGGAAGATGAGCTGCTCGATGCCGAGGCGGGACGACGCGTGGGCCAACCTGTCGGCAAACCATTGCGCCGCAAGAAACTCCCGGGCCGATCGGTGATGGAACCGGACGGTTCCATAAATGGCGCCGTCGAAAATCGGCCGCTGCAGCAGGCTGTTAATCTCGGCGGGCGTCCATGTTTCGAGGATATCGGCTGCCGCAAGCCCCTCGGCACTCTGATCGCCGTCGGGTACTCTGATGACGGGCAGGCCTATTAATGTGACAGCCGCCGCCAGCGCCCGGGCACCGGAAAGGGCGCGATCCGGCGCTAGGGGCTGTGCATCGGCCCGCCGCTGGTCCCGCTCGGAAAGTCGCCGCTTAATGCTGGCCGTCAGTATCTCCCAGCGGGAGCCGATCCGCCGCTCATCGCGCCAAAAGTCCACCAGTTCGTCCAAGTCCTGCGGACGACCGGCGAACCCCTTTGCATCCGCACGCTCAACCTCCTCCATGAACGCCGATATCTCGGAAACCCCGCGAGCCGCAGTAAAACGCCGGATCTGTTCGTCATTGAGGTCTTCAAGCGCGACTAGCCGATATCCGTATGTGAAGGCGTTCGCGGCGATTTCCTCGCTCGTGCTTGTCAACGCGGAGCCAGCTTCCTCCGTCGATGTCGCCTCAACTCGGGTGGTAAGCCCGTTGGGGTGCGGCAGCTGCTCGTGGCATGTGGCCAGATCCGTAGCCGGTCGCCAGGCGCCAATGCGGCCTGTCAGAACAATGTGAGCGCGGGCCTGTGCGGCGCCCAGCACCGCCGCGAGCCGGCGGATCGCGACGTCGAAGTCGCCGGGGTTGCGGAGTCGTGACTCGTCGACCGAGTCGAGCAGCAACCATCCTTCATCCTGGCCTGCCAGCCATGCTTCGAACTCAGCGTACCGGTTCGGCTCAAACGCGAGGTCGTAGTGCTGGGCCAACAGCTCCAGGCGGATGAAGAATGCCATTTTGCCGCCGCCTCGCAGGCGATCGGCTAGGTTGCGGATTTCCCAGGTCTTTCCGGCCCCCGCCTCGGCCAGGACCACCACGCGCATCTCACCGGACAGGGTTTCCCAAGTGCGCGATGCTCCTGAACTGATCCGACGCTGCAGATCGAGTTCATCAGTCAGGTTCTCGCCGACTGGAATATCGCGAAGTGTGCGATCGAGGTCGACAAAGCTGGAGGGGCTGGCGGTTGTCAGGGTGGGCGAGCTCTTCATACTTCCGAGGTAGCATAGAGCTGCCTTTTTTGACGTAGGTCACCGAGGAAATTTACAGTTGTCCTCACCTTGTGATCGACCCGCCCGGCTCAGGGCAATACTGTGAGGTTGTTTCACCATTGAACGCTCCTCCTCCGCTTAGGCCCCGGAACCTACCCCAACGAATTGTCGCTCCCGCGACACAGGTCTTTGAGGAGCTTTGAAAAATTGGCTAACTTTCATGATGGCATATGTTTGAAGAAGCGTGTTGCGACAGCAAGCCTTGGGTCTTTTAGCCTCCCGATCTCTTTGCTCACCTGACGTACGAATTCGTGCGTTGTCTCGTAGCAATCATACGCCTCGTCGCCCGTTGGCAGGTAACCTTCATGCATTACGCGACTGCGGAGACCGTAAGCCGTTTGATACCATTTGCCGACATGGGTAATTGTTGAGGTGTGATCCCAATTTCCTTTAACAAACTTCGACCCGAGATATCGGTTCAGGAACTGGGGAATTCCCCGTTGCATCTCTGCTTTCAGATCGGCGATAGGCTCTCCCACGAGGGCCATAAGTTCGGCCGTTATGCGGACAAGGAATGTTTCGGCCCATATAGCCGAGCAGACGACACAATCGGCATACTCGCCACTCCCATGAGCACGTATTGCCTTCTGTTGCCAGCGCCCGGCATGGGTTACCGACTTCACGGGCTCAGTATTCTTGATCGTCTCGTACTCATCGTCAAAGCCCATGAGGGCATTGAGAATCGGAGCAATTTTGGGGGTGAGGGTCGGGACATGCTTGCGGTCGTGCTGTAGCGAAATCCGATCCACTATGCCTTTGGTCACTTTAACATGCGCGACCTCGAAGTTTGACTGCCTCTGAATTTCTCCGAGGCCGATCGGGATCGCTTTGCCCGTTGCAAACTCCAGATTTTTGATTACCTCGTCTGCGTAATTCAGTGCGGCGGTGACGTGATCATTGCAGTCAGATTCGGCAGTCCAAAGTAGGGTTAGGCACGTGTCCCTGTAGTCAGGGAACATGACGTTGTCCCCAATGACATCCTGTCGGCGAACAGTGTGGAAAATCGCAAACAGGTAGCCGTAATCCATATTTCTGCACACATGGAAATGGCTCATGCCTTCGGGGAACGACACGTATTTGTCACCGAGATAGAGGTTAAAGAAAAACACATCGTTTTTTTCGTGAAAGGCTTCGTCACCAGAAATATCGACAAGCATCGACAGCAGATATTCGGTGTTGGGCTGTGAGTACGTTCCGGCGTCTAGTATCGGCATCTTTGTTCACCTCCTACGATTCGACGGGTGCTCGCAGTCTGGATCGAAGCGGAACGCTCGTAAAGTTGGCTCCGCAGATTGGAGGCTACGTCAATACTACATCTCGGGGAGGCGACAGACAGCTTTCGGCTCCGGCTTTGTCATCGGAGGGCGGCCGAACGAACTGCAAGTTTTCGGCAGCGATGGGAGCCGCCGGAACTACCGCATTCGGGGTCGTTATCGGAAGAGGCAAACTCTGCGTCATCACGTAGATCGTAACGGCAGCTAACCGCGGCGGCCCTCCCAGAAACAGACCATCCGGTTACGGCCCCAATCTGGGCATCTGGGTGTCTGCACAGTAACTTCGCCGGCGAAGGCAACGTTTGCCCGGATGGGCCGAAGCAGTGGGTACTTTCACGCGCCGGGCAAAGCGATTGCATTTTACCGATTCTCTTCATCGATCATATAGCATATCATTGTTTTTATTATTCCTTTTGTCATTCGGTGATTGCATTCGGTTTAACCCTGGTGTAGGAGGCCGTCCCAGTTGTCCGGGACAGTTCCCGGCCAGCCTGCCACGGAAAGCAGTTTCATTGAGCAAGCGAATACCCAGCGATCGAAGCTAGCCCGTCCCGTCGTCCACGACGGATCGGGCTTGCCGAACGATTGCCGAATGCCGCGACCATGAGGCCGCGGGGGTTCTTCGGCTCAGGGGCTGCCTCCGGACATCCTGTCCGCGAGGAAGGATGATCGCGACTTCGTGTCGCTGGCAGGAGACAACATGGCCAGTTCTGGCGCCTCCGCCTTGTTCGGGCGGCTTTATCCGAACCTCACCGACACCTGCTCGCGGGCCCTCACGTCCGCTGCCGCACCTGACCTGCGCTCCGTTCCGCCTTGTGCGGCCGTTTCGAAGGCTGGCGCACCCTGTCTGCCGATCATTGGGATCATTCTACGCCGCGGCGTAGCGCGTGACCGAATACCTGGGATCACAGGATCTCGGGGCCGTCCGAACGGGCGGTCGGTTCACGTGTGTAACGCCAGCTAGAAGGAGTGTCCCAATGGCGAAGAAGATCGAGAATACCGAACTGAACAACGCAATCCCGGTGGAGACGCCGGAGAACGTCAAGCGCCTGATGGCGGAGCCCGCCTCGCCGAAGCGGAGCCGCAAGGCGAAGCTCAAGGATGGGGCGGCGAAGCTGTCCGGCGATGAGGACGTGATCCCGGACTATGCGGCGCTCGGCGTCGCGGAGGCTGACGTCGTGCTCTACGAGGAGCTGCGGCTGCGCTTCAAGGAGCTCGGCCGCCGCTCGACGGACCATGTGTTCCTGTGCGGCGAGGTCGTGGCCACGATCCAGGAGCGCGCTCCCGACCAGGAGACCTTCACAAAGCACGCCAAGGAGGTGCTGGGGCTCTCGCGCCGCGGTGCGGAGAACTACGCCAACGTCTACAAGCAGCTCCAGCCCTACCGGGCACGGCTGGTTGGGGTCGCGATGGTCGCCAGCGCGCTCTACGACCTTGCGACGGCCGAGCCGGAGCAGGTCGAAGAGGTGCTCGCTGCACGGGAGGCCGGGCAGAAGCTGACGGTCAAGCAGATCAAGGAGATGCTCGGCAAGACGAGCGGGCCCTCGGTCTCGCCTGACGACGGCGGACCTGCGGGGCTGAAGGCACGCATTGCGGAGAAGACCGCCATCGGCGTCGCCGGGTTGATGGACAACGCGCTCGCGCTCCTCGAGGCGCTGCTCATCGCGCTGGAACCGCACCGCCAGGGCAAGCGGATCGTGGTGAAGGACACGCAGCGTCCCTTCATCCATCCGGCGCGCCTGGTCCAGCAGCAGCTGGAGTTGCTGACGTGGGTTGCGGTGCCTGCCCCGGAAGGCTTCGCGGAAGGGGCCATCCACCACCAGCCCGTCGTGAAGGGGGACCGCTATGCGGAACTCCACGCCACGCTGGTGAAGCTTGGCGACTACGAGGGCTGGCCGGCGGCTGCCGAAGTGGGGCCGTGGCTCAACGACGTCGTGGTGCCGCAGCTCGCCTGGCTGGTGGGTGAGCGCAAGAAGAAGGCATTCGCCGTCGTCGACAAGATGGCCGCGGCCGCCGAGGCCGAGCGGCTCAAGGTCGAGAAGGCGAAGGCGCGCGAGAAGGCCGAGCAGGCGAAGGCACGCGAGAAGGCCAAGCAGGAGAAGCTGCGTGCCGAAAAGCACGCTGCCCGTGAGGCGAAGGCGCTGGCGAAGCTCGCCGCCAGGCAGAGCCAGGAAGCGGCGAACCCCCAGCCTGACGAGCCGACCTCGGAAGCGTAAGGCGTCAGCCAATGTGGATGTCCGGGCAGCAATGCCCGGACATCCCTTCGATCAGAACACCACAGCCGATCCTGATGCGGGCTCTCTCTCTTGCAGGGCATTGATGGATCATGGGCTGTTGGCAGCGATGGAGGGGACGAAAATGGCACGCGAGAGCGATGAAGTACGGCGTGAGAAGCAGCGGCTGCGCCAGCAAAAATACCGCGCGCGCAAGCGGAAGGAAAAGAAGCCTTCATATGAGGATTTGGCGCGTGCAGTCCTCGATCATGCATTGACCTACAATCTGGAACTTGGCCGCCATCAGCAATTGATGGACCTGCTTGGCGCGATCATGAAACGGCTCGCGGAAATCGGCTTCCACGAGCGCGACACGGAGGCCGTCTGGTTCGAGCTGCAGGACCGCTACCAGCGCGGCTGGAGCATGCTGCGGCCTCGTCGGTCGATTGCGGAGATGGAAGCCGAAGGCCTGCGCGACGTCGAGGAGTGATCTGCCTCCTGCTGTTCGCGAGCGGCCATTGCCGTCCCTCCGGCACCGCTTGCCCGCGGCTCTCCCCGGCGCGAACCGCAAGGACTGCTACTCTACCTGGCGCACACCCCTGCAGTCGTAATCATTCGAGAGAGCATCGCTCAACTGTCTGGCCTCGCTCAGCGGCCATGCTCGACGGAGCGGCACGTGCCACCAGGCGCTGCCACTTCAGCCCCGGTCATGCCTGAACAAAGCTGCTGCCGCTTCGTATCAGTAGCAATCGACATGACCCGCAGCGCCAGCCTCGCGACCCGCGTTAACCAATCGATCGCATAGATTCCACATCGAAAAAATAGCGGGCTCCCAGCGGCATCGGATCCTGCTTGAATGATCCTGGCGCTGGGGCGGTTCCCGCGTCTCAAGCGGCCTCCGCTGGTGCGCCAACACCAACGAAGGCCTGACCCGCAACCTGACAAGGAGGTCTTGGGCTATGACTACCGTTACTCTTTCTTCTCCCCTGAATGAAGCCACCGGCGCTGCGAGCCCCCAGCTTGCTGCGGCGGATGCGTTCGCAGCCCATGGCGGCGACGTCACACTCGAGCTGGCGGACCTCACCGTCGGGCAGCTCTCGGCGGTCGCTGCGCTGATGCTGGCGCTCGACGCGGCCGAGGCGCGTGCACGTGTCGTCGAGGAGAGGCTCGCAGACCATGTGCGCCACTGCACCTGCCATGCCGTCGAGGTGGCGGAAGCAGAGGCATGCATGGGTGCGCGTGGCTTTGCAACGCACGCCTGGGAGAGCGAGGACGCCGCCTTCAGGGCGGCGGCCTGACGCTCCCGCGGCAACCTGCCTCGTCAGCTTCTTCAGGAGAGAACCCATGTCCAGCAACCCTGCCGCCCGCAGGCGGCCGATCCTCGACGTCGGCACTCCCGCTGTCGCCGCATCGCGCGGCGGCGACAGCCCGGCGCGTCCTGCACCCCGTCTTCATCCCGCCGCCGGCGCCAGCACCTGCGCCCGTAGGCGAATCCGCAAGTGTTCGCGCGAGGCCCTTGTCCGCACAGATCCGGACATGACAGCGTCGCAGAGCGATGCCTTCGCTGCTGCTGGTGCTTCCGATGGCGGCGGCGGCGATGACCTCCTCGCTGCACGCGAGGCCGACTTCGATATCCTGATCGATCGCGCCATCGCCGCCATCCTCGAAGGCGGCAATCGTGACGATCCGGTGTTCGGTCCCTATGCCGAACTCAACTCGGTCGTGCGCGCCGTCACCTACCATGAGGGCAAGCTGCTCGAGCAGGGGCTGGCGCGCCTGATTGCAGAGAACCCGTTGCTGTCGCTGATGCCGCCCGAGACGGCACTGCCGATCGTGCCTGCCGCCGTCGAGATGCTGAAGCGCAACGGCTGGTCGGCGCTGAAGGGTGTCCGGCTCAGTTCGGAGGTGCATTACAGGAAGACCTATACGCCGGACCTCTTCATCGTCGACCACTTCAGGCACTCGGCTCTCATCCTCGACGTGAAGCGCACGCTCGGCTCCTGTCCGGAGCGCAGGCTCAACGCCCTGCGCGACCGCATGATGGCGGCGGCGCTCATTGCCGCTGACTGGCTTCACACCGACGGCAGGGTTGCTGGCGTGACCAGTGTCGGCATCGCCATCATCGACGGCTCCAGCGAGCGCAGTGACCGTGCAACCGGCATCTTTGCCCTTGAGGAGATCGGCGAGCTGATCGGCATCCCCGATGCCGGAGAGGCCATCCTGGAGCTGCGGGCAAAGTTTGCCCTCCGCGTGCAGGAGGAGATGCGCCTGGCCTGCATCCGCGCCATGCGCAGTGACGGCGGCGAGGATGGAGGAGGCTCGCCAGCCGCTGAGCTGGATGAAGCGTTCGACGGATCCGATGCAGGCGATCCTGGCGCTGACGATCTCGTTCTCCCTTCCGAGGACGATGACGACGAAGAACCATCGGGCGGCGGCGCGGCAATGAGCAGCGCATGTCGGTCCGAGGTCATCGCTCCGGTGCGAGGGGCAGTCTCCGTTGGCTTTGCCCGTGGCGGAGCGCCCTGAGCCCGCCGCGGCTCACCCTCGACCCCTGCAGCAATACCAGCAATCGCTTGCGCGCCCGTCCGCGCCACAGGAGACCCTTGCATGAGCGACAACCCGATCATCCCCTTCCCGCAGCCGGGCCGCAACCCGCAAGAACCGTCGAAGCCGCAATCCCAGGGCCGACCGAAGTCGAAGCTGCATCAGCGTTCGGAGGCACTTCTTCGGGCCAACCGTTCGACGCCCGAGAAGAAGCAGCCCCTTGCCGACGACAGGGATCCTGCACCAGATGCCGCTGATCCAGCGGGTTCCCTGCTTCTCAACGGTCCGCTCTCTGCAGTGCTCGGCGCCGCCGGTCACAGCCGCGGCTGCATCACGCGCATCCGCTCCGGTCGCAGCCTGACCTGCTCCTGTGAGGCGGCATCCGAACCGCTCGATGATGCCGCCAGGGCGGTCGGACTGGCGATTAGCATTGCCCGCATGTCCACAACCCGGCAGGTGGCAATGCCGCACGGCGTCATCGCCGCTCTCGTCGAACAGGTCGATGCAGGCAATGCCGCGGCGATCCTTGTCTGGCAGTGGCTGGCGCGGCGCGGACAGATCCCGGCCACGTGCGACCTCCGCCCGAAGCTGCGTCTGGTTTGCGAGCGCTCGTGATGCAGGAGGGCGAGGACAGCACTGCCGCTGCTGCCGCGATCCGCGCGCGGCTTGCCCGCCACTTCGTGGCGCGCCTGCGCCGCGACCGGATGCTGGAGGCAATCGAGCGCGCGATCACGCTCGGCGTGCTGGAGCGTGACGATCATCCGCACGGCCTGTCGGTGTTCCGGCGGGGCAAGAAGATCGCCCGCTGGACGCTCGCCCGCGTCCACCTGCTTCTGCGCCATGCCTTCGGGTCGCGGTCCAATGCTGCTGTCGCAGGCGAGCGTTCGCGTCCTGCGACGGCATCGGGGATCGAATGGGAGTTCCATCCGGATGACGACTTCGGCGACGACGTCTGGGAAGTCCCGCTCGAAGGCGGTGACCTGCTCAAGCTCGACGGCGGCAGGGGCACGCGCCTCGACGCCAGGACGCGCCAAGCGAAGAAGACCGAGAAGGCATCGGCGGCTGCAAACGCCGCCATTCCCGGGGTGAGCCGGGGCAGCTCGAACGATGCCGCTCTTGCAGCGTCCACTGCTGCTACCGGCGCCGCGGCATCGGCCGCATCATCAGGTGCCGAGGCCACATCAGGCACGGCTGTGGTCAAAGCCTCCCGCAGGCGCAGGCAGCCGCTTGATCGGATGGCCCTGCTGAAGCTGGTGCGCAACCAGGCAATGCCACCAGCAGCGACGCAGGTCGCAACCCTCCTGCTGCTTGCCGATGCCGTCGCACGCTCTGGTCACGACCTGCGGCAAGTGCTGGCGATTCTGCGCCGTCCCAAGCCGATCGTCGCCATCACCGGCACGGTGCCCGGCTACGAGGCGGCTTTCCTCGAACTCCTCAGATGCGGCTTCGTGCTGCCGGGCAGCTCCAGCTTCATCAGCGGCTACGACCTGCGTTCCATCAACGAGCATCGCAGGACGGAGGTGACCTCGCGCAGCCTTGTCCTCTTCCGTGGCAAGGACCTGGAGGAGGATCGTCTTGCCCGTCAGGTGAGTCTCGCCGTCCAGAATGCATATCCCATTCTCGCTGTGGCGGACGATGCCGATCGGCTTCCTTCGGTGCTGCTGGATGCCGCCGACCTCAACCTCGTCTGCACTCCCGTCACCGCGGAACTGATCCTGCAGACGATGCAGGTCGTGCTCGGCAATCAGGCAGGCATGGCTGAGCCTCGCAGGCAGGCTTCATCGCTCGAAGGATGCGAGCTGCTGGCGATCGCCGATCTCGGCCTTGCCATCCGGCCGGGCATGTCGCCCGCACGCAGCATCACGCTGCTGCGCTCACTGATCGAACGCGCCCGACAGACACGTGGCGAGGCAGCCGACTCTGCGTCGAGAGGGGACGAAGCCAAATCCGCGAAGCACACGATCGCGACGAGGCGCGGCAAGATCGGCACCGGCAGCACCATCATTGAGCCGGAGCCGATCGGTGAGCGCACCGTCTCCAGCCAGGGCACGAATGCTGCCGGTGACCGCAGCAACCCGTCCGGCGTTGCCGGGGCTCTCTCCGCCAAGTCTCCGCTCCTGGTGGAAACGCTTGCGGGTTATGGGAAGGCCACCGATTGGGCGCTGTCCCTGAGGGCCGATCTGGACCTGTGGAAGGCAGGGCGCCTGGACTGGTCCGCAATGAGCACCAGGCTGCTCCTTGCCGGACCACCGGGCACGGGCAAGACCACCTTCGCACGAGCGCTTGCCAACACGCTGCAGCTGAAGCTGCTCGCGACCTCGATTGGAACATGGCTGGAGCCGAGCCATCTTGGCGATGTGCTGGCAAGGATGTCCGCTGCCTTTGCCGAAGCTGAGGCCAACGCTCCATGCATTCTCTTCATCGACGAGATCGATGGCATCGGCCGCAGGGGAAGCGGTGGGCGAGACTATGACGATTACTGGATCTCCGTGGTCAACCGCGCGCTGGAGCTGATGGATGGCGCGGTGAAGTCGGAAGGCGTGATCATCGTCGGTGCCACCAACAATCCTGAGGTGATCGACAAGGCGCTGTTGCGCTCGGGACGGCTGGAGACCCGCATCGACATCCCGCTGCCGAATGTCGATGCGCTGGTCGCCATCCTGCGCCATCATCTGAAGGACGATCTCGCGGCGGTCGTGGAAAGCGCGCCGGATCAGCGGGAAGACCGTCCTGCGGCAGGCGGGCCCGGATCGCCCCTTGCCGATGCTGCCGCAGACCCTGCACCCCCTGAAACGCCGCTCCAGATGCAGCGTCCGGCCAAGGCTGTTCAGACAATCCCTCGTCCCGGCAACCTGGGTGATCCTCCCGACAGGGACAGCTTCGAGAAGACTGATCCCCCGCCTCTCGAGCATGCCCAGCGGGAGCGGTCAGCGCCGATCCTCGAGCCACGCCATCAACCAGCCACCGCAGCCACCGACCGGGCGGAGGTGCGATCGTCATTGCGGCCAACAACAGGAGGCGCCGACCAATGGTGAAGTTTGCCCCAGGCAGGATGCGGCAGAGCCTTGTCTTCGACTATCAGTTCGAAAGGCTCTCCGCGCTCGTTGCCGACATGGAAGAGATCAGGAAGGGATCTTCGGTCGAAGACCTGGCTGGAGACGCGCCGTATCTCGATCGCTGGGCGCTGGGCAAGCGTCCTGCCGCATCCCTCATCGGCTACGCTAGCGGGCATCCGGTTCTCCCCGGGACCGGCAGGCTGATCGCAACCTCCGACCTCTGCCTGATCTCCGAGGATGGGAGATGGGCACGGACGCTGTCGCGCTGGTACCGCCTCGGCGACCCTTTGGATTCTACCGACCCCGAGCGTCGAGGAAACCAGGCATGGCAATGAGTGGAGACCCGATGACCGACAGCGAGCCTCGTACAGGATCGGGGGATGTGCGCCCCGAGCCATTGCTGTCGCCTCGTAATCTGCTTCCTGCAAGGAGGAGCTCACGCAGGTGGGGCGGGTGGCTGTCGCGCCTCTTGAAGACCATGCGCCAGCTCTCCGATCTATGGCAGCGGTCTCAGGCACCGTCACAGGGCGGTACCTCGCCAGAGGTGGCCGGATGGAACGTGGCGAGGCGATCAGCAAGCGCGGCAGGGTGCGTCGATCCAGAGGCCTCAGCCGGGAGGAGCCTGACGGCGCTGGGGCCGGAACCAGAATCGGACGCGGATGCCGTGCTGCGTCGGCTGGCTCGGCGTGCGCTTGGCTACTCCGGCGCCGACATCGAGCGGCTGGTGCGCGAGGCGCGGCAGAAGGCCCGGCGCGAACAGCGGGCGCTGACCTATGCCGATCTCGATCACCTGCTCTCTGCGTCGCGGCCGAAGATCTCGCCTGAGAAGCGACGCCGAGTGGCGGTCCATGAGGCAGGCCACGTGCTCGCACGCATCCTGCTGGATCTGGGCAAACTCACCACTGTCACCATCGACACCGCAAGCGGAGGGTTCACGGAATATAGTTCACCGGATGACCTCGTCGATACCGCGCAACAGTGCGAGCACTATCTCCTGGCGACGATGGCGGGACGAGCGGCCGAGCTGGTCGTTTATGGCTCGACGCTCTCCGGCTCTGGCGGCTTCGCCCACAGCGATCTCGCCAAGGCGACCCAGCTTGCCACCGCCATGGAGGTCTCGCTGGGCTTCGGCAAGCGCCTGCCGCTCCTCTACCGGGATCCGGACCACTGGCAGGCCATGATCCGGCAGGACCGGGAGCTCGCCCGTCGTGTTCACCGCAGGCTCGACCTGGCAGAGGTCGCTGCCCGCAAGCTCGTAAGTCGCCACCGAAGCCGGCTCGAGATGATTACCGATGAACTCGAGGCAAGGGGGACGCTGGAGGGGCGGGCGCTTGCAGTGCTGGTGGAGAGGGTGCGCGCGGGTAGCTCAGCTTCCTGAGCGGTGTGGGTCCGGCTGAATGTGGTCTTGCCAGCCTCGTCTCCCGTCCGCCGCTCTGCGGACGCAGCAGGCTGATCCACCTCGACGTGCACCCAATCTCTTCTGACGTGTCGGCAACTCAGCTCGATTTACGTTATTGCGATTCGAACCTCTGGACAGGCGTTACAATGCCAACGCCGTTTGCCAACTCCGTGCCACATCGGCGGCGATGAAGCATGTCGAGGTGCAGGAACGTCAGCTCAAATCGCGATGATTTTACGCTATTGCGATTCAAAGCTAGGTGCTGGCGATTCTGGATGCTGGTGCTGCGATTCCGAATGCGCCTCCAGCGATTCAGGAGTCTCGAAAAGCGTTACAGGGCAAACGGCGTTTACGCATATGAGAAGGCGTTCGGCCGGAGCAGGGGAGGCTGCGCCACGGGTGCGTCATCTCGCCGAAAGCTGGATCAGGGACGGAAACGGAGCGTCCGGAGTTCCACGGGAGCCGGATGGCGCGCAAGCCGCCGAAGGCAGGACGCTGCGTCCGGGACGGGCGGCGGGAGGGGATCGAGGGGTCGATGCGCGGACGGAGGCTGGCTCGCGCCGGGGCTGCCGCAGCGGGCGGATGTGGCATCGGGCGTGCGGGCAGCCACTATCAACGCCACTCGCTGCGCTTCCGTTTTCCGCACGTCGTAGCGATCACTTCGCTTGTGAGGACGAGCCATCATGCGAGCTGGCGGCGCGCCCTGTCGTCTTTGCAAGCCCTTCCGGCAACCTGGTGACACCTAATCCCCGCCAGCCTTCCGGTAAGGATATCCGCCTTCCGCTCCGAGCCGAACGACAGCGAGTGTCCATGGGCTGCGCTGCAAACGGCGTTTGCACAACCAGATGTGTGTTCTCCCCCCATTACTCCATGTAACGCCGTTTGCCTAAGCCGCGATTCATGACGATGGACAAGCAATTCACTGCCGCGCGGCTCCAAGGGCGGATGAGGCAAAGTTTGCCTGAAACGCGTTCGGTCGGCGCGTCGCTTCATCATCGGAGAGGTCTCCAATGGGGCCGTGTATGGACGGCTCTCCGTTGGCAAGGGGTTCTTTGAGCCTTTTGCAGTCGCTGGTTGGTGCGGCCATGTATCCGACCTGTAGGTGCGGCCTTTCATGTGCCGCTGGCCATAATGCCATTCGCGCGGCTCAGGTCCCGATCGAAAGCTCGCACTCGGAGTGCACGGCCCCAGTGGGTTTTCCTGATCCGGCGGTTTCAACCGGCTTTGTGCATTAGCTCCTGTCCGCCCTTTCCAACCTCGTCGGCGCCCGTCGCCTTCTTCTATGCGGTGATCGGCTCCCTATACCGCTCGCCGTTCGTCATCAGTGCCCAGACCATCCGGGCGGTCTTGTTGGCGAGCGCGACTGCCGCCACCTTGGTCGTTCGCCGTGCCATCAGCTGCACGAGCCATGGCCGCCTGGTCCCATTCCGCTCGGCATAACGGATGACCGCCATTGCTCCGACCACGAGCAACTGTCGCAGGTATCGATTGCCAGCTTTGGAGATGCTGCCGAGCTTCTCCTTGCCCCCGCTCGAGTTCTGCTTGGGGACGAGCCCGATCCAGGCCGAGAGGCATCGCCCTGACTTGAATGCGTGCGGATCGGCGACGGTCGCGACGAACGCACTCGCCAGTAGCGGGCCTACCCCGGGGATCTCCATCAATCTGCGACCCAATTCGGTCTCTCGCGCACTCGCCCGGACCCGGCGATCGTTCTCGAGGATCTGTTCCTTTACGACCCGGAGCTGTGCCTCCAGCATCCGCAGACAAAGCCGTGCGTCAGCGGGTATCCTGGCGTCGTTCTCGTCGTTGATGACTGCAAGCAGTTGCTCGATCCCGTTCCGCCCGATCGGCGCCACGACCCCGAACTCGGACAGGTGCGCCCGCAACGCGTTCGATATCTGCGTGCGCTGGCGGTTGAGCATCAACCGAACCCGGTGCAGCATCATTACACTCTGTTGCTCGGGCGACTTCACCGGAACGAAGCGCATCGTCGGCCGGGTCACCGCCTCACAGATCGCCTCTGCGTCTGCAGCATCGTTCTTCTGCCGCTTCAGATATGGCTTCACGTACTGCGCCGGCAGCAGTCGCACATCATGACCTCGTGCGGTCAACTCTCTCGCCCAATAGTGCGAGGAACTGCAGGCTTCTATCCCGACGAGACATCGCGGCAGCTTCTCGAAGAATCCCAGCACACGCCCGCGGGTCAGCTTCCTGCGAACGACAACCTGGCCCACCGCATCTACGCCGTGGACTTGAAACACAGACTTCGCGATGTCCAGACCGATCGTCGTAACGTTGTCCATCTCAGCTCTCCTCCAGCTCTAGCCCCGCGATGATACCGCGAGGCGGAGGAGAGCCGTCCACCGCATCAAAAGCAGACCGACTGTTTATGATCAGCCTGGCCGCCATAGCTGTCGCTCGCTTATCGATCGTCGAGCGGTGGATGCCGCGCCGGGCTATTGGTCCGCTGACGCAATCTTGCCCTCCTGCTCAACTCACGCTCCACGGCCGACCGAACGAAGTCAGTGCGATCTTCCCCGGTCTTGAGGACGTTCGCAATCTTGGCGAATGTTCCTTCCTCAAATCGAGCCTGCATCTCCTCGGTCCAGCGCTTTAACCTGCCCACACTACCCTCCGGTCCGCACCCTCATACGCCCGTCGCGAACCTCACTTCAGCTTCTCGGCTATGTAGCCGGCCCGCGCTTTGATGCCTTTCTCGTCGGCGCCCTTCAGCGCCTTGCGCACCCGGTCGAGATACTTGCGACCGCGACCGGTGCGAGCGGCCTCGTCGATGAGGGAGAGCGCGAGCCGGTCATCGTCGGTGAGACGCCCGAAGGTCTCGGGATCGAGGTCGTGGTCGACGAACCTTCCAGTCACTGTCTCCCTAAGCCGCGAGCAGCTGTCCCAATCGTACCAGCTGCCCCATCTGAGCCGCCACTTGGCAAGACTCTCCACCTCACTGGAGAAGCGATGCTCCTCGAAGGCTTTGTAGACCTGGGTGTAGGAATACCGTAGCAGCTCAGCCTGAGACCGTGATTCCTGGCCTAGCGCCCGCGCCAGCAGGAACGCGGCCAAGAAGTCCTCATCAAATTGTTTGAGCGTGCCCGACGCCCCCCGCAGCGCGATGAGCCACGGATCCTCCCCATAGGTGTTGGGGACGTCGTCCGGATGAGACAGGTGAGCGATGGCGACCACCATCGACAGATGCGCTATCGCGCCGGAGGCGAGCGCGGCAGCGGTCCTGTTTCGATTCCGGCACAGGTTGATCAGCCATGCCGAGACGGTGTCCGAGTCGGCCTCGTCGGACTCCAGCGCACGTACCAGTTCGGCCGGGTCTGCGCGACCTATGATCGTCGCCGCTGGGCCGACCCGACCTGCGGCAAGCAGCGCGAGCGCAGCGCGACCGGCGTCGCGCTCGGGGATCTGTTCCGCCAAGCCGTCACCAACCTCCTGGATTCGCCAGAAGCCCGGTTGCACTAGCAAGTCCCGTCGACGGTCGGCGATGTCGGCGGCGATGTCGCCATTTTCCTGTAGCCCCGCCACGATCTGATCCGGCTGCATCTCCTCAATGGCACGCGAAGCCGCATCACCTAGAAATCCACCCTTAAGAAGAGCCGAGTGGAAGCGGCGGGGCGATCGGCGCCACAGCGCGAAGCCCAGCTGGCTTCCGAAATGGACGCGCTCGGCCGAGTCGCTCACATGCTCCAACGTATCAAGAAGAAACTCGAATACCGCGTCGTCGATTTGGTCGGCGACCTTCAGAGCCTGACGCGCGACCAGCGTCCGAACCGATCTCGCCTGCCGCCTTCCGTCGCCATCAAGCGCAGCGAGCGCGTCAACCGCCGAGGATAGATCCGGCGGATGGGTTGCGAGTAGGCTCGCGTGGAGTTCGCACAGCGGCAGCATTGCACGCCGTCCACCCTCGACGTCGCCACCCGTGCGTTTAAGGAATTCCCGCAACGTGGACCCGGCGGGGTCCATGAGATCGAACAGGAGCGGCTGTAGCGCGTCTGCGAAACCGCGATCGTCCGCGACGACGGCATTAGGGAACTTCGACAAGAGCTGACGCTCCCCTTCACGAGCAAGCTGAAGATCCAGGGCTACCCCCTTGCTCGACCTGTCCATTCCCGAAAGCGTGCAAAACCCAAATGTTCGGCGCAGCCTTGGCCACTGCTGCAGCCAGATCGCCATTACGAGGCGCTCATCCTCCAAAGGCACGTCTACCTCGGCCACCACCGGGCAGGCCGGGAACGAATACAGCGCCTGGAGCAGAGACCGGGCGCGCTGAGTCCGCAAAGGAGCGTCCGGTCCCGGTGTAAAGGAGATCGGGATCGGTAGACCGTAAGGTGATCGGGTAGTGGGCCCGGCGGGGCGAGAGAACGCGTCGAGGAGCGCCCGCGCAGAATTGATCCTGGCGAGATCCGCGTTCTCGATGATAAGTGAGTGCGTCCAGACGCAACCTGGACGGGGCATCTCTGGCGCCGACCAAGTGCGCGCAAGCACATATTTGCCGCTCTTCTCGAGTGGATATCCGGTGAGGTAGCCATCCGCAGACGGTTTAACCCCGGGGCCGGACAGATCGCTCATCACCAGCATGATGCGCGCATCTGTACCTTCCAGCGGCAGCGAGCCGGAGATGAGACGGTGGCCATCGTTGTAACCGTGCAGTGTCTGATGGACCAAGATAGGTGACATCAGCCGATCAGCCATTCCAGCGGCTTAGTTATGTCTGTGGTGACTGCGTCCCCGTCCACGACCTTGATGCGGTCGGACGGTCGCTCCAGTTCCCTTAGCCTTTCGGTTTCGTCGAAGCTCTCCTCCTTCTCCGGATCCTCGTAGACGCCTCCTTGGGCGCTGAGACCCCAGACGTGCCAGGTCCAGGGGTCGCGCCCGCTGCGCAGGTACTGGTCCAGCAACGGCAGCTTGCTCTCGAGAAGCCCGGCTGGGGTCAGCTGCTCACCTTCCACCTTGTCCCAGGCCGAAATGAGAAGGCTTAGGCGCCTGCTACCAATATTCAGATCCCCAGACATCAGCATCTGCAACAAGTCTACCACCTTGACCTGCGTCGGCGCGAGATCGGCGCTCCATTCGGCGGCCTCGATCGCCGCCGGCACAACGCCCAGCTTCTTCGCCAGAGCCATCCGTTCGACGACCCAGGCTGGCATTCGAATCGTGTCGCCATTGATCAGAAGCACGATCGCGGGGGCGGCGAGCGTTCCGACCATACTCTTGTCGAGTTCTCGCCGCTCCCACATGCGGGCGAACTCCTCACCCGGCAGGTCTGGGAACGACACCTCGACCTGACGGCCGGATGCGTCCTTCAGCCGCATGGTGACGTTTCTCGCTCCGCTTACCTGCGTCCGCTGCTGGATCTTCCCGGATCGCCACCGCTTGGCGAGTTGATTCAGATGCTCGTAGTTGCCGTTGCTTAGGCCGTCGAAGGACAGCGCCGTGGATGATCCCGGCTCCCGTACCATGTGCCACAGGGCTGCGAGCAGGGTCGTCTTTCCCGACGAGGGCAGCCCTACAATTGACACATGGACTTCGCCGCTCACTTGCCATCTCCCACATCAGTCAGCAGGTCGATCATCCGCTCGAAGACAGGACGCAGGTCCTCTCTCGCTCCCGGAGCCGGCGGACAGGCCTGCAGCCAGAAGAGGAGCAGATCTCCAACCCCCTCACCCCTCACCACCTGCTCGCAATCCCTCGGAGAGGCGGCGATGACGAAAGGCTTCACCTCGCCGAAACATGCCGCGTGCGATGCGTTGATCGAAGCCACAATCCCGTCGAAATCTCTCTGAACTCGTTCCGCATGCGGCGAGGCCAATACCGAGTCCTTCTTCGTCAGGACAATCGCCAGATGGCACCCTTTGCGGATCGCGCGCGCCTCAATCAGCGCGTCGATCATCTGCGGCGTCGCCGCCCGCACCTCGTGGCGCAGCCCCGGATCCGCCAGATGCTCGCCGTTGACCAGCAGGGTGATACAGTCCGCCCGCCGGATCTCGAAGAACTGGTCCACCTGCGAGATCTGGTCGATCGCGGCAAGATAGTCCTCCCCTGATCGGTCGCCTATGAACAGCGACGTCAATCCATTCTCGGATTGATGCACGTCGAGGTGGAAGAACGTCGCGTCCGCACCCCGGCTTGTCCGCTCGGTGTGCGGAACGGTGCGCCGCGATACCGCGCGAGCGAGATGGCAAACTTTCTCAAAGCCTATCAGGGTAGATGATCCCGCGAACGAGGCACCCGAGACGGGCCCTTCCTGCAGCAGATCGTACACCCCGGCTACAAGGCTGGTCTTCCCCGAGTCGTTCGGACCTATCAAACCGATCGACCGTGATACGCGCCGCCGCTGGAGGGTTGAGGCCTCGTCACGGTCTAATGGCTCGCCGAGCGATAGCGCGATCGTCGGCTCCGGGAGAGCAACCTGAGTCTCGGGCTCCTCCGTTGCCGGCACGTCGTCTATCGATATCCTGCCGGCGTGCGGGCATTCCTCGACCTCGAATCCTTCGACGCACTTGCCATCCGATGCCAGACTGCAATCCGGGTTGCTACACGTCAGCGGTTGCGTCGCCATTTGCTCAGCTACCCACGTGGAGGAACAGGTACTCGCGATAAAACTGTTCAGCGAGCTTGACCCCGGGCATCGAAGCGTTGGCCGGGAGCCCGGTCATGGAGGCCCACACGGGCATCCATGCCTCGTCCGAACCAACCTCGACCCTCTTCTCGAGGGCGAAGTGCAGGGGCGTCGTCACGGGCGAGATCCGCGACGACTTCGTAATGTTCCTGATCCAGTCCGTATTAGCGGCGTTGGCGGCATCCACGACCTTCACCGCCTTGTCGGTGAGACCGGCGCGTGAAAGTATCGCCGCCAGCGACGCGGGTCCGGGCGACACCTGGGTGAGCTGACCCAGCTCCATGCCGAGAGCCAGTGGCTTCAGCGAGGCGTCGACCTTCGCAAACGGTACGTTCCCGATGCTGCTGTGCCCCCCGATGAGCCACCAGAGCATCTGCAGTTCCTCCTCGCCCAAGGCGATCTGGCGAGTAAGGAGCTTAGCAACGCGGTTATGGCCTTCCACGACAGAACGGATCTCCGCCTGGGCCGCGTCCCGCAGCTTGTTCAACTCCCCTTCCCACACGTCGGGCGCCATGTTCGCCAGCGCCTCCTCCGAGACCTGAAAGTCGACCTTGGGCGGCGCGATTTCGAACGCCTTTGTATCAGGACGCGTATGCTTTAGCCTGGAATGCTCCGTCAGCGCCTGCTTGGCTAGCCCGGCGAGGTCCATCGGCAGATCGGCAGTGCGTTTCCCCCCGAACGACGCGTTCAGCACCGCGATCGCCGCATCGGGAAGCGTCGAGAGCAGTCGCGCGAGCACCGCGGCGGAGAGAACCTGCAGCTCGCGGCGTGATGCCATGGGATCCATGGGCGTACCGTTGCCGGCAATGGTGGAAAGAAGGGACTGGTGCTTGGTGGCCAAGGTCTCGTTCTTCCCTCCATCCGCCGGCGCCGCGGTGGCGAAGGCGTAGCGGACGAGAACCTCCGTCATCACGAAGTCGGCTGTGGCGGCGGTATCAACCACGCCCTTCCACCTGACCCCCCTGATCTGGCCCTCGTCCATGAAGGCCTCAGCGTACCAGCGCGCGAAATCGGCATTCATCTCAGGCGTCTTGGCCATCGTCAGACCTCCATCTTGGCGACTTCAGCCGCGACCTTGTCCATGATCTTCAGCTCAGCGGCGAGGATCAGCGCCCGCCCATACCTCTCTGGTTCCGGCAGCTTCATGTCTCCTTCCTTCAGCAGACCGAGGGTCATCGCGATGTCGCGCCGCTGGCTGCTCGTGAGACTCCAGAACCGGTAGAGCAGGTCCCTAGTATCCTCCTCGCCCATGGTCGCCTCCGCGTCCTGCACGACCTGCGTGCCGCTTGGATCCTCCCGCGCCTGATCTACGGGCGGTGTTGCGTCGAGGGTTGCTCCGGCGGAGCCGTGATAGTCTGCGCCCCCCCCCAGCGCGGGAATGCTGGCCTCCTCGGGCACGCTAATCGTCGACGTGAAGACCTCCGAGCCCTGGTTCGTTTGAATCGAGATGAAGCGCTCAGGATTGTCCTGCATTCGCCGCTGCCAAACCTCGACCTTTACGCGGCGCTCGGCCCCAGCGCCCTCTACTTGGAGCCGAATGAGATTGTAGCCCGGATCATACGGCTTCTCGTTCCGTGACGGATTCACCGCAGCCGCGGCAAAGCGGACATAGCTGGGATCCATGACGAGCCGCTGCCTGTGCTTGTGCCCAAACAGATGGAAGTGCGCGCGTGTCGTCAGAGCGTCGTCCACCGCGTCGCCATCGTCCAGCCAGTCGACCGGGTGGTGGCACAGAACGAGGTTCAGCGTGTTTGGTGCAGGATCCAACACGGTCTGCAGCGGGCTCAAGTAGAGGTCCCGCTCCTTGTCGTCGTTTCCCTCGCGGCCGGATAGAATTGTGGACGTCAATCCATAAATCCGCAGCGCCACGCCCCCCTCCAAAGCGAGGTCCTGATGCCAGAACGGCTTCGCCGGCCAGATCTGGCACCCGAACGGCGCGGCGAAGTCGTTGTATGCTGAATGCGCATCGAGAAGGAGCCGGCCGGTCGTCGGGTCCCGCAGCTGCTGCTTGAGCTTCCATTCACGGTCACGGAGTTCAGTAGACGCGATCGCGTGCTGCACGTTCTGAATTTGAACGCTGCCCTTGATGACCCCCCGATCGACGTCGTGATTGCCCGGCACGACGAAAACTCGTTCTTTCGGGCAGCCCGAGATTTGCGCAAGCTGCTGAATCCAGGCGCGAGCCGTCTGGTATTCGTCTAGGGCCGCCTTGAACGCGATGTCACCACCGATCAGGATGGCACCGACCTGGCCCTGCTTCCGCACCTGCTCGGTCAGGTCGCGCATCATGCGCGTGCGGATGGGGGCGTCCGGGTCCATCCACGGATCGAGGCAATCCGGCGACTTGAAGTGGATGTCGGAGATATGCAGCATCAACATCTATGGCGTCCCCCCTCCGCGACGTTGCGACCGCAGGCCGCGTCGCGAACATAACTCGTATGAGAAAACGTTCAATCATAGATTGCTCACCGACTTTCGTAAGCGGGCGTGCCGACCCGTGATGCTCTAACAAGGCGACGACTGGGGTGAAGCATGTAGATATCTGCCCACCGAGTTCTTTAAGGGGGTCTCTTCTAGGCCGCGTACGGATCAACGCCAACCGTGGCCTGCGGACCGACAATCAAGACAAGTCGATCGGCCGGTGCAGATAACCACCGTCCTCTGCCGCACTACGGCCGTGCCGTCGGTACGTTATGAGGAACGACCGGTTTCAAGATGGAAACTTCGCGGCCTAAACGGCAACAATGGCGGCGCAAAGCGGCGGTCTGAGCTTCCGCCTACAGCGTCCGCTTCTGGGGCGGGCAAAGTTTGCCTGAAAGCCGAAATTGGCGGCGCAAAGCTGCCGTGATTTCGCTGCTCGTCTGATCACGCCCGGCTGGCAGGTAAACTTTGCCTTCTAGCAAAAGGGGGCAACCACAGTTGCCCGGCCTCAAGTCGGCTTCCTCTTCGGCCGGCGTCCTCGCTTGTTGCCAAACCTGTCGCCGCTCTTCTTTCCCGCCCATGGTGGAGCTTCATTCTTTTCCACCCACGGAAGCAATCTGATCGGCTGCGGCTCGAGATGACCGGTGATTACCGGAAAACGTGAGATGATCAACTGAAGCAGAGCAAGCCCTGCGGGATCCGTGTAGCGGGTCGCGGTTTCCGTATTCCCGAGCCGCCCAGATACATCCTCAATCACGCCATCGGATACTCCGGCCTGCTTGAGCGTGTTGGCGAAGCCATGACGGAGCGCATGGATCGGGCGCTGCCACAATCCGTTAGGCAAGCATTTTTCGGCAACCGGTACAAAATCCTTGTAGAAGCGATCGCCCGGATCGTTCTTCTTAAGGTAAGGCGAGAACAGCTCCGGAAAGAGCATCCTGTGGCCTAGCGCCTTGAGACGTTCGACATACTCGATGAAGTTCAGCCTGATGAGCTCGTTCGGTACTGGCAGCAGGCGATCCGACTGAGCGTTCTTGATGCGCCTGACCTCGTTCGCTCTGATCTGAATTGCCCAGCGGTCCTCGATCTCGACGATCTCGTCGACCATGAGGCCCGCAAACTCGTTCCGCCGCGATCCGAGGTACGTGTAGAGCATCGGCAGATAATAGTTCGCCGAGTGGAAAACGAGCGGCCCGGCCACGTCGGGCTCTTCCACGCTCTGCCTCCCGGTGAAAAACGGAATGTCGAACAGCGGACGGATTTCATCGGGCCGAGGCTTCACCTGTTGAAGCCTGACTTGGCCCTTTGGAGGCTTCTTCGGTCGCAAGCCCTCGAACGTCCATTCCGGCACCGTGAAATGCGAGGCACGCAGATGCTTCAGGAAATGATCGAGATTGCCGAGATGTCGGCGGATGGTCGCCGGCTTCAGCCCGAGTCTGATGGCTTCCCCCTTCTTCTCGGCTTCCTCCGCACGCCTGCGACTTTCATTCCGCAGTTCGCGCGGCGTCAGGCTGCGCAGGCGCGGGCTACGACCCCAATGCGGAAGGATGTGATTGAAGTGCTGGCGCAGCGCCGCGACATGTTCCTGCGTGATCTCGCCGGAATGCGTAACGTCATGCTCGGCAAGGATGCCGCGGAAAACGCCAACGAGGACGCGAACGTCGGAGGCGGTGTCCTCTTCCCACTCGTCCTGATGGTTCGCGATCAGCTTTTCGAGTTCCTCGTCGAAACCCGACAGGGGCAGGTCCTTGCGGGCCTTTCCCTTGGCCGATGCAGCAGGGACGGGCTCGGTGGCAACGGAAGGCACCTCGAGGGTTGCTGCGGCCAGTCGCGGCATTGGCGTCTCGCGCGATCGTACAGGGTGTTTCGGCGGAGCCTGTGCGGCCTCCGGATCAGCGGTCCACGAAACCGCGGGGCGTGCGGGAGGAGGGACAGGAGCGGCCTCTACAGCAATCCGCTCCGGCTGGTCAGCGCCTCCTGTCAGCTTCGGCCTCCTCGGCTTCGCAGCAGAGGCAAGGAGCGCTTCAGCGCGCGCGCGCAAGATTTCTTCGGTCGCCGCCGCGCGGTTAAGCACGGTATCGTCAAGGCCGACCTGCGCCATGCGATGGACAACATCGCGCAGGAAAGGACTTCTCGTGCGTCCCTCTCGATCGGACAGTGCGCCCTGTCTTTCCGATTCGTAGGTGGCGGCGATGAACGGAATGTCCTCGGGTTCGGCGCCTGCCTCGATCAGCGCCTCCCGGACGTCGCCGCCTTCCTCGAAGGAAAGCTCCTCCGTGATCCCGTAGGCGTGGAGAAGGCGGTAGGCCCAGCCGACCTGCCGGTCCGCGTCGCGATGGACCGGATCGCGCAGGGAGCCCATGTGCTTTGCCGAGCGGTCGAGCGCTTCGATCTCCTCGTGCATCGCCTCGATCTCGAGCGCGAAAATTCTCGTCAGCTGTTCCTTCGTCGCCATTCTCGCCGCCGGCATCAGTTCGACCTGGAGCAACAGCGCGTTCAGCCGTCGTGCCACCAGTGACGCCTTCTTACGGTCGGAGAGCCTAAGGCTCAGTGAAAGCCGTGCGTTCCTGCCAGAGGCGCCGAGGCCCCTCGGAATTCGCGCCCGCCAATAGAAGATCGGTCCTCTGAGAACGAGGTTTTCAACCTGTCTCCTTCGCAGTCCCATCCGCCCGTGCTCCGTCGGCCCCGGGCGGATGGACACCACCTGTGGGCATCAGTTGTGGGCACCACTTGGGCAAAGCCGATTCAGCATGGAACGCATACGTTCCGGGAAGACCGGAATTCCGCGGATTTCAATGATTTTGGGAAGCGTTTTGGCTGGGGAACCTGGATTCGAACCAGGACTAACGGAGTCAGAGTCCGCGGGTCTACCGTTAACCTATTCCCCAGCAAGCGCCTCTCGCCATTGGCGGGCGCGGGGCGGCTTA
>Ga0065721_10049210_pt1 | contig 41690 bp, 35 predicted proteins | sample Mesricmetagenome_FD_59108 | JGI IMG/M metagenome (GOLD analysis project Ga0065721, IMG submission 59108) | Mesophilic microbial community from rice straw/compost enrichment Sample: eDNA_1 v2 (version 2) | ecosystem: Engineered > Solid waste > Grass > Composting > Bioreactor | place: USA: Davis... | reverse complement strand
AGAAACAGAGGAACGCTCAACCTGCAACCGGCACAGGCCAAGATCGGGGCTGTTCCATCGCGTTGCGCGGTGCAGGTTCTGATGTGAGCTTTGAGTTTTCACACGGCGGTTGAGCGTTCCTGCTTCATCCTTACGCCTTCAGCTGTCCCCGGTACCACTCAATCGTCTTCCTCAGCCCTTCCTCGAACGACGTCTGCGCTTTCCAGTTCAGCAGCTTCTGCGCACGCTCCGTGTCAAGGCACCGCCGCGGCTGGCCGTCGGGGCGGCTGGTGTCCCACACCACGTTCCCCGTAAAGCCCGTCAGCTTCACGATCAGCTCCACCAGGTCCTTGATCTTGATCTCGAAGCTCGCGCCGAGGTTGATCGGCGTGGGCTCGTCCATCACCTCCGCCGCACGCACGATTCCCTCCGCCGCGTCGTCCACATACAGGAACTCGCGGCTCGCCGAGCCCGTGCCCCAGCACACGATCTCCTTCTCGCCGCGCACCTGCGCCTCCACACACTTCCTGATGAGCGCGGGGATGACGTGGCTGGACTCAAGATCAAAGTTGTCGTGCGGCCCGTAGAGGTTCACCGGCAGCACGAAGGCGGAGCGCATGCCGTACTGCATCCGGTACGCGTCCAGCATCTGCCACGCCGCCTTCTTCGCGACGCCGTACGGCGCGTTCGTCTCCTCCGGGTACCCGTTCCACAGGTCCTCTTCCTTGAAGGGCACCGGCGTGAACTTGGGATAAGAGCAGATGGTGCCCACCTGGACGAACTTCCCGCCCCGCTCGGGCAGGCCGTCCAAGCGCGCCTCCTCGATGAGGTGCAGCGCCATCGCCATGTTCGCGAAGAAGTACCGGCCGGGATTGGCGCGGTTGGCCCCGATCCCCCCCACTTCCGCCGCGAGGTGCAGCACCACATCCGCCTTGTGCGGCGCGAACGCGCTGCGGTACAGCCGCGCCGTGTCCATCTTCTGCGTCAGGTCAAAGTCGCGCCGACGGGGCACGAAGATGTTGGAGGCGGGCACGCCGCGGTCCAGCAGCTTCTGCCGGACGACGCGCCCCAAAAACCCGGCGCCGCCGGTGATGATGATCCTTTTGGAAGCAAGGTCGAAAGGGGTGGACATGGCAGGGCTCTCCTGGCGGTGGGGAATGGTGGCCCCGTGCGCCGCCGGATCAAGTGCGCCGCCCCCCTACCCTCTCCGGTCGTGGACCGGCCGATCCTCCGCACCGCCGCCTGGATGATGACCCTCGCCGCGTGGGGCGTGATGCTCACGTGGCTCACCGGCCGGGCCCTCAGCGACCGCTTCGACTGGTCCCAATACCTCTCCTGGATCCCCACCCCCGCGATTCTGCTGGCCGCGATCCTCTTTCTCGTGCTCGCCTCTGGCCTCGCCAGAGCTTCTCGCCCCATCCGCGTGCGCGACCACCTCGGCCCCCGCCCCCCCGCCGCGCGTTTCCGCGCCGCCGCCTGGACCGCCTGGCTCTGCCTGCTCGCCTGGATGTTCTTCGGCGAGTGGAACGGCACGCGCTCCTTCACCAACCCGCACGAGCCGGGCGCGCTGCGCGTTCTCTTCTGGAACTCGATGGAAGCCCCGGAGCTGGCCGCGGACGTCCTCTCCCGCCGGCCCGACGTGATTGTCCTCACCAACCCGCCGACGCGCGTGGACTGGGCCGCGCTGCAGGCCGGCATGGGCGGACGCACCTACACCGCCCGCCAGGAGCGCCACGTCATCGTCAGCCGATTCCCCATCCGCCGCTGGAGCGCGGGAAGCCTCAACGTCACCGGCGCTCGCCCACGCTCCTTCATCTTCCGAGGCGGGGGGTACGTCATCCAGGACACCGGCCACGCGATGTTCCTCGAGCTTGAAACCGGGCTCATGGCTCGCCCCCTCGTGCTCTGGGTCGTGGACCTGCCCTCGGACTTCAACCTCCCACGACGGCGTGTGATGAAAGAAGCCGCGCACACCCTCAACACCACCCGCGGCCCCGCCTACCGCCGCACCGACTCCGGCGACCTCCTCGAAGAAATCGAGGGCTTCCCCACGCCCGACCTCATCGTGGGCGACTTCAACACCCCTCGCGGCTCGGCATCCCTCGCGGAACTCACCGGCACCCTCACCGACGCCTTCGAACAGGCCGGGCACGGCTTCGCCGCGAGCTGGCCGCGGGAATGGCCCCTGCTCGCCATCGACCACGCATACATCGGCGCGGACCTCAAGGCCACGCGGTTCGAAGTCGTGGACTTCGGCGAAGGCCGTCACCGCGCGCTCGTGGTGGACGTGCAAACGCGGTGAACGCCTCTCGCTACTCCGGCTGCTCCGACGGCTCTTCCGGCTGAGCGGGCTGCCCTTCTTCGGGCTCTTCCGGCTTCGGCTCTTCAGGCGCAGGCGATTCAGGCTCCCGCGGACCCGATTCCTGCGTCTCCGGCTCCCGCGGCTCATCCTGCGCAGGCTCCGACGGCGTCTCCGCCGCGGGCGTCTGCTCCGGCGCTTGCTCCGTCTGCTCCGGCGGGAGCGGTGCGGACGGCGGGGGCGACAGCAGCTCCTCCATGCGCACCGTCAGCGCCTTGACCTTGTACTCCGGCAGGACGAACGCCCACCCCTGCACGCGGGCGCTCATCTCCTCCGTCTTCTTCTTCAGCGCGGCGGTCGTTTCCTGGTGCTGCTTCTCCACCTCCGCCTGGGTCTTTTCCGCAGCGGCTTTCGCGGCTTCGTCCGCGTCCTCCGGCAGCGGCGCGGGCGGCGGAGGCGGCGGCGCTTCATACGAAGCCTCGAACGCCCACCACTTCCTTCCCTCCCGCGTCACGCACCGCGCGACGATGGTCTGCCCCTCGAAGGTCGTGAAGACCGCCGTGACCTCCGGCTTGGAGAAGTCAAAGTCCGCCGCAGGGGCCACGTCGTCGATCACGATCCCCGAAATCGCCTGCGCGACGCGCGTCGCCGCGAACTCATCCTTCGGTTGGCGACCTTCTGGCAGCGAATCAAACTTGAACGTCGTGTCCGCGGCGACCTGCTTCGACACCGCGACCACTTCGCTCGGCTCCGCGTGCGTGATCACCGCCGTGCGGACCTTGAAGTAGTCAACCTCGACCGGGCTGCGGTTGACCCACGACATGGGATCAACGACAAAGCCCAGGCTCCCCTGCGCCAGCCAGCTCTGCGCCTCATCCGGCCTGCGGACGAAGTAGCGCGAGCCGCCGAGCACCGGGTCCTCACCCGTCGGCGCGGTGGAGATGTTCCCGACGATGACCGCCCCGAGCGACTGGCCGGACTGATCCTGCAGCTCCACGCGCACGCCGGCAGCCCCCGGCTTGTCGGGCTCGGAGACGCCGATGCGCTCGTAGTTCTCCGGCTTGCTGGTCTTGGGCTCAATGGTCTTGCTGTCGAGCAGGTCCGCGATCATCTTGCGCGTGCGCTCGCCATCGGCGGGATACCCGCTCTTGTTCACGACGACCCATCCGCCCTCGCGGCGTTCCAGCACCGTCTCCACCGCGCCGCGCTTGAGCATGACGCGGGCGATGCGGTCCGCCTGCTCGCGCGCCTTGGGCAGGAGCGGGAGCGGCGCGTGATCGGACGAACGCTCGGTGCGCGAACGGACGGCGAAACCGGCGCCGATGGCGGCGACGATCGCCACGACCAGCAGAATGGTTCTGGCGCGGTTGTTCATGGTCACTCCTACAGGGCCCCGCGCCGACGGCGCGCGGCTCGCAGCGCCCCCATCCCCACCGCGCCGATCGTGACCAGCGCCGGGACAAGGGCGATGTTGATGAACTTCAGCTTCGTGCCCAGGGCCTCGATGTCCTTCGTGAGGTTGCGTCGAACGGCGCGGAGCTGCTTGCGGCTCTCCGCGAACTCGGCCCGCAGCTTCGCCAGCTCCGCCTCCTGCTCGGGGCTCAGCATGAAGCTGCCCTCCTCCGAGCCGCGCTTCGCCTGCAGCTCCATCAGCCGCGTCTGCGTGTCCTGCACCTTCATCTGCAGCGCCTTCTGCTCCGCGGCGAACCGCTCCTCCGCCCGGCGACGCATCGCGTCCACCACCTCAAACCCGCGGTAGCGCTCCTGACGCGCCCGCACCATGATGAGGTCGCGGCTGCCGCTGAGGTTGTCCAGCGCGTTGATCACGAAGTCGCCGTTGTTCGCGAAGGCCTGCGCGAGCTGCTGCCCGAAGAAGTTCTGCACCCGCACCCACTGCGAGTCCGCCAGCATGTCCGCGTCCGCCACGAGGATCACGTTGATGCTCCCCTCCGACTGCGTCAGCCCCGGCGGCGTCGCGGGCTTGTCCGGATCGCTCGACGGGATCCCATCCGGGAACGCCGTCCGCACCATCCCCGACAGACGCGCCGCGAGCGTCAGCGGCTGCGTGCCCGCCTGATAGTGCTCCAGGATCGTGCGCGGATCGGGCTGGAACAGCACCTCCTCCACCGGCATCTCCCACGCGCCCGCGGTGGTGGTGGCGAGCGGCGCGATGCCCGCCTTCAGCGGCTGCTTGCCCTCCGGCGTGGGCACATCCTTCGCGCGGATGTGCCCCGCCGTGGCGAAGTTCAGCATCTGAAGCTGGCCGGTGATCGGGTCGTCCTTGGTGATCTGATCCCCCTTCACGCCCAGCCACCCGACGTACAGCACGCGCTCCGGCCGCTGCTGACCGCCGATCACGACGGTCTGCCCCTGCGCCTTGTCCGCCGCGATCCTGCCGCGGACGACCTCCACGCCCCAGGCGTCCAGCAGCTTCGAGAACTGGCTGAAGCGCTGCGTGGGGTCCTGCCCGGCCTGCTCGTCGCTCTCGCAGAAGGGATCGATGAACGCGAGCACGCGCCCGCCCTTGAGCACGAACTGATCAATGGCGAAGAGCGTCTCGTCCGACAGGTTCTTGGGGTGAACGATCATGAGGACGTCGATGTCCTCGGGGATCGACGTGACGCCGGTGCCCAGGGGCCGCAGCTCGAACGTGCCGCGGATGTACTGCGCCACCTGCCACGCCGGCGTCTGCACCGGCTGGCGCGTCTGCGGGTTGAAGCTGAAGCCCCCGGTGAGCTGCAGAGACGAAATCAGCCCCACCACCTTCTTCTTCGGGTTGTTGAGCGAGTACAGCAGCCGCGCGATGTCATACTCCAGAAACCGCTCGCGGCTCGGATCCAGGAACGGGATCACCTCGCGCGTCTCGACGCTGTTGGTCCCCACCAGCCCGAAGTAGAGGAAGTCCGACGTGTTGACCGGAATATTGGCGATCCCCTGCGCCACCGCCTCGTCCTCTTCCTCCGACGAGGGCGCCGGGTCCACGCGCACGATCCTGATCTTGCCGTTGGAAAGCCGCGCGAACTCGTCGAGCATCTCGTTCACGCGCTGGGCGTAGCTCTGGATGTCCGCCCGCCCCTGCGCCAGCTTCGCGCTGTAATACAGCGTCAGCGTCACCGGCTCCTCGAACGAGCGCGCGATGTTCCGCGAGCCGGTGGTGAGCGTGAAGAGCTGCCCCTCCGTGGCGTCGTAGCGCACGCCCCGCAGCAGCGCCCCGGCGAGCATGTTCACCGCGAAGAACAGAACGACGAGCAGCAGGATTGAGCCGATCAGTCCAGCTCGACGCATCCGATACCTCCGTTCACTCCGCCTTCTTGGCGTCCAGCACCAGGCCCGTCGCCGTGAGGCACACCCCGATCAGCGACCCGAAGAAGATGATGTCGCGCAGATCGATCACGCCCTTCGCGAGCGAGTCAAACCGCGTCAGGAAGCTGAAGCTCGCCACCGCGTCCACGATCGCGCTCGGCGCCCAGCCGCGGAGAAACTCGATCACCGGCGGATGCCCCGCCAGCAGCAGCACGAAGCACGCCACCACCGTCAGAATGAACGCGATGACCTGGCTCCGCGTGCACGCCGAGAGCAGCGCCCCCACCGCCAGAAAGCCCCCCGCCATCAGCAGCGTTCCGACGTACGCCGTGAACACCGCGCCGTTGTCCGGGCTGCCCAGGTAGTTCACCGTGATCCACATCGGGAACGTCAGCGCCACCGCCAGCGCCGTGAACGCCCACGCCGCGAGGAACTTCCCCATCACCGCGCCCGCCTGCGCAATCGGCAGCGTCAGCAGCAGCTCGATCGTCCCCCCCTTGCGCTCCTCCGCCCACATCCGCATCGAGACCGCGGGAATCAGGAACAGGAACAGCCACGGCATGAAGCCGAAGAAGCTCCGCAGGTCCGCCTGCCCGCGCTCATAGAAGCCCCCCAGCCCGCTGTCCCACGCGAACACGCCCGCCAGGATCAGGAAAATCACGATGAACACGTACGCGACCGGGGTCACGAAGTACCCCGCCAGCTCGCGCCGGAAGACCGCCGCACAACCCTTCATCATGCCCCCACCTCCTGCGCGCGGGCACGCTCCGCGCCCGCCGTCAGCTCACGGAACACTTCCTCCAGCCTGCCCGAGGGATGACGCGCGGCCAGCTCCTGCGGCGTCGCGTCCGCCACCAGCCGACCGCCCGCGATGATGATCGCCCGCGTGCACACCGCTTCCACTTCCTCCAGAATGTGCGTCGAGAGCACGATCGCCTTGCCCTTGTCCCCCTCCGCCCGCGCCATCTCGCGGATCAGGTTGCGCACTTCGTGCTTCTGATTCGGGTCCAGCCCATCCGTCGGCTCGTCGAGGATCAGCACCCGCGGCTCGTGCAGAATCGCCTGCGCCAATCCCACCCGACGCTTAAAACCCTTGCTCAGCGTGTCGATCGGCTGATGCAGCACGCCCTGCAGGTGCGTGCGCTTCACCGCTCGCTCGATCGCCTTCTTCTTCTCCTCGCCCTCCAGGCCGCGGGCCTGCGCGCAGAAGTTCAGAAAGCTCGCGGGCGTCATGTCCGGATACCCCGGCGCGCCCTCCGGCAGATACCCGATCTGCTGCTTCGCCTTGATCGGCTCCGTCGCGACGTCATACCCCGCCACGCGAACCGTGCCCGACGTCGGGGTCAGAAACCCCGTGATCATCTTCATCGTCGTGCTCTTGCCCGCACCGTTCGGGCCCAGGAACCCGAGCACCTCCCCGGGGACGACCGAAAAGCTGACGTCGTTCACCGCCAGGATTCCCCCATTCGTGGGGCCGTATCGCTTCACGAGTTTTTTCAGCTCGATCAGTGGTTCAGCCATGTGCGTCCTTCTCGCTGCTGACTAGCCGCGGGACTGGGGCTACGCCGCAACGCGCCCGTGTGTTCATCGTGGGGCGCTCGCCGGCCAATGGTCCGCAAAGTACGCGCGACCCCGCCCAATCGCCACAGACCGCACCCCCCGCCCCAAGACCAGGGCAGGGATTCCGCGCGGGTGGCCCGGCGGCCGCCCGTTTTTCACCTTGAACGCGGCATTGTTCGGCGATTGGGCGCCGTCTCGCCCACTCGCCGACGGCCTCTGCGTGGAAAGGAAGGTCCTCATGCTCGCGGCGGAACTGACGCAAAACCAGAACGACACGGTGTTTAGCTTCAGCAGACAGGGCGACGCGGCCGTCGTCACCCTCGCCTGCCCCGCCGTCCGCGAATGGCAGGCCTCCGTCCTCGCCAAGTACCTCAGCGATGTCATCGAGAACAACCGCGGCAGGACGGTCATCGTTGACGTCGCCGGCATCGGCCAGTTCTCCTGCGCCTGGCTCAACACCCTCATCGAGCTCACCGACCGCGTTGAACGCATGGGCGGCAAGCTCCTGATCGCGGGCATGCCCAGGGACTCCCGCCGCCTGCTCAAAAGCACCGGCCTGGCACGCCGCCTCCACCTCACCGGCAGCACCTCCGAAGCCCTTGTCCTCGCCGGAGTTGCTGAAATCGCCCCCTGGCGCATGGCCGTCGCGAAAATGCTCTCCATCCCCGTCCAGACCCCAACCACGAGACGCGCGGCATAACCCCCCTGCTTTCGCTCGCGCACGGGGAACTTTGCCGGTCTGATAAGCACTTGGTACCAGATCCCAGGGATGAAACCCGGCGTATAGGCCCTTGTCGGCATCACGCCGGAGTTCTCTCGTCTCTTCCCCGATAGAAGTCTTGTGGTTCAAACAGGGAGCGGAGGCATGGCGATCCAAAGCCGGTGGTCGGTGCTGCCGGCGCTCGCAGCGAGCCACCTTCTATGGCTGGCGGGCACGGCGCTGGGTGATGGAGTCGTTGCGGGCGGTGTCCACTTGCGCACGGGAACCGTCGCCCTCGAGGACGTCACGAACCTGCTCAACGGGACCGAGTTCCCCGGTCGTCGTCACGTGATCGTGCTCGACGGCCCCATGACCCCCGCGCGCCGCGACGCGCTCACCAGGGCCGGAGCCTCGCTGGGCAGCTACCTGCCCACCAACGCCTTCCTCGCCGACCTCTCCAAGACGACCCCCGCGCAGCTGCGCGCCCTCGGCTTCGTCCGCTGGGCGGGCGAGTACAAGCGCGAATGGAAGGTGGACGCAGCGCTCCTCGCGGGCGCACACGGCCGCCCCTTCTCCACCCAGGAGCGCCTCGCGATGGCCCAGCAGGGCCTTGTCGCCGCGCAGGTGTGGCTGTTTGAGGGCGATGCCGCGGACGACGCCGTCGCCGCGATCAACAACATCCCCGGCGCGAAGGTCAACCACATCGAGACCGTCGCCGGCACGCCTTGCCTTACGGTCATCATGCCCGGCGCCGAAACCGCACGCCTCGCCGACATCGACAGCGTGCAGTTCGCCGAGCACCTCGGCGAGTTCACCGCCCGCGGCGGCAACGTCGAGACGAGCTGGATCGTCCAGACCAACGTCCCCGACTTCCGCCCCCTCTACGACGCCGGCCTCACCGGCCAGGGCCAGGTCGCGGGCGTCATCGACGGCGGCATCGCCGTCACCCACTGCTCCTTCGCCGACGCGGTCAACCCCATCGGCCCCGACCACCGCAAGATCCTCGCCTACCTCGCGCCCCAGTTCAACGACCTCCACGGCACGCACGTCGCCGGAACCTTCGCCGGCGACGCCGGCGTCTTCAACGACACCCGCGGCATCGCCTACGGCGCCAAGATCGTCTTCTCTCAGTGGCCCAATCCCAACGAGGCCAGCCAGTACGAGAAGCACCTGGCCCACTACCAGCTCGGCGCCGCTATCCACAACAACAGCTGGGGCGACGACAGCACCAACGCCTACGACTCCGCCTGCCGCGGCATCGACGCCTTCCAGCACGAAAACGACGACAACCTCCTCCTCTTCGCCGTGACGGACACCTCGCAGCCCGTCCGCAACCCCGAGAACGCGAAGAACCCCCTCGCGGTGGTCGCCGCGGGCAGCGCCGGCTTCCAGGAGCAGGTCTGCATCGGCGGATGGGCCCCCACCGTCGACGGCCGGCGCAAGCCCGAAGTCGCCGCCCCCGGATGCGGCATCGCCTCCTCCGTCGGCGCGGCGTGCCAGACCGGCAGCAACACCGGCACCTCGATGGCCGCCCCCGCCGTCTCCGCCGCCGCGCTCCTCACGCGCCAGTACTTCATGGAGGGCTACTACCCCCACGGCGTGCCCACGCCGGGCAACGGGTTCGTTCCCTCCGGCGCGCTCGTGAAGGCCGTGGTGGTGAACTCCGCGCGGGACATGACCGCGAGCGAGGGCTACCCCGGCATCCGCGAGGGCTGGGGCCGCGTCACCATCGCCGACCCGCTCGGCATGGGCGCGCAGCGCCGCTCCATGCTTCTGCGCGACGTGCGCAACGGATCTTCCGAAGCCCTCTCCACCGGCAACGAAGACGTGGTGAGCTTCTACGTCACCTCCTGCGGCGGCGACCTGCGCGTCACCCTCGCCTACTTCGACGCACCCGCGCTCGCCAACGCCGCCTTCGCCCCGGTGAACGACCTTGATCTTGTCGTCACCGATCCCCACGGCGTCACCTACAAGGGCAACGTCTTCGTGAACGGCTTCTCCGCCCCCGGCGGCAGCGCCGACGCGATCAACAACCTCGAGCAGGTCCACGTCCCCAGCCCCACCCAGGGAACGTGGACCGTGCGCGTCGTCGGCGCCGCCGTGAACATGGGCACCCAGGGCTTCGCCCTCGTCATCACCGGCCCCGTGGACGAGCTGGTGTGCGGCAACACCGACATCGACTGCGACGGCGACAGCGGCACCGACGCCGACATCGAGGCTTTCTTCACCGCCATCGCCTCCGGCAGCGCCGCCGCCGACTTCGACCGCGACGGCGACAGCGGCACCGACGCCGACATCGAGAGCTTCTTCCACGTCCTCGCGGGCGGAGCGTGCTGAAACGACCGCGGCCTGGCCCGCGTCTTACTTCTTCTTCTCCACGCTCCGGCCCTCGATCGTGAGCGAGGCCGCCTTGCCGCGGGGCTTGCGACGCCACCACCGCGCCGGCACCAGATTGCGCACGATGAACAGCAGCGCCGCGCCCGCAAGCGCCGTCACCACCCAGAACTGCCAATCATGCACCGGCAGCTTCACGACGCCCCCAGCAGTTGATACACCGCCAGCGCCGCGACATAGGCCAGGCCCGTCATCCAGCCCAGCTGCAGCAGCGCCCACTTCACCCCCCCCGCCTCGCGCGCCGTCACCGCCAGCGTCGGCAGGCACTGCATCGCCAGCACGTAGTACACCAGCAGGCTCCAGCACACCGCCGTGGTGAAGACCGGCGCGCCGTCGTCGCGCCGCGCCGACGCGATCGCCTGCACCACCCCCTCATCCTCCGTGTCCTCGCTCCCCGTCACCACCACCGCCATCGTGGAGACGAACACCTCCCGCGCGGCAAAGCTCGCCAGCACCCCCACGCTCAGCTGCCGGTCATACCCCAGCGGACGCAGCACCGGCTCCACCGCACGCCCGAAGCGCCCGAGGTACGAGTTCGCGCTCGCGTGCCGCGCCTCGATCCGCTCCGCCTCCTCGAGCAGCGCGCCGCGCACCTCCGGGTCCGCCGCCGCCGCCTGCTCGCGGATCTGCACCGCCTCCGGCGGCGGATCGACGTGCGGATACGCCCCCAGCCACCACAGCACGACCACGATCGCAAGGATGTTCGTTCCCGCGTTGCGGATGAAGACAAACGCCCGGTCCCACGTCCCCAGCAGCGCCGTGCGGAACGCGGGCCGCTTATAGCTCGGCAGCTCCAGCGCCATCGGCCGCCCCTTGCCGCGCAGAATCGTCCGCCGGAAGATCAGCGCCGTCCCCATCGCCGCGACGATCCCCAGCGCATAGCACCCGACGAACGCGAGCGCCGCCATCATCGGACGCCCCGCGAACAGGATGGACGTCAGCAGCACGTACACCGGAATGCGCGCCGAGCAGCTCATGAACGGCGCGATCAGAATCGTCGCCAGCCGCTCGCGCCGGTCCGGAATCGCGCGGCACGCCATGATCCCCGGCAGCGCGCAGGCGTGGCTCGACAGCAGCGGCATGAACGAATGCCCAGGCAAGCCGAAGGGCCGCAGCACCCGATCCATCACGAACGCCGCGCGCGCGAGATACCCCGTGTCCTCCAGCAGCGAGATCAGGAAGAACAGCAGGCAGATCTGCGGCAGAAAGATGACCGTCGCCCCCACCCCCTGCACCACGCCGTGGGAAATGAAGTCGCGGATCACCCCCTCCGGCATCGCGCCGTCGAGCCAGTCAGACGCCGCGGCAAACACGCGGTCGATCAGCTCCATCGGCACCTGCGCCAGCGCGAAGATGACCCAGAACAGCCCCGTCATCACCGCCGCGAACACCACCAGCCCCAGCACCGGGTGCGTGAACACGCGGTCCAGCCGATCGGTCAGCGAGTCCACGCCGATCGCCACCGCGTTCGGCCCCGTCTCCACCACCGACGTGCACTGGTCGTAAATCTCATCCGCCCAGCGCTCCAGCCCGTCGCGCGTCCCCGGCGGCGTGCGGTTCGGCACCGGCGCCGCGGCGATCGCCTCCGTCAGCGCCTCCACCCCCTCGCCCGAACGCGCCGAGCACACCACCACCCGGCAGCCCAGCCGCGACTCCAGCCCCGCAAGATCGATCACCAGCCCGCGCCGCCGCGCCAGGTCGATCATGTTGACCGCGACGACCGTCGGCAGCCTCCGCCGCAGCGCCTCGCCCACAAGCACGAGATTGCGCGCAAGATTGGTCGCGTCCACAACGACGCACACGCCGTCGGGAGCCGCGGCTTTCTGCCCCGGCGGCGCGAGCGTCCCCGCCAGCACCCCGCGGCACACCTCCGCCTCGCTCTGCTCAAGCTCCAGCGAATAAATGCCCGGCAGGTCCACCAGCTGCAGCGTCCCCTCCCGCATGCGCACGGTGCCGATGCGCGCCTCCTGCGTCGTGCCGGGGAAGTTGCCCGTCTTGTGACGAAGGCCGCACAGCCGGTTGAAAAGCGTCGTCTTGCCCGTGTTGGGATTGCCGATCAGCGCGAACCGCACAGGCGGGCGCACCGAAGATCCGGGCGGGACGCCCGTTTCCGAAGGGGCGGCCTGCGACGCGGCGGTGCTCATCCCTCGACCGAACCGACAAGAACTTTGTCGGCAAGCGGGCGGGCCAGCCCGATGCGGCACGCGCACCCGCCCTTGCGCCCGCACGACTCGCTCCCGCTCAGCACCTCCACGATGCACGGCTCACCCAGGCGGCACAGACGGATGCGCGCCAGCGAACGCAGGCCCATCGCCCGCAGCAGGTCCGCGTCACCCGCCTCAAGATTCGTGAAGCGCACCTGCGCCGTCTGACCCGGACGCAGAGACGTCAGCGACACCGCATCGGAAGTCTCGGGAACGGCAGGGGCTGGGGCCTGCGAAGGCAGAGCCCGGGCGTGCGTGGTGACGACGACGGGGGTCACCCCATCAGCCGCGGCGGAGCACTCATGACAGCGGTTGGTCATTCCCTTCAAGCCCCTGTTGGAGACGCACCCCGACAGTAGGACAGTTGAGATTGAATCGCAACTAGACCAGGGCCGGTACGGGTACCTTCAGTCCCCAGGTTCCCTGCCTTCCCATCCAACCCTTATTGATCGCCCCACCCACCCCCCTCGCCCTCCTGCCCCCTCACCCCCCTCAGGGCCTTCCCTCAGCCCAGGGCCCATCTGTAAGCCCTGTATCAACCAAGACTTATAACCATTCCGCAAATAGGGTGGCCGCCGGGTCATTCCCGGTGCATGTTCCCATTGGCGTATTCTGCGCGCCAGGGGATTGAGAGAGATGATCGCCACCGCCCAGAGCGTGCTCGAGGGAACCCACCGTGCCACGGTGGCCCTGGTGTGCAACGTCCTGACTCCCTACCGCCTCCACCTGACCCGTCGCCTCGTGGCGGAGGTGCCGGAGGTCCACTTCGCCACCCTCTTCACCCACGACCAGCCCGACCAGGCCTGGGAGCGGCGGCACCATCCCGAGATCAACCCCGTCTACTTCGGCCTGGGCCACCCCGTCACCGAGCAGGGCTCCCGCCGCTGGTTCAAGCGCGACTGGAAGAAGGCGGACGAGATCATCGCCTGGCTCAAGGCCAACAACGTCCGCGCGGTCTTCATCGCCGGGTACAACGACATCACCCGCGTACGCATCATCGCCTGGTGCCGCCGGCACGCCGTCCCCTGCTTCCTCGTCGCCGACAGCAACAGCCGCTGCGACACCACCCGCGGCGTCAGGCGCCTCATCAAGAAGCTCGTGGTGGGCGGCATCGTGCGCTCTCTCTCCGGCGTGATGGTCTGCGGCCGGCTCGGCGCGGAGTACTTCGCCCGCTACGGCGCGACCCGCGAGCAGACCTTCATCAGCCCTTACGAGCCCGATTACGACCTCATCAGCCGCGTGACCGAGGCCGACGCCCGCGCCGCCTGCCGCCGTCACGGCCTGCGTCCGCACCTCAAGCGCATCGTCACCTGCTGCCGCCTCGTCGGCGTGAAGCGCGTGGACATGGTGATCGACGCCTTCCAGCGCATCGCCGCGCAGCGCCCCGACTTCGAGCTGGTCATCGTCGGCTCCGGGCCGCTGAAGGCCGAGCTTGAGGCGCGCGTGCGGCCCGAGCTGCGCGGCCGCGTCATCTTCACCGGCTTCATCGGCGACCAGGCCGAGATCAGCGCCATTTACCGCGCTTCGCACGTCTTCGCCCTCGCCTCGGACTATGAGCCCTGGGGCGTCGTCATCAACGAAGCCGTCGGCGCGGGTATGGCGATCGTGAGCAGCGACGTGGTCGGCGCCGCGGCGGAGCTCGTCCGCGACGGCGTCAACGGCCGCGTCTTCTCCCGCGGCGACCTCGACGGCCTCACCGCCTCGCTGCTCGAAGCCACCGCCCCCGAGAACCTGGATCGCTACCGCGCCGGCTCCGCAACCGTGCTGGCCGAGTGGCGCGAACGCGGCGACCCGGTCCAGGGCATGCGCCTCGCCCTCAACGCCGCGGGCGTCCCCTGCAACCTGCCCGCCGAGCCTGTGGTTCGCGAGTCCGCGGCGCACGCGAGCGTGTGAGCCCCAGGCATCCACGCTGATGTCGAACGCCGTGTTCCATCACCGGCGACGTTTTCGCCGCGCATGACGGAAAGCTCGGATAGAACCGGCAATCGACAGCACTCAGCGCTCAAGCCATCTCCTGTCCCGACTTGAGCTTTAGTACTTCCCCACCGCCGTCTTCGACGGCATGTCCAGCGCCTGGACGAGGTATCGCAGCGCGTCCACGGCGTGGTCAAACTCCCCCTTGACGGGCGTGGCGCTCTCGGGCCTGCGCGGGTCGTAGTGGTATCGCTCCAGGCTCTCGATCAGCACCTTGCATCGCTGATGCACGAACAGCCGCGGCGGTTCGCCGCTGCCCGGCGCTAGACGCGCCCGCAGCAGCGTCAGCCCCTGCGTGATCGTCGCGCGGCTGATGCGCACGCCGAAGCCCGCCGCGCGAATCAGGTCCGTGCATGACCGCCCCGTCTGCTCATTCGCCGCCTGCCCCGCGGGGTCCGGCGCGACGAACGCCGGGCGCGGCCACGCGGGCACGCCCTCCCGCGCCAGACCTTCGCTCAGCCGCTCCACGTGCTTCGACACAACCTCGCCCGCCGCGACGTGCTCGTCCATCACCCACAGCACGCCGTCCCGCGCCAACGCGGCAAGCACGATCACCGTCGGCGCGCGAAAGCCGAAGTCCATCCCCGCGCACCACAAAGCAGCGTCCTTCGGCCCGTCGTGCGCAAAGGTGTGAACGGCCGGATCGAACTCAGGAAGCACGGCGTCGGTCCGCCGCGCTCGCAGGCACAGCATTTCAGATTCCCACACCGTCAGCGGCACGCGCCGCTTCTGCTGCACGGCGTCGTCAATCGAGATGTGGCCGCGGGCAGCACGCTTCGCCGCGCCGCCGCACTCGGGCAGCAGGACGCAGGGCTTGCAGGGCCGCTCCTCCTCGCACGGCGCCAGCACGTCCACGACGCCCCACTTGAAGAGCGCCCGCTTGCCCTCGCGGCATTGTGCGACAAGGCGATGCATCAGCCCATAAGGCACGTGCATCGTGCTGAGGCACTCGATGCTCGCTCGCACCAGCGTGCCGCCGCACACCTTGGAGCGCGTCGTGAGCTGCGCCGCTTCCCAGATGTCCGGGTTGAACAGGTCCGCCTCGTCGCAGCGGAGCTTCTGCACGCGCGTGCCGCGGACGGACGTCTGCGACTGCGCCAGCAGCTCGACGGACGAGCCATTCTTCAACGTGAGCCGTCGATCGGTGATCTTGCCGTCCACAAGCTCGGCAAGCTCCGGATGCTCGCGCGGATCAAAGAGCCTTCGCAGGTGCGCGTGCATGCGCCGCGCCTGCTCGAGCGAGCCAGCGAGGATGCGCACCTCGATCGTGGGCCGAAAGACCAGGTCCAGCAGTGTGGCGACCGCGCCGAGAAACGTCTTTCCCCCGCCGCGGTTCGCCCACACGACGCAATCCGTGGGCGCTCCGGGATCGGCGGGCTTCGCGCCGCCGAGCCCGAAGGCAAAGCACAGGTAATCAAACGGCGCGGCATGACCGGGAATGATGGGCGTGCGCGGAATGTGAACGCCGAGGTTCTCCGTAATCCACGCGTGCAGTTCGTCGGGGGTCGTGGGTGCGGGGCTCATAAGCGGGGCTCGCTGACGTACACGAGGGGACGGGCGGTGAGCGACGACGCGGCAAGCGCACAGAGCTGCGCGAGCGTGTCCGGGTCCGATGGGTCGTGCCGGCGCGTTGCGCGGCTGTCCGCCGCCCACGAAGCCACCGCCGCGCACAACGCGGGCGACGCCGCCAGGCACGACCTCGCGCGGCTCAGCTCCACAAGCTCCCACGCCTCCAGCGAAAGCCCGGCAAGCACACGCGCCAGGGCGCGATCCCGCCGAGAGATCGGGCACTCCACCTCGCGCATCCCCGCGCGGACGAAAAAGGGACAGCAGCGGCCCATCGCGGCGATGGCCTCCGTGCAGGGCGTCAGCGGATCGTCGAGATACCGGCGCACAAGCGTGCGCGCCAGCCCAAGGGCGCGATAGCGCGGATCAATCACCACGCGCGAAATGGTGCGCACCAGCGCATTGATCCGCTTCGCGCAGGCACGCTTGCGGGATGTATCAGGAAACAGCTCCGGCCAGGCGATGCTCCGCCACGGGCCGTTCAGTGTGGGCATCGAGACGACCAGCACCCCCACCACTTCGCCGGTGAGGTTGTCCGTCGCCGCGAGCGTGCGCGCCACCGGGCCGGGCGCGCCGGCGCGATAGTGAAACCGCGCCAGCGGCTCATAACGGGAAACGTCGGCGGGTTGAATGGTGAACGAGAGCATGGGTCAGGACATGCGGATGTGAACGTCGGGGGAAAGCCACGCGATCACGTCGTCGTGCGCGGTCGCGGCAACTACCCGCGCACTCATGCGGCGCATCCGTCGGCGGAGCGAGTGGCACAGACACCGCGCCGTGGTGCGGTCCAGCACGCTGGCGAACTCGTCGATGAGAATGAGGCTGTCCTCGCGGCGCGAAACGTCGCACAGCGCGCGGGCGATCCGCATTCTCGCACGCTCACCTTCCGAAAGCTCCGCGGGCGTGCGCGCAAAGAGCGTGGCGTCGGCCAGGCCCGCGTGCGCCAGCAGCCGCAGAGCCTCCGGTAGCGGACGATCGATGGCGTCGATGAGCGGCGCCTCCGGCCCCTCCGCCCCGGCACGCACGACACGCACGCCCATCGCCCTCGCGCACTCCTCCACTTCATTCAAAAGCGAGGACTTGCCCGAGCCGCTGCGCCCGGTGATGAGCGCCATTCCTCCGGGAGAGAGTCGGCGGAGCAGATCCACCGCCATGACGCGATGAGTCGGGCGCGGCGCGCCTGGGTTGTGCCGCACCGCGAGCCCGAATGCCGCGCACGCACGCAGCAGGCGCGGGCCGGGGTACGTCCGCACGTCGATGGTCCGAACAATGCTCACGACACGCCCTCCATCAGCGCGCGCAGCGCCTCGCAGTGACGCCGCACCGCGTGGAAGGAGATCCCCAGCTCCCTCGCGGCTTCGCGCATCGACCGACCCTGGATGAAGCACAGCGTCGCCACGCTCCGCCGATGCCCCACCAGCGAGGAGCGGTGACGCATCGCGAACTCAAACTCGCGGCTGAGCAGCAGGCGCGTCAGCGACGCCACCCGCCGCCCCGTCCTGCCCGGCCGCTCGTTGCGGATGCGGGCCAGCTCCGCGATCGACTGCCCGTGTCCGTACACCGCCCGCAGCAACGCCGCGTCCGACTCCGTGGGCAGAAGATCAACCCGGCTGAGGATCGCTTCCTGTTCCGTAAGGCTTCTCCGTGTGGGCACTTGAGAACTCCTTGCCTGGGCGGTGGCAACCCGCCGCCCTGTTCACTAGACTGTGAACAACGGCGAGAGTTTTACCGACCACAGAACTGTTTGCAAGGAGTTTGTAAGGTATCCCCGCGACTTTGCGCACAAACCCGGAAGGGCCGCGATGGAAGACCGAAGCCGCGAGGTGTGGATTGAAAACACGCAGAGCACGGAGGTTGGAGGAGTTGGGTTCAAACCGGGAAGGGCTGTTCCCCTCTCCCCTTCGCGTGACACGGAACTGAGACGTATGGGCGAGCAGGCGAGCGTGGGCATGTTGATCCGGCAGCGGCGGCAGGAGCTGGGCTATTCGCTTCAGCGCGTCGCCGACGCCGCGGGCTGCGCCAAGAGCCTGCTCTCCCTCGTCGAGAACGAGCGCCGCAACCCGCCGGACGACGCGATCCTCCGCCGCATCGAGGAAGTGCTCCGCATGCCCTCGGGCAAGCTGGTGCGAGCCGCGGCGTGGCAGCGCGGCCTGGAAGCCGGCGGCAGCGCCGTGCGCGCCGAAGTCGCCCGCTGGCAGGACCAGGAGCGTGCCGCGCGAAGGCTCGCGACGCTGCTCAAGGCCGGCTCGCTGGATGAGCTGTACCGCAGCGGCGAGCTGAAGAAGCTGGTGGAGCGCCTGGACGCTCCCAGCCATTCGCCCGTGCCCGTGCGCCTCGCGCGCGAAGTGCCGCTGATCAACCGCGTCGCGGCCGGCTATCCCAGGGAGTTCACGGACCTGGGCTACCCCGCGCGCGTCGCGGATGAATACGTGCGCTGCCCCGACCTCGACGACCCCGACGCCTTCGCCGCGCGCGTCGTGGGCGACTCGATGCAGCCGGTGTATCTGGAAGGCGACATCGTGGTGTTCAGCCCGGCGAAACCCGTGAAGAGCGGGATGGACTGCTTCGCGCGCCTGGAGCCCGACCACGAAACCACCTTCAAGCGCGTCTACCTGGAACAGGGCGCGGGCGGTGAGGAGTTGATTCGTTTGCAGCCGCTGAACAGCGCCTACCCGCCGAAGATCGTGCCGCGGGAACAGGTCGCGGGCCTCTACGCCGCGGTCAGCGTCATGCGCCGCATCGGGTAGCTCGGAACGCGAAGAGCGCGAAGGAAGACCGAAGAAAAAAGGATTGAAACACGGAAGGCACGAAGCTTGGAGGAGTCGGGTTGGACCAAGAACGGCCTGCTCCAACTCCCCTTCGCGTTCCTACTCCCTCGCCTCGTCAGCGAGGTGGCGCAGGATGGACCTCGCCACGTCGTTGAGCCTTCCTTCGTTCACGGTCTTCTCCTGATGGTTCCAGATGAGCGAGAAGACGAACTTCTTGCCGTCGTCGCGCTCCAGCAGCCACGTCAGGCAGAGCACGCCGGGCTCTGAGCCCCCCTTGAAGGCGACCTCGGGCCACAGATCGCGGTCGAGGCGCAGGCCGCGGTAGCGCCGCATCGCCGCCGAAAGCGGCTCCATGCCGGGCCGGCGCTCCAGCTTGTGCAGCTCCACCATCGCGCGGCTGCATTCCGACGCCGTGGCAAACCACCCCACGCGCGACACCTCCCGCGGCCGGTCCAGGTCCTCCTCATCCGGCAGCGAAAGCTCCGCCACCTGCGCAAGCAGCTCGCGCCGCACCGCCTCGCCCGCCGCCGCGTACCGCACCAGCAGCTCATCCGAACTCTTGAGCTTGAACAGCTCCGCGCTGGACAGAATGGGGTCGTTGCGCGCGGGGTCCAGATGAATCGTCGCCATCCACGACCGCACCGCGTCCCGCCCCACGAAGTCCATCAGCATGTCCATCGCGGTGTTGTCGTCCAGCGAGAACATCCGCTCGGAGAGCGTGGCGAGCGAGTAGGTCGTCCCCATCGGCTGGTCGTTCAGGTCGCTCTCCGGCAGGCTGAGGTGCTCGGCCTTGAGCGCCACCTGATCCGTCCACTTCGCCTGCTCCGCGCCGACGCGCTCCGCCACCGCCCCCAGCACGTACATGCCGAAAGCGGTGCCGATGTTCAGCCGCTCGTCGGCGTCCACTTCCGTGATGACGCGGAGCGTGAGGGGGCTCGCGCCGTCGCGCGGGTTCTGGCGCACGACCTCGTACACCCCCATGGCGACGTCGCCCCCCAGCCTCCCCGCGCTCTGGGCCAGGTCCGCCCACGTCGAGATGTTGCGCCCCAGCCCCCCCGCCGGCGCGAAGCGCAGCCCCGCGATCTTGCCCGTCTTGTCATCCAGAATCAGAAACACGTGGAGGTAGCGCCAGGTGTTCTTGGCGGTGATCTCCGCGGCGATATCCATCTCCCGCTCTGCGTCGAGGATCTTGTTGACAACGATCTTCTTTCCTTCAAAGACCTCCCCCCGCAGCCCGGTGAGCAGCTCCTTGATCTCCGCCTCCTTCAGCCGCAGATAGGTGTCGGAAAAGTGCTCGGACAGATCCCCCATCTCCTGTCCGTTCAAGACCTTGAGCACCCAGACGAGCTGGTTGCCCGCCCGCGTGGCGGGGATGACCGTCACCTCGGGGGCGGCCTCGTCAGGGCCCTGGGCGGGTGCGGGCGGGGCCAAAAAAGTCAGCACTCCCGCGACTAAGGCAAGGATCAGCCGGTACATCCGCGGCAGGCTCAGGCGGGGAATCATTTCAAAGACCTCCTGAACGGGCACTTGGGGATCTTCCGGGGTCGGGAAGCGGGAAGGCGGGTCGACCCGACGCGGGCGACCGTTAGACTTGGGGTTCATGCGGCGACGAATATTCATCACGGGTATCGGGACCATCACGGGCCTCGGCATCGGCGCAAACGCTTTGTGGGACGGACTTTGTGCCGGAACCTCGGCGATCGGGCCCATGACGCGCCTGGACCCCTCGGGCCTGCCCTGCAGGGTCGCCAGCGAGGTCAAGAACTTTTCCGCCAGGGACTTCGTCCCGAAAAGCTACCGCAAGGCTGTGAAAGTGATGGTGCGGGACACGGAGCTGGCCGTGGGAGCCGCGAAGTGTGCCGTGGAGGACGCCGGGCTCGTCACCCGCGCCTCGCTGGAGACAGACGCGGGCCAAACCCTCTCCTATCCCCCCGAGCGGATCGGGTGCCAGATCGGGGCGGGGCTGATCTGCTCCGACACGGCGGAGATTTCCGCCGCGATGGTGACGGCCCGCGAGCCCAACCCTTCGCCTGAGCTGCTCCAGGCGACCAACGGGCTGACGCTGAAGCGCTGGGGCTCGGTGCCGCCCGACGGCGGCGGGGGCATGGACAACCTCCAGCCGCTGTGGATGCTCAAGTACCTGCCCAACATGCTCGCGTGCCATGTGACCATCATCCACGGGGCGGAAGGGCCGAGCAACACGATTACCTGCGCCGAGGCCAGCGGGTTGCTGTCGATCGGCGAATCCAGCCGCGTGATCGAGCGCGGCGCGGCGGACGTCTGTTTCTCCGGCGGCGCGGAGTCGAAGCTGAACCTCATGGGCCTGGCGCGGATGACCCTGTGGGAGCGCCTGGCGACCGACGAAAAGGTGCGCCCCTACCACCCGGAGGCGACCGGCACGGTGCCGGGCGAGGGCGCGGGCCTGCTCATCCTCGAGGAGGCGACCACCGCGGCCAGACGCGGCGCGAAGGTGTACGCCGAGGTCGCAGGCTTCGGCGCGGCAAGCTCTGCATCCGAAGACGGCCGCGGGCTCGAGCTGGCAATTCGCGCGGCGCTGCGCGACGCAAGCATGAGCATCGACGAAGTTGATGCGATTGTTCCGCAGGGTTGTGGAATTCGTTGCGTAGATGAGCCCGAAGCCGCGGCATTACGTCAAGTTTTTGGTGATCGGCTGGGTACGCTGCCGATCGTCACGCTCGCGCCGTTCATCGGCGACTGCGCGGCGGGCAACGGCTCTTTGCTCGCCGCGGCGGGCGCATTGTGTCTGCGGGCACAGCGTCTGCCCGCAACAGCGGAACTTGGGCCCGGACTAACTGGAAAAGTGCGTCCGGCGGAGGGATCGCGGGAAGTGAAGTTGCGTGCTATCGTGGTTTGCTCGAGTGCACAGGGGGGCCAGAGCGCGGCAGTGGTTCTTCGGGTGGTTGCCTGACACACGCGCTGACGCACGTATGGGCATAGCAAGCGGGGTGGGGGCCCTAGCCTCTACGGAGATTCAGCGTGAATAACGACTACAGAGACGATTCCAGGGTCAAGGGTGGACGGCGCGCACAGCGCAACGACAACAGCCGCTCAAGCGAGCGTCGCGGCATTCCGCTCTCGGAGCTTGACCCTCGCATCACCGAAGCATCGCGCCGCGTCATCGGCTGCGCCATCGAAGTCCACAAGACGCTCGGCCCCGGCTACGACGCGGGCATCTATCTCGCCGCGCTCAAGCGCGAGATGGAGGCCCAGGGCGTGCACTACCAGGCCGACCACCGCTTCCCGGTCATGTACAAGGACCAGAAGGTGGGCGAGGTCACGGCGTGCCTGTTCGTGGACGGCCTGTTCCTGGTCGAGCTGATGGCCCGCTCGGGCCCGGTCACGACGCCGGAGCGCATCGCCCTGCGGGCGCAGCTCAAGGCGGCGGGGCTGGACCTGGGCCTCATCATCAACTTCGCCGAGCGACGTCTGAAGGACGGCCTCGTCCGGGTGCTCAACGTCGAGAAGATCAACCTGGAGCGGGGCCTGGCCGTCGGCGCGGACGACGACCTGGACCACCCCGCGGACGGGGAGCGCCTGGCCGACTTTGATCAGGCCTGAGAATGCGCTGAAGCCCTTCCCCGCCCTACCCTTGCCAACACATGAGCCGACGCGTCGTGATCACCGGGATGGGCTGGGTGACCCCTTTGGGCACGGGCCTGGACGAAGTCTGGGGCCGCCTGCTCGCGGGTGAGTGCGCCGTCGGGCCGGTCACACGCTTCGACGCCTCCACCTTCGCCACCAACTTCGCCGCGGAGGTCAAGGACTTCTCCCTTGAGCGCTTCCTGCCCGACCCCGAGCGCCACGCGGGGGCGGGGCTGAACTCGCAGTTTGCGCTGGCCGCGGCGGCGATGGCCTGGAAGCAGGCCGGCCTGGACCGCGCCCCTGTGGACCCCGCGCGCATCGGCATCTACATGGGCGCGGGCGAAGGGCCGATGGACTTCGACAGCTTCGCCTACACCAACATCGCCGGGTGGGACGCCGCGACGCGCACCGTCAACGACCGCGCCTGGTCCGAAACGGCCCTGAAGCGCCTCAACCCGATGCTGGAGCTGGAGCAGGAGCCCAACCAGGTGCTCACCCACCTGGCCCGCGAGTTCGGCTGCGAGGGGCCCGCGTTCAACTGCATGACCGCCTGCGCCGCCAGCACCCAGGCCATCGGCGAGGCCTTCGAGATCATCCGCCGCGGCGACGCCGACGCGATGCTCGCCGGCGGCGCGCACTCCATGATCCACCCGCTGGGCATGACCGGCTTCGTGCGCCTCACGGCGATGTCCACGCGGCGCGACGATCCCGCGCACGCCTCACGCCCCTTCGACGCCTCGCGCGACGGCTTCGTCATGGGCGAGGGCGCGGGCGTGCTGGTGCTCGAGTCGCTCGAGTCGGCCCTCGCGCGCGGCGCCACCCCGCTCGCCGAGGTCGCCGGCTTCGGCTCCTCCGCCGACGCCTTCCGCATCACCGACATCCAGCCCGAGGGCAAGGGCGCCATCAGCGCCATGAGCCAGGCATGCCGGCAGGCGGGCTTCGATCCGCGCGAGCCCGGAGAGGACGGCCGCCCGCGCGTCCACTACATCTCCGCCCACGGCACGGGCACGCAGGAAAACGACAAGATCGAATCCCTCGCCGTGAAGGGCGTCTTCGGACCGCTCGCCCACCAGGTCCCCTTCAGCAGCGTGAAGAGCATGCTGGGGCACCTCATCCAGGCCGCGGGCGCGGTGGAGGCGATGACCTGCGTCATGGCGATCCAGAGCGGCTGGGTGCCCCCGACGCTGAACCTGCACAACCCCGACCCCGAGTGCGACCTGGACTATGTGCCGAACAGAGCGCGCGACCTGCGCCCGGCGGGCGGGGTGGAGGTGTGCCTCTCCAACAGCTTCGGCTTCGGCGGGCAGAACAACACCCTCTGCCTGCGGCGCTACCGCTGACTATCGGACATCCGCCGAGCGCTGCTCCGCCCCCGGTCAAGCGGGTCGCCCATTTAGACGAATCAAGGCTTGATGTCCGCCCGTCGAGACGAGCACGCGCTGCGCGAGCAGGAGCACGAGCAGACGGGCACCGCCTCGCGCATCAACTCCGCTCGCGCTGGGTACCTGCCCATCTCGCTTGAGCACACGCCCCTGACCGCCCTCGAGGGGATCGGCGTCTACATCCGCGTGCGTCCGGAAACGCAGTCGTTGGGCACCGGCCCCTCCCAGGACGGCTTCCGCCTCTACTGCGCCGAGACGCTGCGCTTCACCGACGAGCACCGCCACCGCCTGCTGGAGCACGGCGTGAAGTTCGCGTACATCCGCATGGTGGACCAGTCGCGCTTCCGCCGGCAGATCGCCGCGAACCTGGAGGACGTGGTCCGCACCGCGCCGGTCGCCGAAGCCTCTTCCGTTATCTACGAGACCAGCGTCGAGCTGGTCAACGAGCTTCTGGAAGACCCCGACACCCTCGCCAACAACCCCAAGCTCGGGCAACTCTCCAAGGGCATCACGACGCTGGTATTGAACAACCCCTCGGCCTTCAGCCATCTCTTCGCCGCGAGCCACCACGACTTCTACACCGCCACGCACATGGTGAACGTGGGAACGTGGATGGTGCCGCTGGCGTTGGCGCTGGGCATCGAGGACGAGAAAGAGCTGAACCTGATCTGCCAGGCCGGGCTGATGCACGACATGGGCAAGATCGGCATCCCCGAATCCATCCTCAACAAGTCCGGCAAGCTGTCGGACGAGGAATGGCAGACGATCCGCGCCCACCCGCAGCACGGCTACGACTATCTCAAGAAGTTCGGCGACATCGACGAACGCCTCATGCGCGTCGCCCTGGAGCACCACGAGCGCCTGGACGGCACCGGCTATCCCAGGGGCCTCAAGGGCGATGAGATCCACCCGTGGAGCCTGATCTGCGGCGTGGTGGACTCCTTCGACGCCATGACGGCCTTCCGCCCCTTCAAGAGCAAGACGATGAGCGTCGCCGAGGCAATGGGCATCATCGTGAAGGAGTCCGGGTCCAAGTACGACCCCAAGGTGATCGAGGCCTGGACGCGCCTCGTCGCGCCGCAGGGCGGGCTTGAAACCATCGACACGCTCCCCGCCGCCCAGCCGTCGCGCGACGACACCCGCACCAGCGCCCGCACGACCTTCAACTGCCCCGCGCGCACGCATCTGCTGCGCTACGAGGGCGGGCGCGCCACCGAGATGCCCGGCGTCTTCGTCACAGCTCACAACATCTCGCGCTCCGGCATGGGCCTGCTCTCCCAGCAGCCCTTCGAGCCCGGCCAGACCGTCCGCGTCTACGTCCAGGCCCGCGGCTGGCACAACCGCGGCCTGGAGGGCGAGGTCGTCCGCTGCCGCACCTACAACGACACCTGGCACGAGATCGGCATCCGCTTCACCGTCATCTCCACCAGCGCCGCCGCGTGACGCGGGCCTTTCGCCCCCTGTACACTCGGCCCATGAAGCCGTATCTCCTGGCGCCGGCGCTCCTGCTGGCCGCCTGCTCCAGCCAGCCCGCCCCCAAGCTCGCCGTCACCGACGCCGCCGTCACCGAGCGCACCGACGCCGGCACGGTCATCACCTTCACCGTCCACGCCGACAACGCCACCGGCGAGCCCCTGCCCCTGCGCGAGGTCGAATACGAGGTGTGGCTCCACGGCAAGCCCGTCTTCAAGGGCACACGCTCCGCCATGGCCACCGTCCGCGCCTACGGCACGCAGGACTTCACCCTTCCCGCGGCGATCCCGGCGCAGCTCGAAACCCCAGCCGCGTACTCCATCCAGGGCACCATCACCTACCTCGTCCCCGGCGCGCTCGCCGAGGCCCTCTTCGACCTCAACGTGCTCAAGCCCAAGACCTCGTTCCGCGGGCGCGGCGTCGTCGAAGCCGCGCCGTAATCCGCGCCTTCCACCTCTTTCGGCTCTCGGTTTTCAGCTTTAGACCGTGATCAGCGGGTCCTGATCCACCTGACTCACGAGCACTTCGAGCCCGGGCGAGAGCTCCCTCATGCGCTCCGCCAAGCGCGGCAGGTAGCCCCGCTCCGTGCTGGTGTGGTTGCCGAGGATCACCGCCATCCCCGCGTTGAGCGCGCCGAGCACCTCGTGGTGCTTCATCTCGCCGGTGACGAAGACCTCGCACCCTTCATCCCGCGCCAGGCGCGAGAGCGAAGCCCCGCTCCCCGGCACAACGCCGATCCGCGTCACGGGCCGGTCCTCGCCCGGCAGGGCGTAGCGCATCCGCTCGCGCTTCAGGAAGGTCTTGAGCCGCTGCGTCAGCTCCGCGACGGTCGCGGGCCGGTCCAGCACGAGCCTGCGGCCCGCGCCGGCGCTCCGCCGCGGCTGTGGCTTCAGCTCATACACATCAATCGCGGGCTCTTCATAAGGATGGAACCGCCGCAGAAGCTCGATCGCCAGCGACAGCGCGCTCTTGCTGCACACCATCTCCAGCCGCACCTCGTCCACGCGCTCCAGCATGCCCCGCTGTCCCACGGCGGGGTTGGTCCCCTCTCCGGCGAGGAATGTCCCCGTGCCGCGGGTCTCGAAGGAGCAGAGCTGGTAGCCGCCGATGAGCCCCGCCCCACCGCTGGCCATGGCGTTGCGGATGTTCTCCACGTCGGAGGGACGGACGAAGGTCACGATCTTCACCTGCTGCGAGGCGGGCTGGTAGGCGTGGGGCGTGAGCGCCCGCACGTCTCCCTTGGGCCTGCCGTGCTCACCCCCCGAAAGCCCTTCGCAGAGCCAGTCGGTGATGCCCCCCGCGACGCTGTCGAGGGCGGTGTGCGGCGAGTAGATCGCGATGCCCGCCTCGATCGCCCGCAGGATCACCCGCTGACGCGGGGTCGCGTCCGTCACGCGGTTCAGCGGCTCGAAGATCGGCGGGTGATAGGCGATGATGGCGCGGCTGCCCGCCCCCACCGCCTCCGCCAGCACGCGCTCCGTCAGGTCGATGGTCAGCAGCACCGGCCCGGTGAGCTGCCGCTCGCTGTCCCCCACCAGCAGACCCACCTTGTCCCACTCCTCCGCGTATTCGAGGGGGGCGATCTGCTCCATCAGCCGCACAAGGTCTTTCACCAGCATGACCACAGGGTAGCTGTTCAACCCCCGAAGCCCCATCGCCCGATAGACGAACTGGGGCCGGAGGCCCCCCGATCCCAAGGCCAGGAGGGCCAGTGCACGCCGCGACTCGCGCCATCCTCTGCTCTCTGCTCCTTGTCGGCTGTGCCGCGCCGCAACAGCCCCCGGAGCCTTCCCTTATCCCCAACTCCGACCTGCTCGCCCTGGACACCGCCAAGGAGCCGGTCTTCCTCCCCCCGCCCGACCTCTCCACGCCCGAGAGCGACCTTGAGCGCAAAGCCGCGGAAGCCGCGGCGAATCTCGAACGCCTGCTCGCCTCCGGCGCGCTGAACCGCTACGCCAGCGACCAGCAGCGGACACCCGAACCCACTTCCAATACCCCCGCCGAGCTGCCCGCTCCCGAAGAGCTGGTCGGCCCCGAGCCCATCGCCGCGACGCCCGAGCCGGAGCCCGAGCCCGAAGAGCCTTTCGACCCCCTGCTGGACCTGGCCCAGCGGATGGCGAAGCTGCTGCGCGAGTCGGGGCAGGACGGCAAGCCACGGATTCCCGACGCCGTTGCCCTGGGGCCGATCGAAGCCCTGGAGCCGGGGGTGCTCTACGACCTGGAATCTCCGGACAACCCCCTGGGCGCGCGTCTCAGCCCCGAGGACCGCGAGACGCTCATCAAGGCGCGGAACAACATCCTCGACAACCCCGGCACGGCGAGCACCGCGCTGGTGCAGGCGCTCTCACGTCTGGCCCCGCCCTCTCCCTTCAAGATCTCACGGGCGGTCCTCTGCTCGAGGGTGATGGGCTTCGGCAGCTTTGACGCCTTCCCCACCACCACCTTCATCGCCGGGCGGCCCATCCGCGCGATCGTTTATGTAGAAGTAGACGGCTTCGCGGCACGCCCCGCCCGCGAAGGCGACCCCGTGCAGCAGAACGTCCCCCTTGAGGAGCAGGTCTCCGTAGACCTTGCACAGTCGCTCACGCTCTACCAGGACCCCAGCGGGCTGCTCTCGTGGCACCGCCCAGCGAGGCCCGTGATCGAGACCAGCCGCAACAAACGCCGCGACTTCTACATCATCCAGCAGATCGAGCTGCCCCCGACGCTCAGCATCGGACGGTACAACCTCAAGGTGCTGGTCAAGGACCGCACCACCGGCGCCGAGTCCGAGGCCATCATCCCCATCCGCGTCGTCGCGGATACCAGCGCGGTGCGATAGCCTCGACGGCCGATGCGCTGCGTCATCCTCTACAACCCAAGCTCCGGACGCGGGCGGGGAGAGCGCGTCGCGCAGAGCGTGCGGGCCATGCTCGTCTCCCGCGGCGTGCACGCCGACCTCTTTCCCACCGCCAAAGAGCCGCCCGAGCAGTTCCACGCTCGCCTGCGCGAAGCTCTGGGCGGGGCCGACCTGCTCGTCGTGGCGGGCGGCGACGGGACGCTGCACTCCACCCTGCCCGCCCTGATCGGATCGGGCATCCCCGTCTATCACCTCGCGATGGGCACGGAAAACCTCTTCGCGCGCGAGTTCCGCATGGACCGCACGCCCGAGACCCTCGACCGAGCCATCCGCGCGTGGAAGACGGTGGACGTGGACGCCGCGGCTCTCTCCTTCGCGGACGGCGGCGTAAACCCCTTCGTGCTCATGGCGAGCATCGGGCCCGACGCGGAGGTGATCCGGCGGCTGGACGCCGCGAGGCGCGGGCCGATTTCTCACCTTTCCTATGTCCGCCCCATCCTCGCGGAGGTGATCTCCCCCACCATTCCGCGCCTCACCATCGAGGTGGACGGCGAAGCGCTGGTGCAGGACAAGCCTGGGATCGTCGTCGTCGCGAACAGCCGTCAGTACGCCATGCGGATCGACCCGGCGTTCGAAGCCTCGATGACCGATGGCCGGCTGGATGTCGTCTTCTTCCCCGCGGGCACGCGCCTGCACCTGCCCGTGTGGGGCGTGCTGACCCGCATGCGCCTCCACCGCCGCGCCGGAGCCCCGTACCACCGGGGCAAGAACGTCCGTGTGACGTGCACGGACCAAGAGCCCGCCTACCAGCTCGACGGCGAGTGCGGCCGGCGTGCCATCACGCCCGGAACAACCCTGGACTTTTCCGTGCGGGAGCGGGCCCTGCGGGTTCTGACCCCGTAGCCCCGTACACTCAGGAATGGCGATTTCGGTGGAGCTGCTCGACGCGACGCGCCGCCTGCCGCGGACCTCGATCGCATGGATCGTCCAGCACGTCGAACGGGCGATGCGACATCTGGGCTGCGAGGGGGATGTCCGCATCAAGGTGGTGGACGACGCGGAAATGGCCGCGGCTCATGAAGAGTTCGCGGGCGTGCCCGGCACGACCGACGTCCTCACTTTCGACATGACCGACCCCGACCTGGGGAAACCACCAGAAATGGACTTGGAGCGGTTCCGGCTGGTTCCCACCCCCATTCCGTTCGGTATTGATACGGATATTCTGGTGTGTCTGGACGAAGCAAACCGCCAATCCGAAGGCCGCAGCGGGCCGATGGAGGGTGGAGGGGGGGGTCTGGCGGTTGAACGGGAACTACTCTTGTACGTGATACACGGCATCCTCCACTGCCTCGGGATGGACGATCACGAGGAACAGGCCTTTGAGGCCATGCACAAGGTGGAGGACGGTGTGCTCAAGGCCATCGGTGTCGGGCCCGTCTTCAGGGCGCCCGGCCACGGGGCCGGTCCGGGAGCCTGACGGGTGAACGCAAGTGCATGGATGGGGATCGCAACGGTGGCCCTTGTGGCCGGCGCGGTGCTCTCGACCCTCGTCCAATCCCTCCGCGACCTTTCCCGCACCGCGCTGGAGGAAATAGCCACCATCCGCAACAAGCCCGCCGCTTCCAGCCGGGTTGCCGCGATCGTGGCCGACGTGGACGGGCACGCCGCGGCGGTCGCCCTCCCGCGCATCGTCTTCAACCTCATCCTCGTCCTCGCCCTGGTGATGTACGTCTCCAAGCTCCGCGGCATGTCCTCGGTCACCGGGGTGGACGCGGTCATCGGCATCGGCATCGCCTCGCTCTTGCTCTGGCTCTTCGGCGTGGCGATTCCCACGAGCATCGCCAACCACGCCGCGGAGGGCACCGTCTACACCTGGTCGGCGGTGCTGCGGGCGACGTACATCCTCTGCAAGCCGATCACGGCCATCGCCCGCGCGGTGGACGAGATCGTGCGCCGGCTCGCCGGCGTCGCGGGCAAGGACCAGGCGGAAGTGCTGGAGCAGGAGCTGCTCTCGGTGGTGGAGGAAGCCTCCGGCGAAGGGGGCATCGACGAGGCCGAGAAGCAGATGATCGAGGGCGTGGTGCAGTTCCGCAACCGCACCGTGGGCCAGGTGATGACCCCGCGCACCGAGATCGAGGCGATGGAGCTGACCAACGACCTCGGGCACGTGACGGAGACGGTGCGCAAGGTGGGGCACAGCCGCATCCCGGTCTACGAGGAAAGCCTCGACCGGATCGTGGGCGTCTTCTACGTGAAGGACCTGATGAAGTGGCTCGCCGGGGACGGCCGCACGGGCGGCAAGACCTTCGAGCTGAAGCGGCTGCTGCGCCCGGCCTTCTTCGTGCCCGAGACCAAGACCATCCGCGAGCTGCTGCCCGAGCTGCTCAAGAAGCGCGTCCACATCGCGATCGTGGCGGACGAGTACGGCGGCACCGCCGGGCTCGTCACGATCGAGGACATCATCGAGGAAGTCTTCGGCGACATCCAGGACGAGTACGAGCAGCCCGAGGAGGAGACGCCGGAGGTCACGGTGGACCCCGAAGCGAAGGCCGTGGAGATCGACGCCCGCGCGTACATCCACGACGTGAACGACAAGATCGAGCCGCTGGGGATCGAGCTCCCCGAGAGCGACGAATACGACACGGTGGGCGGGTTCGTGACGGTGACGCTGGGCCGCATCCCCAGCGCGGGCGAGAGCTTCACGCACGAGCGCCTGCAGATCACCGTGCTCGCGGCCGAGCCCACGCGCGTCGTCCGCATCCGCGTCCAGCAGACCGACGCCGAGCAGCCCGACCAGCCGCGCGAGCACGAAGCCGCACGGGCTGAGGGCTGATCCGAGGCCAACGACGCCTCAACCTTCGATCTATATACGGCGGATGGTGCTTACACAGCAGCGGGCGCAAGCACGAACCGAGCACGCTCATTCCGCAGCATTTCAAAGGGCGTGACGCAGCGAATCCTCAGGCCGATGCAGACATCGGGAATCTTGATTCGTCGCTTGGAGTTCGCCGGCACTTCTTCCGTTACGACCGTGTGACCGCCGGCGTGCGCCTGCGACACAAGGTAATAGTCCGCCGCCTGCAGAAACGTGTTGATCGCCGCCGGTTCGTAGCTCTGTCCCATAACCCAGTTGGTGACCGCCTCGAAGGAAGGCAGCACCTCCTGGCCGGGTCGTAGAAAGAACGACTCGCCGCGGGCCGACGCCCACACAGAGAGCTCATCTTCAACAGCCCGCACCTCATCCCCGACTTTTTCGATGCTGAACACGACCCCCACGCGGTTCTTTTCAACAAGCCAATCCCAGAACGCAGGGCAGAAGTCCAGCCCGTAGTGACGGTTCTTCGCGCTGATAAACACGTTGGCGTCGATCAGGTACGCCATCACACCCCCACGCCTAGGTTCTGGCCGAGCTTCCTGAACGTCTCCATCTTCTTGAACCCGAGCAGGTGAAAGGCCTCGGTGAAGGACGCCCGCCCCTCCCAGGTCGCCGTCACCACGGCGCGGGCGAATCGCTTCCCGACTCGAGCTGTCGTAGACAAGTAGAAATCGCCGCCTTCGGTGCGCTGAATGCTCCGCAGGCGGTCCAACTCCGCTTCGTACTCGGCTCGGAACCGGCTCTGGTTCAGCCCCCCGGCATCGTGCATCCGGCGCAGAATGACCAGCGTGCTGACCTTGAACCACCTCGCGAGCCGCTGAAGCTCGCTCGCAAGCGGACGCTTCGGGTCATACTCGTTGCGGAACACCGTCATTGGAACAAGCAGCTCCGCCGCGACCTTGTTACACCAGACCTCAACATCATGCGAGGGCGACAGGGGCACGTCCGACAGGGCCGTTTCACCCAGCCAGAGGTGAGCCAGCTCGTGGGCGAGCGTGAACATCTGCGCCGCTTTGGTATCCGCGCCGTTGATGAACACCAGCGGCGCGAGCGGGTCCGCGAGCGCAAAGCCTCTGAACTCCGCCGGGTCCAGCTTCCGCCGGTTGTTGCTCCCGACGACCCCGTTCACCATCACGAGGATCCCGGCCTTGTCCACGACTTCGATGAACCGCCGCAGCGCGGCCTCCCATGTCGGCAATATCCGCCGTTCCTCGATGCTGAACCCGAGCTCTTTGCGGATTCGGTTCGCCACCTCCACCGCATCGTCCGACCGCCTGGCCGATCCCACAAACTCCAGCGGAGGCTCCCCGGTCATCCGCGCATCGTCGCGGAACCACTCCTGCCGCTGCTGGCAGAGATAGATCGTGTCGAGCAGGTCGGGGGAAGGATGCTCGATCAGCGCGTTGCCCACCGTCCTGAAGTCCGGAATGGGAACGCGCTCCACCGGCGGCTGCGCCAGAAAGAAGTAGCCGAACGGCGTGCGCGTCGCTTTCGCAAAGTCTTCGAGCTGCTTCAGCGTTGGAAACGACTCTCCTCGCTCCCACTCTTCGAGCTTGGCGAAGCGCTCGCTCAGACCGGCAATGTCGTACCCCGCACGCTCGCGCGCCCACCGGATGAGCTGGGATCTGACGGGGACTCGGATCACGGCGTGTTGATCTTATGAAGAGGCGTCTGACGCCACCAGAACGGCACTGCTCGCGAGAAAACGCCGGTCCTCGCACGCAGCCAGCCTTGCCGCGGCTCAGCCGGTCAACCGGCACCGGCTTGGAGCAACCCGGAATCTAGGGAGTAATGCTGATAAACCGCGGGTCGTCCGCCGCGGCCATGGCGGCGTATTCTGATTCCGGGGAGGCCATCACCCCCGTGTACGTGAACCAGTGGATGCTCAGGGCCGCCATGACCGCGAAGCAGACCCAGCTCCCCACTTCAGCCCACTTGTTCCGGCGGATCCAGTAAAGGATGCCCAGCCCGAGCACCATCGTGGCCAGCTTCCACACCACCACCAGGCCGGGAGAGTTGTGCTCCATGACCGACCGGGCCAGCGGGTTCGCCTCCAGCATGCCGGTCGTCGTCACGAACGTGAGCGTGAGGGCCAGGTCCGCCAGGCACATGAGGCACGTCGCCAGCAGGAGAATCGTCACGCGCAGGCTTCTCAGTTCCGGCCTGGATGCCTCGCGAAGCGGAACCAGTCGCCAGAGCGCACTCATGCCCCCCTCCCATCGGTCCGAGCCGGGCCCGCGTGAAGGGCGCGGGGGTGGTCACAACCCTCGTCGGTTCCGGAGGTAACGAAATCGCCGACGGTGAGATCCAGTGATTCCTCGGGCCAGGAACGTCGATTCTGTACCCAAGGCCCGCGTTGTGTCGTATGGAGGATGGATGCGTCCGATAGCCCGACCAATCGCCCTGGCCCTGATCGCCGCCGCGTGCGCCTTCCCGAGCGCGGCGGTGGCCCAGCGCGCCCGGAGCGTCTTCCCGGATGAGGGTGTGGGCACGCAGGACGCCCTCGTGCGCGTCCGCGAGCTGAGCGACGCCGGCAACATGCCCGAGGCCCTGCGCGTGCTCCAGAAGACCCTTGAGACCGAGGGCGGCCAGCTCATCCAGAGCCCCGACGACCCCGACATCTACATCCCCGTCCGCACGCACATCCACGACGTGCTGCTCGCCAGCCCCGAGCTGCTCACGCGCTACCGCGTCGAGCAGGAGCCCGCGGCGAAGCAGCTCCTCGAAGCAAACCGCCTCGAAGAGGTCGAGGCCACCCGCCTGCTCACCCCCTCCGGCTTTGAAGCCGCGCTGCGCCTCGCCCAGAGTGAGCTTGAGTTCGCGCGCTTCGAGTCCGCGCGCCTCATGCTCCAGCAGCTCGAGCGCCACCCCGACCGCGTGAAGGGCTCCCGTGCCGCGCAGGACGCGGCTCGTCTCGCCGCGATGCTCGTGCCTTACCTGCCGCGCGAGGACGTGCGCGCCTGGGCGGCGCGCTGGGCCACGGAGGCGGGCCTTGAGCCCGTGCTGCCCGACCGCCCCGCGCCGGTGCCCTCCGACGCGGCCGTCCCCGGCATCTCCTCGTTCCATCCTCAGCGTCTGCCCAACCTCACCGGCGTGCCGACCTCGCCGTTGCAGTCGGTCGCGCTGGACCTGGACCGCATCGAGCAGGAGCGCACCGGCAGCATCCGGCAGTATCAGCAGCGCTACGCCGGCACCCCCTGGATCATCCCCACGCTTCGCGAGGGCGTGGTGTACGTCAACGACGGCCGCCGCATCAGCGCGTGGGACGCGGCGACGCTGGGCGAGCTGTGGCAGGTCACCCCCTCGCGCGTAAACGCCCGCTCCGACTTCGACTTCAACGACGGCTTCGTGCAGTCCGGCGCGATGCAGAAGGAAGACGCCGCGACCGTCACCGTCAGCCAGGGCGTGGCCGTGGCGGTGACGGGCATCGCCGAAGCACGCGGCAGGCGCGGCGATCGGCGCATCCACGCGATCGAAGCCGCGACGGGACGGCTGATGTGGTCGGTGGACCCCGCGCTTCTTTCTGAACAGCTCGTCGGCGGCGCGGTGTACGGGCCGCCGGTCGTGGAGGCGGACACCGTGGTTGTGGCCGTGCGCTCCGTGGGCTTCATGCGCCGCGAGACGCGCCTCTACATGGTGGGGCTGAACCTCTACACCGGCGCGCTCAAGTGGTCGCGCCTGGTGGGCACGATGCAGAACCAGCAGCTCTTCGGCCGCTCTCAGGGCCGGCCCGACGGCGCGGTGCTGCACCAGGGCATCGTCTACCGAGGCGACGAGATCGGCGTGCTCTGCGCCTACGAGGCGTGCACCGGCCGCCCCGTGTGGCTGCGAACGATGCCCTCCAACCGCTTCATCGACTTCAGCCAGTTCCAGCGGACCGAACCCATCCCGCCGCAGGAAATGTGCCTCCCGGTGATCGACGGCGACGCGCTGGCGTACGTCGAATACCCCAAGGGGCGCGTGGTGCGCGTGGCGCTCTCGAACGGCGCGCTGCTGGCGAAGCGCGACGGCGCTTCACTCGGCGATCCGCGCTATCTGCTCAAGGTCGGCGAATACCTCGTGTGCGTCGGCGGCAACCGCATCGCCATCGTCGGGTCGGCCAACCTTGAGGAAGGCACGGCGCACCTGGTCTCCGCGGCGGGCAGCGCCGCGATCCAGGGGCGCGTGACGAGCGCGGGCGGGCGCATCCTCGTGCCGCTGGAGGACGGGGCCTCGCTGATCGACCCGAAGAACCCCGGCGAGGATCTGCACGCGGACTTCATCTGCTCCGGCAATCTGCTGGTGGCGGGCGAGGGCGACCGCACGCACCTGCTCGCGGTGGACGCAACGCGCCTGCACACCTTCCTCCGCTGGGAAGAGGCCGAGGCGATGCTGACCGCGCGCGTCGCCGCGAACCCCAAGCGCACGCAGCCTCTGCTCACCTTCATCGAGCTTGCCTCGCGGACGGGCCGCAGCGACCGCGTGCCGGAGCTGGCCGACCGCGCCCTCGCATTGCTCGACGCGCAGGGCTTCCAGCCCGAGGCGATGCAGCAGCGCTCCCGCCTCTTCACGCTGCTGCTGGAGCTGGTGCGCAACAGCCGCCTCGCGTGGACGAACCCCAACCCCACGCCCGAGCTCGGAGCGGCGCGCCCCATCAAGAACGTTGCGCTGCTGGAAGCCGTGATCGACCGGCTTTCACGAGCCGCGGAATCCTCGCCCCAGATCGTCGCGGCGCTGCTGGAGCGCGCTTGGCTGGCGGAGAAGCAGAACAACGCCCCCGCGGCGATCGAGGCCTACCAGCAGATCCTCGTGGACTCGGCGCTCTGCGCCGTCGAGCTTGACCCCGAAGCGCGCCTTGCCGAGTCCGACGCGCGCGCCAGCTCCTTCATCAACGCCCGCGCGGAGGCCACCGACCGGTTGATCGCGCTGGTGAAGCGCGTCGGCCCGGCCCCCTACGCGGCCTTTGACGAAGAAGCCGCGCGACGCCTCGCCGAGACCGACGCCTCCGACCCCGAAGCCCTCGCCGACCTCGCCCGCTCCTACCCGGTCGCGGCGGTGACGTCCGAAGCGTGGGACCGCGCCAGCGCCGCCTACGCCGCGCGCGGCCAGTCGCAGGCGGCGCGCCTTGCCGCGGGCGCGGGGCTCTCCGCCGCGGAGCTGAGCGCCTTCATCGGGCGCGACGCGCAGGAGCCGCTGCTGGCGCGCCTCGCAGGCTCGCTGCTGGCGCGTTCGAGCTCGAGCATCGACGCCGAGCCTGCCTACCGCCTGATGCAGCGCCTCGCGAAGCAGGCGCCCGCGCTCGCGGTCGAGTGGGACGGCAGCGTCGCATCGCCCTCGCAGATCGCTCAGGCCCTCCGCACGCAGCTCGCGTCGCGCTCGGGCATGCCGCTCATCGGCCCGGTGCTCTCGCGCAACGTCCAGGTCATCGAGGGCTGGGAGCCGATGGAGCCCGTCGTCCGCCACGCGCGGGGCAACTCCGGCGACTGCGTGGTGATGAGCGACGAGAGCGGGAAGAGAATCAGCATGTGGGCCGTCGCCGCGGAGGATGGCCGCCTGCGCATGCTGTGGTCCAAGTCCTTCCAGATGCGTCCGATCGTGGTGCGCATCACGCCGGACGAAACGCTGCTCTTCTGGCCCAGCGCCCGCGGCGGGGCCGTCGAGTGCGTCGGCACGTCCGACGGCGCGACGCGCTGGCGCACGGCGGAGTTCGCCTCGCTCTTCCAGGAAGAAGCCGCGCGCGACCCCAACGACCGCGTGCCCACGCCGCTGGACGGCCCCGTGCGCCCCAACGACCTCGTCGTCACCTCCGACGGCTCAACCCTCGTGCTCGTGCAGCGCCGCGGACGCGCGGGCGCGTTCGACCTCACCAACGGCCAGGCGCTGTGGAACTCCACGCTCGAGCTCAACCGCGTCTATGAGATCGAGCAGGCGGGCGATCACGTCGTCATCGGCGGCACCACGCAGGGAGGAAGGGGCGAGCGCGCCGTCGCCGGCGTCATCGCGCTGCACAAGCGCACCGGCGAGATCGTCTCCCGCGTTCCCACCCGAAACCTCGGCGACCACGCGCGGTGGATCCGTGCCGCGGGCGAGGACGTGATCATCGCCACCGCCACCGGCCTGCTGCGTTTCTCTCCCGCCTCGGGGCAGATCGTGTGGAGCACGCTGGGCGCGCCGGGGGCCAGCTCCTTCGCCGGATGGGTCGTGGGCGAAGGGCTCTTCGTCCTTGACGGCGACGTGAACCTCTGGTGGGTCTCCCTACGCGACGGCTCCCACGCCGACCGCCCGCTGGATTCCCGCGGCAGGATCGTCTTCCCCGTCAACGGCGTGGTCATGGGCAACACCCTCGCCATCTCCTCCACGATGGGGCTGGTCGTCTTCGGCGAGCACGGCGAGCTGCTGGGTGCCGACGGCCTCGACGGTCAGAACTCCCTCCAGACCCCCATCGCCAGCGAAAAGCTCTTCGTCGCCGTGGAGAACAACCAGCGCGACGAACCCGGCGAACAGGGCATCGTCTCGCGCGTCTTCATGTTCGCCCACCCCACGGGCAAGCTGCTCAACACCGAGCGCGTGCGGCTCTATCAGAACCCCCACGCCACGATGGTTCTCGACGGCAAGCTGCTCCTTACCGAAGGCCCCGTCACCCTCGTGCTCGACGCCCCGCCGCAGTAGCCACGCGAAGAAGGCGGATCGGACGATCGGTATTTGGACTTCCGTCCGCGCCGGCGGTCCGTACACTCGGTCATGGGCCGCTACGAACAGTTCCAGCAGTACCGCTCCCGCATGAACTGCCGGATTCTGGGGGACGACGCCGAACGCGGCACGCGGGCCGACGGCTCGCCGCGCCCCGGCGGCACGCTCGTCACCCGCCGCTTCTTCGCCCTCGACCACAAGACCTACGAGGACGGCGCGCTGCCCGCCCGCACCAAGGAGCTGCTCGGCCTGGTCGCCTCGATGGTCCTGCGCTGCGACGACTGCATCGCCTACCACATCGACCAGTGCGTGAAGGCGGGAATCTCCGACGAAGAGCTGTGGGAGGCCTTCGACGTGGCGCTCATCGTCGGCGGCTCCATTGTGATCCCCCACCTGCGGCGCGGGGTGGAGTTCCTGGACGAAGCCCGCGCCGCCGTCGGCTCGGGCTCGACGCCCTGCCCGGCGCACCCGCGCCCCTCTTAGACTCACGCCGTGGGACGGACCTCCGATCACATCCACGCCCGCAACGCCGCGGAGCACGTGGTCCGCACGCTCACCGGCGCGGGGCACGTCGCCTACTTCGCGGGCGGCTGCGTGCGCGATGAGCTTCTGGGGCTCACCCCCACCGACTACGACGTCGCCACCGACGCCACGCCCGACCGGATCACCTCGCTCTTCCCGCGCACCAGCGAGGTCGGCGCCCACTTCGGCGTCGTGCTCGTCAAGCACCGCGACGAGGTGATCGAGGTCGCCACCTTCCGCTCCGACGGCGACTACTCCGACCGCCGCCGCCCCGACGCCGTCACCTTCAGCAACCCGCGCGACGACGCCCAGCGCCGCGACTTCACCGTCAACGCCCTCTTCCTCGACCCCATCGCCAGCGGCCCCGCGCCGGAGGGCGCCTCGGTCGTCACGCACCCCTCCCGCGGCCGCATCATCGACTTCGTGGGCGGCATCTCCGACCTGGAGGCGCGGACGCTCCGCGCCGTGGGAGACCCCGACAAGCGCCTGGCCGAGGACCACCTCCGCGCCCTCCGCGCGGTACGCCTGGCGGCGCGCCTCTCCTTCATCATCGACCCGGCCACGGCGGAGGCGATCCGCCGGCACGCCAGGGAGTTGCAGGGGGTCAGCCGCGAACGCATCGGCGAGGAGGTCCGCCGCATGGCCGAGCACCCCTCCCGCGCCGTGGCCGCCAAGCTGATCCACGAACTCGGGTTGGAAGCTCCGGTTTTCACCTGGACCGGCGATCAAGGTCCGAGAACCTGGCGCGTTCTGGCCGCTCTGCAGCCGGAGAGCGGCTTTGCCGCGACCCTGGCCGCCTGGGCCCTCGACCTGGGCCTCAAGCCCGGCGAGGAAACAGCGGTCGTGCAGGCTTGGCGAAAGGCACTGATGCTGAGCAACGACACCAAGGCCCAGCTCTCGGCAATCCTCAACACCTTGCCGACGTTGGAGTTAGGGTGGAGTTCGCTCTCCGTGGCCCGGCAGAAGCGGCTGGCTGCGGGGCCGTGGTTCAGCGAGACGATGAACGTCTTTCACGCGGCGAACCCGACGGGAGCCGCGGCGGTGGAAGAGCGGTTGCGGGAGCTGGCCGCGACCCCGTCGGGGCTCTGGCCTCAGCCCTTTGTGTCGGGGGATGACCTGGTGGCGCTGGGGATGAAGCCCGGCCCCCGGTTCAAGGAGATCCTGGATGGGGTGCTCGACGCGCAGCTGGAGGGACGAGTGACGAATCGGGAGGAGGCGTTGGAACTGGCAAGGCGGATGGGCGTCTAAGGCGTCAGAGGCCCGCCTCCGTGAGTATCCTCCCGGTGCCCTGGAGAAGGGCCGGGGGGGCCCGTCCGGGGGTCCGCCGGGCAGATTCTCTGTCCGCTCAACGGTTCATCGACGTTGATTCGCGGCGCGGGGTGGAACGGTATAGGTCCGGGTACGAAGCGAGGATAGATATGAAGTCACATCTCAAGGCGTGGTTGGGTGCGGGCCTGCTGGCGCTCGCCGGGACGATCGGCGTGGTGAACCCCACCGTGGCCCAGGACTCGACCAAGCAGACTGAAGATGCCAAGTCCACCCAGGACGTGATCATCTTCCGCAACGGCTCGGTCCGGTACGGCAAGATCGTCTCCGAGACCGCGACCGAGGTCCGCTTCAAGGGCGAGGTCGCGGGCATCGAGTTCGAGACCGAGTACCCCAAGGCGGACATCCTTGAGATCAAGCGCGGCGTGCCCGCCAAGGGCGGTGAGGCCGCGGCCCCCGCCGGCAAGGTCGAGAAGAAGACCGAAGAGGTCAAGGCCTCCGGCGAGGTGATCGACGACGGCATCACCCGCACCCGCTACTACTGGGTGGACCTCAAGGGCGACCTGGGGGTGGAGATTTCCCAGACCCCCATCCACAAGGCGCTGCTGGACGCGCGCGACAACAACGCCGAGGTGGTGATCTTCCACCTTGACGCCACCTTCACGGACCCGCGCACCCAGCGGGAGATGGAGGAGTTCGAGGGCCGGTTCGACGGCCTCAGCCGCGCCACGCCCATCATGCAGGTGCTCGTCAACGACGTTCCGGTGGACTTCAACGGCAAGCCGCCGCGGATCGTCTTCTGGGTGAAGAAGGCGATGGGCGGCGCGGCGTTCCTGCCGCTGGTCTCGAAGGAGATCTACTTCCACCCCGAAGGCAAGCTGGGCGGCATCGGCAACCTCGACCGCATGATGCAGGGCCACGAGCGCGTGGTTGAGAAGCAGATCTCCCTCCGCCTGCAGCGTGCCGCGGGCTGGGCCAACGTCGGCGGCTACCCCGAGGAGCTGGTCCGCGCCCTGGCCCTCACCCGCACGGTCCTCTCCGTCCGCTTCGAGAACGGCCGCCCCATCTTCTTTGAGGGCTACCCCGAGAAGCCCGGCGACGAGCTGCTCACCGACGACGGCGAGGGCCCCAACGAGGACACGATCGACGCGCTGGCCCGCGGCGAGGGCAACGACGCCCTCACCCTCAACGCCGAGCTCGCCAAGCGCATCCAGGTGAGCAAGGGCACCGCCGCCACCCGCGAGGAGCTGCTCAACCTGCTGGGCCTGGACCGTGGCGGCGTCGCCATCAAGGGCCGCTCCGAGCAGATCACCAAGGACTGGGTCAAGGGCATCGACAACGCCAAGGCCCAGATCCTCCGCCTGCTCGACGAGCTGGGCGACATCCGCGTTGAAGGCGACTGGGCGCAGCGCAACCGCGCCCGCTCGGCCCAGATCAACAAGATCGAGCAGCTCAAGGGCGTGCTCAGCCGCTGGAAGGAGGGCCTGGACGTCTACTGGCTCTACCGCAACCGCATCCCGCTGACCGATGAAGGCGAGCCCGACATCGCCGCCCTGACCGCCCGTCAGGAGGCGATCCGCATCGAGCAGCTCAAGGACAAGAAGTAATCCCGCCCACCACCCATCTGCGAGGGAGTCACGATGAACAAGCTGATGAACATGATCCGGGTGCTGATGGTGCTGCTGGTGGCCGCGGTCTTCGCCGCGGGCGCCGCGGCCGCCGATAAGGTCATCCTGAAGAACGGGAAGGTCATCGAGGGCACGATCATCCGCGAGGTTGAGGGCGCCGTCTGGATCGAGACGATGGTCGGCGGCCTCAAGACGGAGCAGATGTACGGCCCCAGCGACATCGAGCGGATCGAGCGCGACGTCGCCGCCACGCCAGCTCCCGCGGCTCCGGTGTCGGAGGTCAAGCCCGCCGCCGCGGAGCCCGCGACCTCCGGCCGCAAGATCCCCAAGGCGGCGATCCTCTCGCTGGGCGACGAGGCCAACGGCAACATGGTCGGCGTCTACATGACCGCCGAGATCATCAAGCGGGCGATCCCCGAGCTTGAGAAGGAGCTGGGCACGGACAAGACCGGCGTGCTGGTGCTCCGCGTCCACTCCGGCGGCGGCTTCGGCTCCGAGGTCAGCAAGATCAACGAAGTCATCCAGCGCGAGCTGAAGCCCCGCTGGCGCACCGTCGCGTGGATCGAGACGGCGATCTCCGCCGCGGCGATGTCCTGCCACGGCATCGAAGAGATCTACTTCATGTCCCAGGGCAACTACGGCGGCTGCGTGGGCTTCTACGGCAGCCTCGACAAGCCGGTGGAGGG